>ERZ773099.2039-NODE-2039-length-14315-cov-11.698387_pt1 | contig 14315 bp, 9 predicted proteins | sample MGYA00511120_ERZ773099 | MGnify/ENA primary metagenome ERZ773099 (study PRJEB29015, sample SAMEA2738012) | human oral metagenome | biome: human oral; feature: human-associated habitat; material: dental | place: China | collected 2104 ... | reverse complement strand
GTCCCATCGGTCGCTCCGGGAACACCGTCATAGATTTCCTCCCGCCCCATAACCTCGCGGTAGGCGCGTGCCGCTGAGGCAACGAGCGGATGGTCTCGTGGGACCTCGGTCCATGGCCGGTCGTCCAACTGCTCTATGGTGGCGGAGAATTTATCATCACCAAAAGAATATTGGCTCGACAGGCGATCTACTATTCCCTGAATCTGACGACGGATCCCGTCATGCTCCTGACCAGGTACAGTGCGGACATCCAAAGCCAGGCTCGCCTCCTTCGGCACCACGTTTAGTTGCGCCACCCCGGTGACCGGAGCCTGAAGGACGGTTGGCGTGAAGCTGGGCCAACCCAAAAATTCGTGTCTGCCCAGCCGATCCTTTTCAAAATTCTCCAGCTGTCGCAGTTCTACAATAAAACGGGCCAAAGCCCAGTTGGGGTCGTTTCCCGTCAGAGGCATACAGCCATGACACTGAGTGCCATGGAAGGTAATTCGAAAACGGAGCGCCCCCTTCTGGAACACACAAAGATGCTTCTCCTCCGGCTCACAGATTAGGGCTCCATCGACTCCCTTGGCCCAACCTTTTTCGATAAAATGCTTGATGCCAATCATCATCCCCTCTTCATCAACGGGAATACAAAGCAGAATATTTCCTTTGAAGGAAATTTTGCTGTCGCGAATCGCACGGGCCGCAAAGATAGCCGCTCCCATATTGCCCTTTGTATCGTTGGAGCCACGGCCATACATGACTTTCTTTCCATCTCGCTCCACAATCTCCGCACCGAATGGATCGTATTTCCATTCCTCACGGTTTCCAATGGAGACGACATCCTGATGCCCCTCCATCAAAATGGTTTTTCCGCCCGCTTCGCCCCGCAGGAATGCCACGATGTTCGTCCTGCCCGGAACGACCTCATCCAGATGGACCTCGAACCCCTCATCCCTAAGAAATTTCGACACGAACTCCGTCACGCGGGACTCGTCAGCACCGGGGACCCCCGGGTCGTACACACTGTCGATACGCACAACATCCTGCACAAATCGAATCAAACCCTCAGCATCCAGACATTCCAGAACCTTCGCATACTTCACGCCAAACACCTCCGTTCCTGTTTTGCTCCTTCAAAACAACAGTGTAAAAACAATTCCTTTATCGATTAAAAATAAACACATTTTCTTTGAAAATATAGCTGCAAAGACATATTTAAGATATTCAGAAGCACAGCGATACACGCGAATCAGCGGATAATTTTGTGGAACACGAGAGACATATTGGTTATACCAGTTGGTACTACATCTTGCTTTGACATCATAGTAGCACAAACAAGAAATATGTAAAGTCAAGATATAAATTTTTTTTGAAATATTTTTTGCGGACTAGGTGGGAAGAAATTTACAAGGGAACCACTCCACGGATAACGATTATCCGCTAGAATGGGGCTGCAGAGTACAAGTTGGGGAAGAAAACCATCTTCAAGCAAGAGAGAAAGCGGTGCTCTCTGGACATTAGATTAAGGAATGGAATGGTTATGTGTGATCGAGACGAAACGGGAACAACTGATTCAACAATTAACAGAGGAGATCCAGACGGGACGCTTCAGAACAGCTACAAAACTACCGCCCGAGCGTGTACTGATGGAAGAAATGGGAGTGACGAGAACCCTTCTTAGAGAGGCTCTAATGACGATGGAGGGGATGGGGCGCCTCTCTATTGAGGGGCGCAGCGGCATTACCATCATTCGCAATGGCGAGGAGAAGGTTGCTCAGAACATCAGTGGAATGGTTCAATGGCCGTCGATCCTGAACGGAGAGATCCTGGAGGTTCGTTTAATTTTGGAGATCCCGGCAGCCAAAATCGCCGCACGGGTTCGAAATGACGTGGATCTCGAACAGATGGATCGCTGCCTGAGTGCCTTATCGAATGTGGACTATTGTGACGAGAAAAATTACGCCCGTGGCGACGAGTGGGATTTTCTGCTGCATCAGGCGATCATACGAACAACCGGGAACGGGCTTCTGCTACGCGTCTATGAAGGTGTGGCCTCCCTGATGCGCGACTTTACACGGCGCTATCGTGGGATGCTCTTTAACCACGTCGATGGCTGGGCTCAAAAAGCCTTTCGTGAACATAAGATGATTGTAGAGGCTATTCGTGCTCAGAATTCGGAGGAGGCCGGGGAGGCCATGCGAGTGCACCTCTGTCGAATTTCAAAAGGGTATCAATTCTTCGGAATCTCGCAGCACAAGACCACCTGTGATGTATTTTGTCAGGAGAACTCCTGAATTTTTGCGAACTTGGTACGGAACCTTCTTTGCGACTTCGCCCACCGAATTTTCCGGGGGGCGAAGTCTACACGCACAGACATCAGAAACTGCAATATCCGTTATGGTGCTATTCACCGGGCAATCAAGCCCTCGAGTCACAAATACCCCCCTGTTGTCCAACAGGGCCTACGGGATGAGTCCAACGATCCCGCTGCACACAATGTCTCGACAGCAGGCAACCTCGGCCTATCGACAGAAGCCGGCCGCCTCCGCGCTCACTCCGCCCCGCGGCCGCGGGACGGCAGGATCGGGAGCGAGACGGCCATCACCGCGAAGGTGAACAGGATGCCGCAGGTGGCGGCGTTGAGCTTCGCCAGGCCGAAATCCACCAGGTGCGTCCGGGTATCCAGCACGCCCACCCACAGGTTCACGGTCTCCGCCCCCCGATAGAAGGTGCAGAACAGCGTGAGCGCGATGCCGCAGGCCGAGGCGAGGATGGCCCCGGCGTTGGAGGCGCGGCGGGTGAAGAGCCCGAAGACGAGCGGCGCGGCCAGGGAGACGCTCATCAGCGAATAGAAGATAGTCAGCGCGGAGATGATACTGCCGAGTTTCAAGGCAAAGAGCACGCCCAGCACCCCCGACGCGAGGGTAACGGCACGGGAGAACCTCAGCAGCGCGGCATCCGACACCCCGGGGTTCAGAAAACGCTTGTAGAGATCGTTGGAGACGGAGGTCGCCAGCATGTAGAGCACGGTGTCCGCCGTGCTGACCTCCGCCGCGAAGATGGCCGCGAGCGCCAGCGTGGCGATGGAGAAGGGCATCATCTCCTTCATCGCGGTCGGCAGGGCCAGATCCGCGCGCGGAAGGTCCGGAAAGGCCGCGAAGGCCGCCATGCCGATGAAGACGGGGATGACCGCGAACAAAAGCTGGACCGCTCCGTTGAGCGCCGTCCCCCAGCGGATGGCGCGCTCATCTTTCGCCCCGAAGACCTTGCCGATCAGACCGGGGGAGATGAAGAAGGACGGTACGAGCATGACCAGGTAGCCAACGATAACCGTAACGCCGATGCCATCCAGGGAGAAAAAGGACGCCTGCCGCGCCGCGTCGGGCAGATTCTGGGCCACCCTGGCGGTCAGCCCCTCCCATCCCCCGACGAACCCGTAGATGCAGGGCAGGGCGATGAGGAACCCGGCGAGGATCACCACGAGCTCGACGATATTGACGATCGCGGCGGAGAGCAGCCCGCCCGCCGCGAAATAAAGCGTCGCGACGACCGCGCCCGCGATGACGCCCGCCGTCTTCGGCACCCCCGCCACGACCTCCAGAATCCAGGCGATGCCCAGGAGCTGGCCGGAGAACAGGGCCAGGGTGCCGACGGCCATCATCCCGGAGAAAAATCCCCGAAACACCTTGCCGTAGCGCATATCCAGGTAATCCCCAAGCGTGTAGAGTCCGTGCCGGCAGGCGATGCGCCAGATCCTGGGGCCTACGCAGAACGCCAGGATCATGGAGCCGATGCCCGCGCTCCCGATCCACCACCAGGCGGAGACGCCGTGCTTGTAGGCGATCGCCGCGACTCCGACCGTGGAGCCGGCGCCGATATTTGCCGCGATCAGCGTGGTGAAGAGAAGGCCCGTCCCCAGCCTCCTCCCCGCGACGAAGAAGCCCGACGAACTCCTGACCCTTCTGCCCACGAACCACCCGATCAGGATCAGCAGAATCGCATAACCCAAAATAGCCTGAACGTAACCGTTGTGCCGTATCAGATCCATAACTTCCATGACGAGAATATCCCCTCCAAAATCCGTCCGCCCTCATAGAGCCTCTATCCTTAATTGGGCAAAGCACGGGAGGCCGACGCCCCCCGCACCCCCATCGGGTTTCAAGCGACGCGGACCCCCGGCGCGCTATTCCCCCAGCAGGCGGGCCTCCAGCACCTGCTCACGCTTGAATCCCTCCGATTCAAAGCACGGGGGGCCAAAGCCCCCCATACCCCCCCTCGGGTTTCAAGCGACGCGGACCCCCGGCACACTATTCCTCCAACAACCGGGCCTCCAGCACCTGCTCGCGCTTGAAACCCTCGAGACGCAGGTAGAAGTCGGCGGCGTCCAGGAGGGCCTGCATGGGGGTGAGCCCGATGATCTCGCTGCCCACGACGCTGACGCCGTAGCGCGCGGCCTCGGACTTGACGGTCTCGAAGACGCGGTGCAGCGGGGTCGCGGTGTAGTCCGTCATATTGATGGAGACCTGAGTGATCCCCCTTTCCTCGAGCGCCAGGCCGATGGCGCGGCAGTTCACGTAGCCGCCCCTGGCCGCGCGGATGGTCTGGGCGATGTGCTTGGCCAGCGCCACGTCGGGGGTAGACAGATTGATGTTGAAGGCCACCAGAAAGGGGCGCGCGCCGACGACCGTAGCTCCGGCCCTGGGGTGCATGGCCCGAGGCCCCTCGTCGGGGGCGCGTTCCGGCGTTTTGATGGCCTCCTTCAGCCCCTCGTACTCCCCCTTGCGGACGTCGGGCAGCGCCTTCATTGAGGGGCGCTTTGCGGCGGCCTCGTAGAAATAGACGGGAATGGAGAGCTTGTCAGCAATCTCCCTGCCCAGCTCGTGGGCCAGGGCCACGCACTCCTCCATCGTAACGTTCGAGACGGGGATGAAGGGAATGACGTCCGTCGCACCGATGCGGGGATGTCCCCCCCTGTGTTTCTCCATGTCGATCAGCTCCGCGGCCTTGGCGCAGCAGGCGAACGCCGCCTGCTTGGCGGCCTGAGGCTCGCCCACGAAGGTGAGCACCGTCCGATTGTGATTGGGGTCGGAGGAGTGGTCCAGGACGGTCACGCCGGGCGTCCCGCGCGCCTCGCCGATGATGGCCTCGATGACCTCGGCCCTCTGCCCCTCGCTGAAGTTCGGTACGCATTCCACAAGCTTCGCCATATCCGCTCATCCTGTCCTTTCATTCCGGTCATTCCGGCATCCGCAATGGGTTCAAGCGCCGTATGGTTTCGAGTTCGCCTCCCCTCAGCATTATAAACGAAAAGACAAAGAAATCCGTGCCCTCCGCCTTTTACCGCCTTTTACCGCCTTTTACGCTTTTCTCCTTTGATATAATGCAGGACGGAACCGGAGGATCACACCGGACCGTCAGCTCGGTCAGCATAGGAGGACTCTCGATGGACAGACAACGGAAAGGCTGGGACTTTGTCATCGACGTAATGAATGGAATGGGGCGCGGACTCTTCGCCTCCCTGATCGTGGGGTTGATCCTGAGGCAGGCGGGCGCCTACCTCTCAGTTCCCCTGCTGACGAAACTCGGCAGTACGGCGCAGATCCTCATGGGACCGGCTATCGCAGCCAGCATCGCGTGCAGCGTCTCGGCCCCGCCCCTGGCGGTCTTCTCCTCTCTGGCGGTCGGCGCTGTCGGGGCTGGGGCCTTTGCCGGCCCTGCGCCCGTGCCCGGCGAGCCCGTAGGGGCCGCCGTCGCGGCTCTCGTCGGGGTCCTGTGCGGCAAGATCGTGCAGGGAAAAGGAGGTAAGGGGCTCGACATCCTGTTGATCCCTCTCGCCACGATCGTCGGCGGCGGACTCGCGGCCGTGACCTGCGCGCCCTGGATTGCGAGAGGAATGAACGCCGTCGGGGATCTCGTCAACCTGACGACGACCCTGCAGCCGCTGCCGATGGGCATCGCCGTCTCCGTCGTCATGGGGATGATCCTCACGCTGCCGATCAGCAGCGCCGCCCTGGCGATCTCGTTGGGGCTCTCGGGGCTCGCCGCCGGGGCCTCCACGGTGGGGTGCAGCGCGCAGATGGTCGGGTTCGCGGTCATGAGCTTCCGGGAGAACGGGATCGGGGGCCTGATCGCCCAGGGGCTGGGCACATCCATGATTCAGGTGCCGAACATCATGCGCAACCCCTGGATATGGGTTCCGCCGACCCTCGCCTCGGCCGTCCTGGGCCCCCTCGCGACGCTGCTTTTCCGGATGAAGAACAACAGCGTCGGTGCGGGGATGGGGACGAGCGGCCTGGTGGGGCAGATCGGCACGTTCGCCGTGATGGGCGAGTCCGCCTGGCCCGGCGTGATCCTGCTGCATTTCGTCCTCCCCGCCCTGCTCACCTGGTTCTTCGCCAGGATTCTCGAGAGCCGGGGGCTGATCCGGCCGGGGGATATGACGCTGGACAGGGAGGCGTGACGCCGCGCTATTCCGCCGCTTTGGCCGTGCCCTTCAGGCGCTTTTCGAGGCCCTTGAGAACGACCAGGCCAAGGAGGGCGCCCGGAACGCTGCTGGTGAGAAACGCGGCCGAGAGGGTGACGAACATCCCTCCCACCGCCCCGGGGGACACGATCAGGGCCGCGGTGAAGGCGCCCAACGTCCCCGTAGCGCAGGGCTCTGCGAGGGCCGCCCAGGCCCTACCCCCTTGTCCGCGCAGGACCGTGCGGGCCGTCAATCCCACGGCCAGGGCCCCGAAAAGGCTTCCGGGAAAGGCGAGGATCGTCCCCATGCCCGTCGCATAGCGGACGAGGCTGGCGACGAACGCGCTGCCCACAGCCCACCAGGGCCCCAGCAGGACCCCGGCCACGGCGTTGAGCGTGTGCTGAAATGGAAAACACCGCGAGGGTCCGACGGGAAACGAGAAGGGCGCGAGCAGGACGGCCGCCGCCGCGAGGAGCGCGGCCAGGAGCATGGACCGCAGATGTGTTCTGGTTACCGCAGAGCCCCGGCCTTCAGAGGATTTGTGCATCGAAGGACATCTCCTTTCCTGATCTCGACTCTTCATTCAAGATCTCAACTCTTCATTATTGGTTCGGAATTATCGGTTCGGGGCGGGGCCTTGTTCCCCGTCCCTCGAGGCCCCGCCGGTGGGGCCTCGGACCTCAGTCCAGCTTCACGGCCGTTCCGCTGCACGTCACCATCAACATGTCGTTGTTCGCGCCCAGCACCTCGTAGTCCATCTTGACCCCCACCACCGCGTCGGCCCCCAGCGCAGCCGCCCTCTGGCCCATCTCGGCCAGGCTCTCCGTCCGGGCACGGGTCAGCTCCTCCTCGTAGCCCTTGGAACGACCTCCAAAGACGTTGCGCAGCGCCGCCCCGATATCCCTCAAAAAATTGACCCCGGCGACCACCTCGCCAAACACGATGCCCCGATACTCCCTGATGGTGCGCCCCTCGATGCCGGGCGTCGTCGTCACGATCATGCCGCGAAGACCTCCCTTTCCTGCAATGTTTTTCCACAGGGGCAAGCGGACTCGGACACATGGGCTCCGCTGGTCCCCTCTCATTTCCTCCCCCCGCACGTTCGTGCTTTTTACGAGGGGTCTCTCCAGAATTATTGTAGGCCCTCGGGGGGACGGGGGCAAGCGCAACCCGGCCGTCCGGGTTCAAAGGCCCCCGGTTTTCCCACGGACGGCAAAACGGCCCCGGGCCGATCGCCCGTATTCTGCGAAAGAGACCTTATCCCCGGGCGGCGGCAAAATGCGGAAAATCGTTGACTGAAAGAGGGTTTTGCCCTAAAGTTACTCTTGAAATCACAAGCATGCGGACAAGTACGGCACGGCGATGCGGGCAGGCCTTTTTGCCGCGCGGCTGCCTTCGTTTTTGAAACGCCGGGCGGGCCCGCAGAAAAATGGAGGGGAAGAGATGAGAAAGTCGTTTTTGCTCGCCGCGGTCCTTTTGGGGCTGCTGACAGCTCCAGGGGGGGCCCTTGCCGCCCCCTGCGTCGAGGGCGAGGCGCTGGTGGTCTTCAAGAAGGCGCCCGGCGCCGTCGTGACGGCGGCCTCCGTGGAGCGCGGGGCGGAATCGTTCCGCCTGGCGGCGCTGGCGGCGGCCTCCGGGGCACGGGTGATGCAGGCCTACGGGGCCCTGTCCGAGGCCGGCGACGGCGTCTTCGCGCTGGTCCGATCCGAGACCGTAACGGCGGAGCAGCTGGTGAAGGACCTGAGGGCGAGGGCCGACGTGCTCGCGGCAGCTCCAAACTACATCACCCGGGCCATGCGGCAGCCCAACGATCCCCGATACGCCTCGGGAGAGCTTTGGGGACTGAAGGCCATCCGCGCTCCCGAGGCGTGGGACGTCGTGACGGGCAGCACGGACGTATACGTCGCGGTTGCGGATACGGGTATCCATGCCGCCCACGAGGACCTTCAGCCGAACCTGGATGCGGGACTCAGCCGGGATTTCTCCAAGAGCAGCGAAGGCTACGCCGACGCCCACGGACACGGGACGCACGTTGCGGGGACGATCGGGGCCGTGGGGAACAACGGCCTGGGCGTCGCGGGAGTGAGCTGGACGACGCGGCTGATCGCGCTGCGGATCATGGGCGCGGACGGGGCCGGTCCATCCTCCTGGACCGTGGAGGCTTTCAGTTACCTGATCTCCCTCCTTCGCACAAATCCGCAGATGAAGGTCGCCGCAATCAACCTCTCGCTGGGAGGGTACGCGGGCATAACTCCGAGCGAAGCTCAGTCGCTGCCGGATCCCTACTGGCTTGTCTACAAGATTCTGGACAACATGGACCGGACCGTGATCGTCGTCGCGGCGGGAAACGAGGGGCTGGAGGTGGGCAAACCTGCGCCCTATGACGATCCCGCATACCCCCGATACCGTCCGGTACCGCAGTTCAAGAAAGGAGACTATTGCTATCCCGCGTCCTTCACGGGGCTGAAGAACCTGATCGTCGTCGGGGCGGCGGCATCCGACGGCAGTGCGGCAGTCTTCTCGAACTGGAGCCCGACGGCCGTCTCGCTCGCGGCTCCGGGCGTCAACATCCTCAGCACGGTCTTCCCGAACGCCTCGGATCCGGAACACCCCGGACATACTTATGGAAGTCTGTACGGCGCAATGTCCGGCACGTCTCAGGCAACCCCGCACGTCGCCGGGGCCGTTGCGCTGCTGGCGAGCCGCTACCCGAACGCCACGGCGTCCCAGATCAAGGATGCCCTGCTGAGGGGAGCGAACGGCAGCCGGAACCCGGTGGCGACGGCGCGGACGAACACGGGCGGCGCCAAGCTCTCCCAATACGGCTACCTGGACGTGAAAAAGGCGCTGGACATCCTGGAGGCGGCGAGCGCCGATCTGGGGCCCAAGCCTCAGCCCGACCCCAAGCCGCAGCCCGACCCCATGCCGCAGCCCGATCCGGGGGAGTTCACCTCGGGCGACGTCGTTGTCCCGACGACCCCCAGCCTATGGACGATCATTTACGGGACCCCCGACGCGCGGGGAAACACCCCCGTGACGATCCGCGTCCCCTTTTCGACGCAAAAGGAATTGATCTCCGCATCCGTCGAGACCAGGGGACTGGACTCCGTCAGGGCCACGATCCCGGAAAAAGAAAATGCCTCCTCTGCGGCGGCCTCGCCTTCCGCAGCTTCGGCTTCTCTGACCTACACGCTGCAGATCACGGGCACGGTCGCCAGGGAAAATCTGAGCACGGCGGCCATCGAGGCGCTGAACTGCCGGCTGGAGGGAGATGCCGCGGACACGAGGGTCCCGCTGGGAGCGACGGGCATCCCTCTGAGCGGCATGACGGACCGGAGTCCGCTTCTGCCCGACCCCAACCCCGGACAGGAATCGAAATCGAGCGGCGGCTGCAACGGCGGATTCCTCGCCCTGGGCCTGCTGGCGCTCGCGTTTCTCCCGAGCCGGAGGCGCTGAGACCCCCGTCCCCGCATTTTCTCGAGTACGATCGACCTCATACGAGCGGCCCTCAACCGGGGCCGCTCGTACTTTTTATGGAGGCCTTACCCTACCGCCGCTTTCCCTCGTACTCTCGAATTTTTGCCAAAAAATTTTGCCGTTTCACGCCGAAAACGCTATAATTCCCTTTATATTTCCTGACAGGTGCAGGCGAACTTCCGAGGAGGACAGGACGATGGCGTACGATTTTCATGCAATCGAGGCTAAGTGGCAGAGGGTATGGCAGGAGAAGCGGTGTTTCGAGGCGGAGACGGACCCCTCGCGGCCCAAGTTCTACTGCCTGGAGATGTTCCCCTACCCCAGCGGGGCCCTGCACATGGGGCACGTCCGCAACTATTCCATGGGGGACATGCTCGCGCGCTTCCTCCGCAAGAAGGGGATGAACGTCCTCTACCCCATGGGCTTCGACGCGTTCGGGATGCCCGCGGAGAACGCCGCCATCAAGTACAAGACCAAGCCGCACGACTGGACCTGGAACAACATCGAGCACATGACCAGCCAGCTCAAGAGCATGGGCTACAGCTACGACTGGAGACGCCGCGTCGAGACCTGCAACCCGAACTACTACCGGTGGAATCAGTGGATATTCCTTCAGATGTACAAAAAGGGCCTGGTCTACCGCAAGGAGGCGCCCGTCAACTGGTGCGAGTCCTGCGGCACCGTCCTGGCCAACGAGCAGGTGGTGGACGGCGGGCACTGCTGGCGCTGCCATTCCTCCGTCACCAAGAAGAACCTCCGGCAGTGGTTCATCAAGATCACCGACTACGCTCAGGAGCTGGTGGACGACATCGAGACGAAGCTCGGAGGCTGGCCGGAGCGCGTGCGCATCATGCAGCGCAACTGGATCGGCCGCTCCGAGGGCGCGCAGCTCACCTTCCACCTTCCCGAGCTGGACTACACCATCGAGGCCTTCACCACGCGGTTCGACACGGTGTTCGGCATCACCTTCATCGCCCTGGCGCCCGAGCACGAGCTGGTGAGGAAAATGATCGAGCGTCTGCCGGAGGACGAGGCCCGGAAGCTGAGCGATTTCGTGGACCGGGTTGGGGCCCAGAGCGCGATCGAGCGCTCCGACGCCGGAGCGGAGAAGCTGGGCTGCAAAACCCCCTTCTGCGGCCGGCATCCCGTCACGGGCAAGCCCATCCCCATCTGGATCGCCAACTACGTCCTGACGGACTACGGCACCGGGGCCATCATGGGCGTCCCCGCGCACGACCAGCGCGACTTCGACTTCTGCCGCAAGTACGGAATCGAGGTCATCCCCGTCATCCAGCCGGAGGGCGGACACCTGGACGGCGCGACGATGACGGCCGCCTTCGAGGACGACGGCATCGCCTGCAACTCCGGCCAGTTCGACGGCCTGCCGACGGCCCAGGCCATCCCCACGATGATCGCCTGGGGCGAGCGCGAGGGGCTCTGCAAGCGCGAGGTGAACTTCCGCCTGCGCGACTGGCTGATCTCGCGCCAGCGCTACTGGGGCACGCCCATCCCGTTCGTGCACTGCCCGCACTGCGGCGTCGTGCCCGTCCCGGAGGAACAGCTCCCCGTTCTGCTGCCCGAGGACGTCGAGGTGAAGGACGTGGGGCGCTCTCCCCTTCTGGACATGCCCGAGTGGCTGGCCACGACCTGTCCGCAGTGCGGCGCTCCCGCGACCCGGGAGGCGGACACGATGGACACGTTCTTCTGCTCGTCCTGGTACTTCAACCGCTACTGCTCGCCCGACGACACGAAGGCCCCCTTCGAGAGGGCGGACGTGGACTACTGGATGGCCGTGGACCAGTACATCGGCGGCATCGAGCACGCCTGCCTGCACCTGATCTACGCCCGGTTCTTCACGAAGTTCCTGGCGGACATCGGGATGATGAAGGTTCGGGAGCCCTTCATCAACCTGCTGACCCAGGGCATGGTGATCAAGGACGGGGCCAAGATGTCCAAGTCCCTGGGCAACGTCGTGGACCCCACGGAGATCGTCGGGAAGTACGGCGCGGACACGGTCCGGCTCTTCATCCTCTTCGCCGCGCCGCCCCAGAACGATCTGGACTGGTCGGAGAGGGGCGTGGAGGGAGCGCACCGCTTCCTGGGACGCGTGTGGCGCTACGTCGAGGAGCACCTCGACGTCCTGAGGTCCACAGGAGATCCCATCCCGATGAATCGGCTTCAGGACCCCGTCCTGCGGGACTTCAAGCGCAGGATCCACACGACCATCGAGGCCGTGACCCGCGACATCGACAAGGAGAAGCAGTTCAACACGGCCATCGCACGCCTGATGGAGCTGACCAACGCCCTCTACTCCTTCGCCGCCGAGGGCGCGGAGGCGGACGCCCTGCGGCGCGAGGCCGTGAGCGTCCTGCTGAACTGTCTGTCCCCGTTCTCCCCCCACATCGCCGAGGAGCTCTGGGAGATGCTGGGCAACGCGGACCCCATCAGCGTCGCCCCCTGGCCGGTCGCCGAGGCGGACGCCCTGGCCCAGGATGCCGTGACCGTCGTCGTGCAGATCAACGGCAAGGTCCGCGCCAAGCTGGAGCTGCCGGCCGGGCTGGACGGCCCGGACCTCGAGGCCCGGGTGATGGCCGACCCCACCGTCAGGGAACGCCTGGACGGACGGCCCGTCGTCAAGACGATCGTCGTCCCGGACAAGCTGGTCAACATCGTCGTCAAGGGCTGAGGCGCCCGGCATCGGCGTTCCATCATCGACGCTCAATGTCCCGCCTTTTCCCATGTCCCGCCTCATCGTAATCGAGGGGCACGAGGGCCAGCGCCGTCAGCTCGCGGAGCAGCTGGCGGCGCTCTCCGAAAAAGGCTTCGCCCTGGCGGGAAAGCTCGAGGCCGGCACGGCGTTCCGGGACTGGAAGGAGCTCTTTGCCTCCACGGGCGCGCGCGGCCTGTTCGACGCCCGGACGGTCACGGTGGCCGAGGGCGCGGAGGCGCTGGGTCCCTTTCCCGACGAGCTGGCCTCCATCCTGGAGGACGGCCTGGAGGGCGACGAGGCGGAGAGCGTCGTCGTCGCGACCTTCGCGGGGGACACCCGGAAGATTTTTTCCAGGGAGACCCTGGCGCTCAAGAGGATTCTCTTTCTCAAGGCGGAGGCGTCCGTACCGCCCTGGAAGCGAAAGGACTGGCTCCTCGGCCTGGCCCGGGAGCGCGGCTGCCGGCTGAATCCCGCGGCCGCGGCCCTGTTGGGCGAGTCGCTGGAGTCTCAGGAGGAGCTGCGCTCGGAGCTCGACAAGCTGTCCTTCTACGCCTCCGGCAGGGAGATCGGGGTCGACGACGTGAGGGCGCTTTCCTTCGACGAGGGGGCCAAGGCACTGCTTCAATTTCTCGACGGCCTCTGTCAGGCCCGCCACGGCGAGGTGGTGCGGAGCCTGTGGCACCTCCGGTCCGATCCCTCCCCGCTGCGTCTTTTGGCCGCGCTGGGCAACCGCCTGCGTCCCGCGCTCTATCTGGCCTGTTTCCCGGAGGACGAGGCGGCGGCCCTGCGGGCCTCCGGCGGTCCCCGGGACCACGCCGTGAGGATGTCCAGGCTCGCCCTCGGGAACTTCGGCGCGGAGGCGATCAAGCGCTTCATGCTGGGGGCCGCCGGCCTCTCCTGGAGGGAGAAGACCTCCGCCGCCGGGGGCTGGCCGGACTTCGAGCTCCTCCTCTGGGAGCTCCTGCGCCACGCCTCCAGCAAGGGGCCGGGGCAAAAGCCGAATCGCCCCACATCCCGATACGGCAGGAGATAAATGTGCTAAAATCGAAGCGGAAGCCGCCCGCCGCGAAAGGGGGAAGGCCCGGCCACGGGCAGGCCCCGACCATGGGTAGGCTTCCGGGTCCGCTCTCAACATCTCTTTTATCCGCTATCTGAGAAACGGAGGCGAAGGTCGATGGAAGTACGTTTTGTGCAGCGAGGGACGGAGATCGACGACAAACTGCGAAGTTACATGGAGGGCAAGGTCTCCAAGCTGGAGAAGTTCTTCAGGAAGATCCTGAACAGCCAGGTGGTCGTCAGCCTTCATAAGGGCAATTTCAACGTGGAGACGACGGCCAACGCCAACGGCGTCATCCTGCGGGCGGAGGAGAACGCCAACGACCCCCGTAAGGCTTTCGACCAGGCGCTGAAGAATCTGGAGCGCCGAATCAAGCGCCACAACGACTACCTCAAGAACAAGGGGCAGTACCAGGGTGACACCGAGTTCTCCTTCAGCCTGGACGAAACGGTGGACGCCCCCCTCGAGGGCACCGAGCTCCAGGACCCCGTCATCGAGAAGGTGAAGAAGATCCCCGTGCATCCCATGGACCCCAGGGAGGCCGTGATGCAGATGGACCTCGTGGGACACACCTTCTTCATGTTCCAGAACGCCGATACGGGCGACATCAACGTCGTCTACAAGCG
>ERZ773099.2033-NODE-2033-length-14350-cov-14.063938_pt1 | contig 14350 bp, 14 predicted proteins | sample MGYA00511120_ERZ773099 | MGnify/ENA primary metagenome ERZ773099 (study PRJEB29015, sample SAMEA2738012) | human oral metagenome | biome: human oral; feature: human-associated habitat; material: dental | place: China | collected 2104 ... | reverse complement strand
CGCGGAAATAAGAACGAACCCGATTGCGAAGATTCTTGGCTTTTCCGACATAGATAATGGTACCGTTTTTGTCTTTGTGAATGTAACAGCCAGGACTGATCGGCAACAGTTCCAGCTTTGATTGGATTAGCTTGTTCATAGGTCTATTATAGCAGAAAAGGGAAGCATTCAACAGGTAGACACTAGATTATTAGAAAATCATAAGTTTGATTCGTTTCATAGGTAATGATGAACTATAACTTCTCTTCATCTCTTCATACAAGTACCAAAAATATATTGCGAATGAAACAAAATTCTCTTCATAATAAAGCGTTTTCTAAGCAAAAATCAAGCAAGCGATTGCACAGCCATTTTAATAGGCTTTTACTATACAAACAGAAATAAAATAGAAAAATTTTAGAAAAATTAATATATTTTTAAAAAAATTTCAAAAAAAGGCTTGACAAAAATTGCAAACGGTTGCATAATAGAATTGTAAATAAAAATTCCGGGAGGAAATAGGAATGAAAACATGGAAAAAAGTAGTATTGGGCAGTGTCAGCTTGCTGGCTGCTGGAACGCTGTTAGCAGCTTGTAGCTCGAATAGCAGCAAGGAGAGCTCTTCTTCTAAAGCTGATAGCAAGACCTTGAAACTTTGGGTACCAACTGGTGCTAAAGATTCTTACTCTGATACAGTTAGCAAGTTCGAGAAAGAATCAGGCTACAAGGTTGACGTAGTCGAAATGGAAGATCCAAACGCTCAGGAAAATTTGACAAAAGATGCTAGTACTGCTGCCGATGTTTTCTCTCTGCCACACGACCAACTTGGTAAATTAGTTGAAGCTGGAGCTATCCAAGAAGTTCCTTCTAATATGGCAGAAGAAATCAAGAAGAACGATACAGAACAAGCAGCGATTGGTGCTCAGTATAAAGGTAAAACTTATGCTTTCCCATTTGGTATCGAGTCACAAGTAACCTACTATAACAAGTCAAAACTTTCTGCTGACGATGTTAAATCATACGAAACAATTACATCTAAAGCTAAATTCGGCGGAAACTTGAAAGAAGTTAATGCCTACGCTACTGCGCCACTCTTCCTTTCTGTAGGCGACACTCTCTTTGGTAAAGACGGTGAACAAGTAGACGGAACAAACTGGGGTAACGAAGCCGGTGTGAATGTTCTGAAGTTCATCGCAGCTCAAAAGAATAACAGCGGTTTTGTAAACGTAGATGCTTCTAACCTTCTTGCTAAATTTGAAGATGGTTCAGTTGACGCTTTCCAATCAGGTCCATGGGACTACGCAGCTGCTGAAAAAGCTGTCGGTAAAGATAACCTTGGTATCTCTGTTTACCCAACTGTTAACATCGGTGGACAAGACGTTCAACAAAAAGCCTTCCTTGGTGTAAAACTTTACGCAGTTAACCAAACACCTTCAAACGGTGACGGAGAACGTATCGCAGCAAGCTACAAACTGGCTCAAGCACTTACTAGCAAAGAAAGCCAAGAAAACCAATTCAAGTTTGAAGGACGTCACATCATCCCAGCTAACAAAGAAGTACAAGAGTCTGAAGATGTGAAGAAAGATGCATTGGCACAAGCTGTTATCACAATGGGATCTTCTGATACCTACACAACAGTTATGCCTAAACTTAGCCAAATGTCTGTCTTCTGGACTGAAAGTGCTGCAATCCTCAGCGATGCTTACAACGGTAAATTTGGTGAAGATCAATACCTCGCAAAATTACAACAGTTTGATAAAGATTTAGCAGCAGCTAAATAATTCTCAAGCAAATTTAAATAAGCATTGAAGTGAGGGGGGCAGCCTTCTCACTTCTTTCTTTGTAAATATAAGGAGAATACTATGACTCAGTCATCTTATGACAATGCATCCATGGTTCAGGTTTTTAAAGAGGGAACATGGGATGTCAAACTCTCTTTTCTGGTAATGGGACTGAGCAACCTTGTAAACAAACAATTTATCAAGGGGCTGCTCTTCCTCTTCTCAGAAATTGCTTTCCTGATTGCTTTTGCAGTTCAAATCATACCAGCTATTGGCGGCATGATTACATTGGGAACTCAAGAGCAAGGAGAGGCTATCAAAAAAGTTAACGGCTTGGAAATCACCGTTCAAGTAGCGGGTGACAACTCTATGCTGATGCTGATTTTTGGACTTGCTTCTCTTATCTTCTGTGCTGTCTTCGCCTACATCTACTGGTGCAACCTGAAAAGTGCTCGCCACTTAATGGCTCTTAAGCAGTCAGGTCAGAAAATTCCTAACTTCCTTGAGGACTTTAAGACACTTGCTGACGGCCGCTTCCACATGGGACTGATGAGCATTCCTCTTATCGGAGTATTGCTCTTTACCATCTTGCCTTTGATTTACATGATCTGTTTGGCCTTTACGAACTTTGACCATAAGCATCCAGCTCCTAAGTCACTCTTTGACTGGGTTGGCTTCTCAAGTTTCGGTGATGTCTTCTCAGGTCGTATGGCTAGCACCTTCTTCCCACTTTTAGGCTGGACCTTGATTTGGGCGGTTGCTGCCACAGCTACTACTTTCTTCTTCGGAATTGTTTTGGCTCTCTTGCTCAATACAAAAGGTCTCAAGTACAAGAAAGTTTGGCGGACACTCTTCGTTATTACTATCGCAGTTCCACAATTCGTATCCCTGCTCTTGATGCGTAATTTCCTGAATGACAATGGACCTTTGAACGGATTATTGCAAAGCCTCCATCTCATTCAGCATCCAATTCCATTCTTGAGTGACCCTGTTTGGGCTAAGTTCTCAATCATTCTTGTCAATATGTGGATTGGTATTCCATTTACCATGCTGGTAGCGACCGGGATTATCATGAACCTACCTAGTGAGCAAATCGAAGCTGCTGAGATTGATGGAGCTAGCAAACTTCAAATCTTCAAGAGCATTACTTTCCCACAAATTCTCTTGATTATGGCGCCATCACTCATCCAACAGTTTATCGGGAACATCAACAACTTCAACGTGATCTACTTCCTGACAGGCGGTGGACCTACTAACTCTTCCTACTATCAGGCAGGTTCAACTGACCTTTTGGTTACCTGGCTCTATAAACTGACCGTTTCTGCCAAGGACTACAATCTGGCATCTGTTATCGGTATCCTGATCTTTGCAATCTCTGCAGCCTTCAGTCTCTTAGCCTATACTAGATCCGCATCATTCAAGGAAGGAACTGCTAAATAATGAAAAATAGAAAAAAACTCAGTTTATTAGGGATTTACGTCTTACTGACTGTTTTAGCACTCATCTGGCTAACGCCGATTATCTGGATTTTTCTGACCAGCTTCCGTGGTGAAGGTTCTAATGCGGTCCCTTACTTCTTCCCTAAAACCTATACACTTGATAACTATATCAGACTGTTTAATAACAACACATATCCTTTTGTTCAGTGGTTTATCAATACCCTGATTGTTGCGACAGCGACCTGCATCCTGTCTACTTTGATTACTGTTGGTATGGCTTACTCACTCAGCCGTATCAAATTCAAGCATAAAAACCGTTTCCTCAAGCTGGCTCTGGTACTTAACATGTTCCCAGGCTTCATGTCTATGATTGCGGTTTACTACATCTTGAAAGCACTCAATTTAACACAAACCCTGACGTCACTGATTCTGGTTTATTCAGCTGGAGCAGCTCTAGGCTTCTATATTGCTAAAGGTTTCTTTGATACTATTCCATATTCTTTGGACGAATCCGCTATGATCGACGGAGCGACCCGCTTCCAAATCTTCCGGACTATCACACTACCGCTGTCAAAACCGATTATCGTTTACACAGCGCTTATGGCCTTCATGGGACCTTGGGTTGACTTTATCTTTGCCTCTGTCATCCTAGGCGATGTCAAGGAAAAATACACAGTCGCTTTAGGACTTTTCCAAATGCTTAATAAGGATGCCATCAATAAATGGTTCTTGCCTTTCACATCTGGAGCGATTATCATCGCTATCCCAATCACTCTTCTATTCATCTTCATGCAGAAATACTATGTAGAAGGTGTAACAGGCGGAGCAGTCAAATAAAATCTATTATGTATATTGAAAACTTCCGACACTTAATATCGGAAGTTTTTTTCTTAGAAAATGCAGAACTTAGCTTCTCTTTCATTTTTATATGAGATTGCTTATTAGCTATAAAAACAAAAAAAATGAGGCTGAAATAACTTCCAGTCTCATTTTGTATTTCTTTAATTATAATCTTCGTCTCTGCGACGGCGCTTGTTGGTTCCCAAAAAGGCAGCTGCACCAAGTGCCATACCAAAAATTGCAAGGCGTTCTGCTTCTGAACCAGTATTTGGCAGAATAGCAGGAACTGTTGGAGCCTTATCAGCAGTTGTAGCCACGCTAGCAAGCTGAGCTGCAGGATTTACAACAAAATCAGTAAATACGCCACTACCAGCCGCTTGAACGGCACCTGTATTTGCTCCTTTAACTTCACGAGTATTCGCATGAACTTCTGCAGTCTTAGCATCTGAATCTTTCTTAGATTCATCCTCTGTACCCGGACCAGCAGCTCCGCCTTTTACAGCAGTTAGAGGCTGTTTATCTTCACCTGAGCGGTAGTTGCTATTCAGAGCATTTCCATAAAGGAGAGATGCTTGGTTCAAGATATTCAAGAGAGTTTCATAATTGGCTTGAAGACTGTTATAAGCCTCTTCCAGAACAGCTAAAGTAGCAGTTTCTTGATTTAAGATTGCTTGTTTAGCTTCATAATCAAGCTGCGCTTCTGCCAACTCCCGCTCAGCTTCTGCTAGTAATTGAGGAGCATTTTTTAGATCAATAACTTTCTTCTTAGCCGCTGCTAATGTCTTTTGAGCAGCCAAGAAATCCTCTTGAGCAGTTGTCAAACTAGCTTTCGCAGCTTCTTGAGCTGACTGAAGTTCTGCCAACTTATCCTTAGCTGCTGCTAGAACTGCCTGAGCGTTGCTCAAGTTAGTCTGATAAGGTGCTAGGTTTGCAGCAATCTTAGCTGTCGCTCTGTCGAGAGCTTCCTGCTTAAGGGCAACATTTTGCTTGGTCAAAGCTAGATTATTTTCAGCAGTTGCTACCTTCTGACGAGCTGCTTCAACTGCTGCAATTTGAGCTGCTGCTGCCTTTTGAGCATCAGCTAATTGAGCATTGAGGATATTGATAGCTGATTCCTGACCAACTTTTTGAGCCTTGAGTTCAGCTAACTGATTCTTAAGCGCTGTAACATTTGCGTTAGAACCTGCAGAACGACCGCCACCAGCACGCAACAACTGCTCCATAGCCGCAACAGTCAGCAAAGTACCATTATTAACACGTTGGTCAAAGTTGCTAATATGATGGAAACCAACTTCGGATGTACCATGAGGAGTGCCCCATTGGTTTGGATGCTTATCATAAGCTGCTGAGATAGCATTGGCTTTATTGTCCATCATCTGAACATAGTGACCAATCTGAGCAAATACACCCGCTCCAACTCTCATATAGATAGCATTAGCATCAATCTGAGTTTCATCTGTAGGCAGTCCATATTGCGCTGCAATCTCTTGGTAGCGTGCTTTCTCACTATGCCAGAAATTGACAGCCCCTTGCGGATCAAAACTAATCGCCACATTCTCGTTACCAATCAGCTTACCCATGTGCCAGTTATTGCGCTCAAAGTAGATAGTCTGAATCTGGCTGGCCACATTCGCATACGGATCAACCAACAACTCTTGTAAGCCGGCATTACGACGGTAAGCATTAATGGCCTTAACCAACTCCAAAGCTTGCAGGTTATTTTCTAAATTAGCTGGACTGGTTGGGTCAGAATTAACTGAGATACCAAACTCATTTTGTCCGCGTTGGTAAACTGCAAGAGCATTGTTGGCTGCATCACGAATCTCTTGATTAGCCGCATTGTTACGAACATTTTCTAAAAACTGAGAATAAGTCGTATTGCGAAGGTCAACAGGAGCTGTTGCTGCTGCTTTCTCGGCAGCCGGAATCTGTCCTTCAAGAGAGTTAATAGCTTGATTGGTTTGACCCAAAGATTCCTTTGCCTGATTGATTTTATTCTGGATTTCAGCCTGCACTTGTGGAGCAGAAGATGCTGCTCGTTCTGCCTTTGTCAGTTCAGCCTTTGCATTGTCTAAAGCAGTCTGTGCTTGACTTTGCTGGCTCTTAGCAGTTGCTACAGCTTGCTCTTCTGAGTGAAGTGGTGTTTTAGCTTGTTTCAATTCAGTCTCTGCAACATCTACAAGAGATTGACTGGCCTTAATAGTATTTGCTTGGTCTTTAACAGCCTGTTCTGCCTTAGCAGCTTTAGCTGTAGCTTCTCGAACGGCAGTGTCTTTTGCGCTAACCTCTTGCTCTGCTGTTTTTGCTTCTGTCTCCGCTTTAGCAACATTTTCTTCTGTTGCTTCTGCCTGCATTTCTTTAGCAGTCTCAACAGCGGCTTCAGCAACTTTCACGCTAGTTTTTGCATCTTCAGCTTCTGTTTTAGCAGTATCTACTATCGATCTTTGCTCATCGAGTTTAGCTTTGGCAGCTTCAGCATTTTCTTGGGCAACAGCTACATCTGCTGCTGTCACTGGTTTCCCAGTTACTTCAGTCGCTTGTGGAGCTGTTACAGTTGATTCAACCAACTCATCCGCGTGCACTTGATGGGTCAGTCCACCAGAAATAATAGTTGTAGCCGCGATACCAGTCGCTACAACAGACTTGCCTATTTTCTTTTCCATAATCAATCTCCTTTTTATAATCTCACATACTATAATTAACCTGGGTATAGCAGCCCGCATAGTAATATACTATCACAAAACGCTAGTATTAACTAGTAGCAAACGTATCCTTTTAATAGTTTTTTTATTACAATTTAGTTACAAAAATGTTGTATTAGAAAAATAAGATGGTTTTTCTAACAAAAATGAGCATTTTTGTATTGAATAAAGAAAAACTCCTAGATTCTTTCTAAGAGTTAACTTTGCTTGTCAGTCAGATTGAGCTTGTCGAATTTCTTCTAACATCGCTTCTTCTTCGGCCGTCATTTGATAGCGTTCCAGCAAGTCAGGACGTCTTAGATAGGTCTTTTTCAGACTTTCATAGAGACGCCACTTGCGGATATTTTCATGATGACCACTCATGAGAACTTCCGGAACAACCATGCCCCGATAGTCATAAGGACGAGTGTACTGAGGATACTCCAAGAGTCCAGACGAAAAGCTGTCATCCGTGTGGCTGACTTCCTTGCCAATAACCTCTGGAATCAGGCGAACGGTCGCATCAATCATGGTCATAGCCGCCAATTCTCCTCCGGTCAGGACATAGTCACCTAGCGAAATCTCGTCCGTCACCAAGGTCTTGATCCGCTCATCATAGCCTTCATAGTGACCACAAATGAAAATGAGTTCCTCTTCCTTGGCCAGCTCCTCAGCGTAGGCTTGGTCAAAAGTTCGACCAGCAGGATCCAGCAAAATCACGCGCGGCTGCTTCTTTTCAATGGCATCATAGGCATCAAAAATGGGCTGAGCCCGCAGCAGCATGCCCTGGCCTCCACCATAGGGCTCGTCATCCACATGCCGAGATTTTTCCGCATTTTCGCGAAAATTGTGGTAGTTGATTTCTAAGAGGCCTTTTTCCCGAGCTTTACCGACGATAGAGTGCTCCAAGGGCGCAAACATCTCCGGAAAGAGGGTCAAAATATCAATCTTCATCGTCCAGTCCTTCCGGTATCTCTACATCAACCCGACCTCGCTCAATGTCAATCCCCAGCACCACTGGCGGAATATAAGGAAGAAGCAAGTCGCGCTTGCCTTTACGCTTGACCACCCAGACATCATTGGCTCCTGGCTGGAGAATTTCCTTAATCGTACCTAACGGAACATCATTTTCATAGACTTCAAGGCCGATAATCTCATGGTAGTAAAATTCCCCATCTTCCAAATCAGCCAAGTCTTCTTCTCGGACTTTCAGAGTGAAATCACGAAATTTCTCGATGTCATTGATATGGTACATCCCCTTGAACTTGATAATGTCAAAGTTCTTGACCTTGCGGTGGCTAGCAATTTCCACGTCCATGACAAACTGGTCCTTCTTATCGAAAAGGGCCAGTTTATTACCTTTTTTAAAACGTTCTTCTGCAAAATCCGTCACTGACAAAACCCGCATCTCACCTTGCAGACCTTGGGTGTTAACGATTTTCCCAACATTAAAATAATTCATTTTTGCTCCAGTTAATCATTTTACTATTCGTTTTATTGTATCATTTTGCTTGCTTTTTCTCAAGACAGGCAGTTGGCTCAGACAACAGAAAAGCCTATAAGTCAATACCTTTTTCTTTGAGGTTTTGCAGACATTCCTCATAATATGCTGCATCATGCTCAGGGTAAATAGGCCTTGTGACAGGCACTTCTTCCAGATGCACATAAGCCGGACAAGCCTTGCCACGATAGTCCCGCTCCAGCCATTCTGGCGAGACACGATAACCTCGCTTGCTCATCTCCTCCATAATCAGCTCATGGTAGCGATAAAGCAAGTAAGGAGAGTGAGTAAAAACATAGTCAACGGTCGCATGTTTCTTCCCCCAACCATTGCCACGAAGAGCACAGCATTCACGATGTTGCCCAAGCAGTTGTGGACGGGGAAGTTTAGGAATCAGTTCTTGATGCCAGAGTCTCATCGTAACCTCCATATAGTAAGGATGAATTTTGCAAATAAGGATTCGGATAATTTTCTAAAAGATTTCGCACTGCTAGAATCAGCTGCTCTTGCGGAATTTTGCCATACTCATATCGACTAAGCAAATACATGAAATCTTCTCTTTCTTTTTGGCTGGCCTTTTTCTTAAAATATCCCCAGACATGCTGAAAAGCATTGATAACCTGGCCCCTGCTTTCTGGTAAGGCTACTGCCTGCTCAATATAATGCCGAATATCTTCTACAAAAACCGTATCTTGCTTTAAATATTCACGTATTTCTTTATAAATCACAGCCGAATAGCTCAAAACCAAGTATTTATGTCGAGCCCATAGTTGCTCACACTCATGGCGGTCATTTCGTAATCTCATTTTCTTCTTTCTAGTTTTTAATCATCCAGTTTTTTAATGCTGTTTCTGATAAAAGTCCCAGCGGGCCTGGCGTTGCTCAGGATTGTCACAAAGCTCATCCAGGCGCTCAATCTCTAAGAGCATGGTCCGCTGATAAAAATTTACCAGCTTATCAATGATTTCTCCACCATAGCCATGGCTGCGTAGGTGGGGCATAATGGCAAAAAAACTGACATAAAAAGCCTGTTCATTGGAAATAGCAAAAGCAAAGCCAACAAATTCATTTTCATGATAAAAAGCGAAAAAATAGCCTCTTCCTGATCTTCATAACGCAAAAACTCATTGAGCGGCACCCTCTCCTCTTCCGGAAAAGCGTCAATATTCAAGGCTTCTACTTTGTCCAAATCCGGAAAATCTGCTGTAATAAGCTGGCTGGTTAAACTCATAAAATCACTCCTTTTCTATTGATAGTATAACAAATTTTGCAAAGGGTTTCAAAAAAGAGCAAACTAGTTGGCAAGAGTTCATAAAAACCAAGGGAAATATCTTGGCTTGCTGATTGATTATTTACTTGCCTACACTAACCTGCACTGGAAACCTCCCTGATCGGTCATTAGTCTGTTGATTTCATCCTTGGGGGATCCACCGCTTTCTACTGTAACTATCTGGACAAGGGGGTTATTTGTTTAACATCAACTCTGTAGTAGTAAGAAATCATAATCATTGATGCTCAGGATTTAGGTTATCGCTTTCCTCTGTACAAAATAAAAGGTATCGAAACCGCAGTAACAATTCCAACACCTTTTGAATTTTTTGATTGATAACCCTTCGTCTGCTAAAGCTACCTTCATAAATACAAATTCTTACTTTTCTAATTTGTCCCCATACTCATGGTTTCCGGCAAAGTACTACCTCCATCAATAACAACTTGAGAACCTGTTAAATAAGAGGATTCATCGCTTCCTAGAAATGCAAAAAGTTCACCAACCTCTTTTGGTTTTGCTAGACGTTTCATTGGTACACCACGGGCAATGTCATTGATAACACTTTCTGGATCGTCAGGATTTGACTCTTTTGCCATCTTTTCCACCATAGGTGTACGAGCATAGCCGAGCTGAGTGCAGTTAACCCGAATATTACGTTCTGCATATTCAACAGCCAAGGATTTTGTCAAACCGACAAGAGCTGCCTTAGTCATAGCATAGGCCGCTTCTCCGGCATCAGCTACAATGTCTCCTGTCACTGAAGAAGCAATAACAATCGCACCTTTTCCTTGTCTGAGCATAGGTTGGATAACAGCTTGACAGGTATTCCAAACACCCTTAATATTCACATCAATATGGAAATCTCTCATTTGGTCACTCATTTCCTCAAACGGAGCCAACTGACAAACACCGGCATTGCAACATGCAATATCCAAAGAACCGAATTGCTTCACTGTCTCTCTCACCGCTGCTTCCATATCCTCTTTTTTTGATACATCTCCGACAAAAGTAATGACCTCTGCCTGATAAGAATCTCGAAGTTCTTGAGCCGTTTTTTCCAGCTCTATTGAATCAAGATCAATCAAGCAACATTTCGCCCCATATTTAGCATAAACAAGGGCAATCCCTTTTCCAAGTCCAGCAGCAGCTCCTGTGATTAAAGCTACCTTATTATCTAATTTCGCCATTTTCAACATCCTTTCTAAATAATAGTATAAGAAAAACGTTTTCAACCTAAGTGTAGTCTAAAGAAATGCCTTTGTCAAATATTAACAGACTATGAAATCCTCAATGAATACTATGATATAAAAGCTTTGTTAAGGACTTAAATGAGTCATATTGAACTATAAAAAAGAGAGAAGCTGCGTTCTCTCTCAATGTTAAAATTTGTCAGTTATTACAGTAACAAAATCTATGAATATTCTCTAGATCGCTTTTACTCTTCTACACGTACACCTTGAGTATCCACTTGCAACTGGAAGACTTGCCCATCAAAGCCCTGTTCCTTGATTAGTTTGTAAATCTTCTCAGCTTTGTTCCGCGGAGATAAGACCATCACTGTTGGTCCGGCTCCCGAAATATAGGTCGCAAAAGCTCCTTGTTTTCTGGCTAAAAATTTGATATCAGAAAACTCTTTGATGAGCGGCTGGCGGTATCTTTCATGGAACCGATCTGATTCAATGGCACGACCAGCTGTTTTCATATCTCCCTTTAAAAGCGCTGCAATGGCAACATTTGCTATAGAGCTCGCCGCAACTGCTTCCTTATAAGAAAGACGGTTTGGCAGTACACGGCGGCTCTCTACTGTTCTCAACTCATAATCGGGAATGAAGGCAATAAAGCTGACCTCTGGAAAGTCTGATACAACTGCTGAGACCTGATTGTGGAAAGAACTAGCAACCACTAAATTCCCGTAAATTGCGGGTGCAACATTGTCAGGATGACCTTCGATTTTTGTCGCAATCTTAAGCTTCTCATGATCAGATAAGTTCAGATTTGCTAGTTGATTGGCCAGTTCAATTCCTGCTACGATAACAGAGCTGGAAGAACCGAGACCACGCGCCAAAGGAATATCACTGGTCATTTTCAAACGGTGAGGCTGAAGGTCTGGTGCTAATTGCAGGGCAATCTTAATTAGTAAATTACGTTTATCAGTTGGGATTCTAGGATTGATGTCATGCTCAATGACCCACTCCTGACTCTCCTCCAAGACTTCGATTTCCAAATATTTGGAGACAGCGACACCAACTGAGTCAAAGCCAGGCCCAATATTGGCACTAGTTGCCGGTACAATAATTTTCATCTTATTCTCCTAATACTTTAAAGGTATTGAGCAATTCAAACTCTGGTACCTCGCGCAACTTAGCCACTACATTTTCTAGCTGAGTTTTGCTGACAGCGTGCGTGATAATCACCACACGAGCTATTTCGCCATCGCTGCTTTCTTGAAGAATCTGCTTAAATGATACTTCCTCAGCATTGAAAATTTCAGCCAAATGCAAGACTTGACCTCTAGCATCTGGAGCCAAAATAGAGAAATAATAGCTGCTCTTCACATCTTCAGGCTTAGCCAGAACTAGCTCACGACTAAATTCATTGAAGGCTTTGCCGACAGTGTCTTCGTTTAGACGGCGGACAATACGGACGATATCTGCAACAACACTGGTAGCAGTTGGTTTCTGACCCGCACCTGGACCATAATACATGGACTCTCCAATACCGATTGACTCGACAAAGACCGCATTCATTACGCCATTTACGCTAGCTAGGGGATGTGCTTTAGGCAAGAAAGTCGGTGTTACTTCAGCAGCGATTCCTGATGGCGTTTCCTCAATTGAGCCAACCAATTTCACCACATAGCCTAAGTCCTGAGCAACTGCGACGTCTTCTGGAGTGATGTTGCGAATGCCTTGGTGATCGACATCTTCAAACTTAATATTCATACCGAAAGCAAATTGACTGAGGATGACCATTTTATAAGCTGCGTCGATTCCATCAACGTCGTTGGTCGGATCACTTTCAGCAAATCCTAGACGTTGCGCTTCTGCAAGGGCATCTTCGTATGACCAGCCTTCTTCTACCATCTTGGTCATCATGAAGTTAGAAGTTCCATTGACCACGCCCAGAACGCGAGTAATCTTATCGGACGCTAATGAATTGACTAAGGTACGCAAAATTGGGATACCGCCTGCAACAGCTGCTTCATAGTAGAGAGCAACGCCATTTTTCTGAGCAATATCTAACAATTCCGAACCATGAACCGCCAGTAAATCTTTATTGGCAGTTACCACATTCTTACCTGCCTCAAGCGCACGTGTAATAAAGGTTTTAGCTGGCTCAATCCGCCCCATCAGCTCCACTACAATAGCAATCTCGTCGTCATTTAAGATTTCATCCACATTGGTCACAAAGTTGAAATCATTCCCAGCAGCTAAGAGACGTTCCTTTTCAGCATCATCCTTAACTAGGACCTTAGCTACCTCAATCTCTGAATGGGCAGCCTGAACAATCTTTTCACCGTTTTCTTTCAGTAAGAAAGGAACACCGCTGGCAACCGTTCCAAAACCAAGTAAAGCAATTTTAACAGACATGAAGAACTCCTTGAATATTTCTTATATAAAAAATATTATAACAAAATTATATAGAAATGCCTACAAATCTATTTGTAGTTTTGTTATAATATAGGTAAAAATTTAAAAGTTCATAAGATTAGAAGGAGATATTATGGCAGGTAAACACACTGGAAATCGCATGCAAAGACGCAAAGCTAAGAAAAGAGCTATCTTTTTAGCTATATTCAACCTCTTCTTACTCCTCGCTTTGGTCATAGGAGGATTCTATCTTTGGAATACCAAATTCTCTTTCAACAAACAGACCACTGAAAGTAGTCAGACAGTGCAATCTACCTCTACACCTGCTTCTAATGTCGCAAATGAAGATGATTCAAGCAAGACTTCAACCGTAAAATGGGTAAAGCAGGATCAGCCAGTCAAAATTCCAATTTTGATGTACCATGCTATCCATGTGATGGATCCCTCTGAGGCTGCAAATGCAGGTTTAATTGTAGATCCAAGCACTTTTGAAAGCCACTTGCAGGCTCTGAAAGAAGCTGGTTATTATACTTTGACTCCTGATGAAGCCTACAAAGTTTTGACAGAAAATGTCCTGCCTGAAAATAAAAAAGTAGTCTGGCTGACATTTGATGATAGTTTAAAAGACTTTTACACCAACGCCTTCCCGTTGCTTCAAAAGTACCAGATGAAGGCCACCAACAATGTCATCACTGGATTTGTCGAAGCAGGCCGAGAGGATATGTTGACTCTGGAAGAGATGAAAGAGATGAAAGCACAGGGCATGTCTTTTGAGGATCATACTGTCAATCACCCTGACCTTTCTGCTACATCAGCTGATCAGCAAACCACTGAATTACGAGATTCAAAAGCCTTTTTGGATAACAATCTCTCACAAAACACCACAACTGTTGCCTATCCATCCGGACGCTACAGCGATACTACTCTGCAAATAGCTGAAAGTCTCGGCTATAAGATGGGCGTAACAACCAATCACGGCCTCGCCTCACTTGCTGATGGTCTACTCTCACTCAATCGTGTTCGCATCAATCCAACAACCACTGCTGACGATTTGTTAAATGAAATCGCAACGAATTAGATTAAAAAGCTGCTCCATATGAAGCAGCTTTTAAAAAACTTTTATCAACAGTAGCAAATGATCGAAGAGCCTCTTTTGCCCACTTAAAAAAGCAACGAATTTTCGTTGCTTTTACTTTTCATCAATGACGATGCGTACTTTTTTGTACTCGGTTGGGACAGAGTAAACAATCGTCCTTATAGCGGAGATAG
>ERZ773099.2032-NODE-2032-length-14356-cov-10.818754_pt1 | contig 14356 bp, 16 predicted proteins | sample MGYA00511120_ERZ773099 | MGnify/ENA primary metagenome ERZ773099 (study PRJEB29015, sample SAMEA2738012) | human oral metagenome | biome: human oral; feature: human-associated habitat; material: dental | place: China | collected 2104 ... | reverse complement strand
CCCGCTGCCAAGATAATTGCTTTCACGCTATTCTCCTTTATTCTTTAATAATAATGTAAACACCAGCCATGACAACAAGCGATGTAACAATGGTTACCATATCGAGAGGTGTTCCTAAAAGCATTGCTGAGAACAAAACTGTCCATACTACATAGCTCACATTCAAGCCTGTAGCTTTTGCTGGTTGCAAACGATTGATAGCAATATAGTAGGCCAAGTAAGAAATCATGTTACATACTGCAAAGACAAACATCAAGCCAAGTAACTTACCATCTGCCACTTCTTCGAATGTATGGTGTGAAAAGAGGACAATGACAAGGTAAGACAAAAATGAGGTAACTTGTCGGATCAGAAGAGCTTCAATTTCACTTAGTTGACTTTCCATAGCGTAGGAACTTAAGACACTCTCACTCCCCCAAGCCAAGGCACAGATCAAAGCACAGAGAATTCCGATATAGAAGGAATTAACTTGCTCAACCTTGTAGGTCTGAGCGATAATCCCAGCGATAATGAGAATAATTCCAAAAACAGTATTTTTCGAAACCTTATGCTTCAAGATAAAGAAAGCGAGCAAGACAGATACCGCAGGATAAATGGCCGAAACTGATGAAGCTAATGAACTACCGATATACTTGACAGCATAGAGATTGGCCTGCATTCCGATAGGTCCCGCTAAGAGGGCACCAACAATTACACTAACATTTCGAATGTTTAAAAAGATAGAAAAGCGAATTTTCCCCTCTTTTATCAGTAGAAAGGCTAGTAAGATGAATATGCTCAAAAAATCATGAGCAGCTGCGACCAGAAAAGGCGAGAGGCTAGTAAAAATTGAAAAGATATAAGCACTGATAGTCAGTCCTAGCCCCCAAAAGATCCCCGAAAGAAGACCGAAAGACGCACCATTTTTATTTTTCATCATAACCTCCATAGAACATTAAACCTTCGACAGCTCGCTGATAACGATTGACTCCATAATCTCCAAAATCTGTTCCCTGTTCTTCCTTATAAACAGTCCACAAACTCCAGATGGCATCTTGCAAGATTTTATAGATACGGATTTTATCACGAGATACTGGTGTTGTCTCACTTTCATAGTAAGACAAGAAAGTTTCTTCTTCCTCTGTGGTAAAATCTGACTCTAAAAATAGTGCAGCTAGATCCCACATTGGATCATTCATAGAAGAATATTCCCAATCAATCAAGTAAATAGTACCTTCAGGTGCTTCAATGAAGTTCTCTGGAACGAGATCAATATGGCAAGATTTTCTCTCAACACCCAAATCAGTCAATTTTTTCTCTAGTGAAAAGATAGATTTTCTGATTTCTTCATAGTTTTGATAAGGGACTTGTCCTTGGATCAAGGATTCATACTTTTTGATTTCCTCAAAAGGAGCAAAGTCACCTTTTAGCTCTTTTCCAGAGGCATGAATCGTTTGTAAGATAGGAGCAATTTTATCTAACTTTTCCTTGATTGAAATAGCATCAAAGGTCGTTGCAGATTCGATATATTCATTCACTTTGATTCCGGCATCTATATCGAATAAATAGTTTTTTACATCCAAATGTAGATCTTTTAAAAGTTCCAGATTATATTTCTCATCCTGACGGTTGATGAGTTTTTCTGTTCCTTTTCCAAAGAATTTAACAATATAATGTTTAGAAGTTGTTTTAGCCAAATAGTTTTGGTTGGTCATTCCACCCAGTTGTTCTACACTAAGAAGTTCTTCACCATCAGCTAATAAAGACCGGATTTTTTCTTTTATAATCATTTCCATCATCATTCTCCCTGATATTACATTTCCCACTTAAATACTGTTTTAAAGGCAGTATTTAGGTCTGTCGCAAAGACACGGTGAATATCTTTAATCTCTCTCACAGGCTCTTCAAGATACAAAATATTTTTTAAACGATTAGCAAATTTTTTGATTTCCATCATCTGGATAGCCTTTTCAAAATCAACTCGCCCTGAACGAGATGATCCTACCAACAACAGACCCTTTTCCAAGGCATCACGCGTATTAATGTTGACTTTATACTCACTAACTCCCATCAAGAGGATGGTTCCTTGAGGTTGAATGTAACGAATCAAATCATTGATAGCTGGACCACTGCCATCGCCACCACAACATTCAAAACCATGATCAAAGGTTAGATCTTCAGGAATATTATCTGTGATGTAACATTCCTTGGCAAAAGAGAAAAGTTCTAGCTTTTCCCAGTGACGTCCGATAACGATGATCTCCGCTTCTGGCAAACTATAGTTGATAATATTGGCAACTACAAAAGCCAAACTTCCATCTCCGATAACTGCGATTCGTTCTCGTTTGCTGTGAGCTAGATTCAAAAAGCGATTCATGGCATGCATGCCGACACTGACAAACTCTGTGATAGCTGCAACTGTATCTTCCACATCTTCATAGGCAACCACGCGATCCTTAGGAAGAGAGACAAATTCACGCATGAATCCATCGTGACCACTAGACAAGAAATAAGTTCCTTTCATGTAGTTTTCATAAAACTCTTGGTCACTTTGCATAGGTGGCTGATTCGGAATCATCACCACCTTTTGACCAACTTTATAGGTCCCTGTAGGATCAGCAATAACCGTTCCACAGGATTCGTGAATCATAGCCATAGGTAGTTTCTTGGATAAAATCTTAGGATCACGTTTCCCTTGATAATAACGTTGATCCGCGTGACAAACCGCCATATAGTTTGGTCGAATGAGGATATGATTTTCCTGATCGATCTCTTCTTCTTGGTATTTAATATTGATAAATTTGGGTTTGGTCAGTTGATAAATTTGATTAATCATGTTTCTAGTCTTTCTCAATCATGCTTTTAGCGATTTTCAAGTCTGTCACAGTTGTGATTTTAAGGTTTGAATATTCACCTTTAGCCAAAGCAACTTGCTTACCTTTGATAACGAAAATTTTACAAGCATCTGTTAAAATTTCCTTTTCCTCAGCTGACAAAGAGTCATACAAGTCCATGAAATCCTTACAACGGAAAGTTTGAGGTGTTTGACCTTGATAGAGATGAGCACGGTTTGGAATATCAGTGATGAACTGTCCATTTGTACTCTCTACGATCGTATCAACTGCTTCTACTACTGTATCAACTGCATCATGAGTTTGAGCTAGTGCGATATTATCCTGGATCATACGAAGAGTGATGAAAGGACGTACCGAATCATGTGTAATCACGATATCTTCCTCAGTAATCGGACGATACTCAGCAATTTTTTCAATGATTTTCGCGATGGTCGTGTTACGATCTAAACCACCTTTAGTAATAATGATTCGATCTTTGTGTAGAGAAAGGTATTTTTCGACTAGATCTTCAGCGTGAGTCACCCAGTCCCCGTGGACACCAACCACGACTTTCTCAATACTTGGTTCCAAGACAAACTTTTCAATCGTATGAATTAGAATAGGACGATCGCCTAACTCTAAGAATTGTTTTGGTAGATTGCTGATCCCCATGCGTGTGCCAGTTCCCCCAGCTAAAATCCCTGCATAGATCATATTTTTTCTCCTTTTAGTCTATTCTAAAAACTTATCTCCCCTATTATATCACAAAATAGCAATATCATGAAAGAATTACAAGGAGTTTAGCCTAGAATGACAGCATTTTTCACATTTTGTATCTCTATTTTTTCTTTTTAATAAAAAGAAAAAAATAGAGTCAAAGCTTTCTATCTATTCTCCTGTTACCTTTTAAAGATTGCAACATTCATAGAGTTCTTCAGAATACGATATTAATCTTAAAATAAACTTAAAGTAACTTTTCTCTATTTTATAAAACATTAGACTTTTATCAATAAAATTGATAGAATGGTGAAGTAAAAATAATAAAAAAGGAAGCTAAAAACCACCATGATGAATATGCAAAACATGATGCGTCAAGCACAAAAACTTCAAAAACAAATGGAGCAAAGCCAAGCAGAACTCGCTGCTATGCAATTTGTTGGAAAATCTGCTCAAGATCTCGTACAAGCAACTTTGACAGGTGATAAGAAAATTGTCAGCATTGACTTTAATCCCGCTGTTGTGGATCCAGAAGACTTAGAAACCTTATCTGACATGACTGTTCAAGCACTTAATGCAGCACTTGATCAAATCGACGAAACAACTAAGAAAAAATTGGGTGCTTTCGCTGGAAAATTACCATTCTAGCTCTAGCATAAAATAAAAAGGGGAAACAAATGTTTCCCCTTTTTATTTCTGTTAGAAATTAAAGAACTCTATTGCTTTTTTGAAGAGCAAATCCGTATATTCTGGGTCCTCTTGTGCTAGTTCTAGCAGTTTTTGTACCATTTCCAAATCATCTGTAATTATTCCATCTACTTCCAAATGCAGTGCTTTATCAAGGGCGTCAGCAGTATTAATTGTCCAGACATAGAGTTTTTGATCTGTATACCAGAGTTTATTAACAAAGTATTCGTCCAGAGTTGAGTACTCCATAGTATAGCCTGTCGCCTTAGTTCTTGGGAAAATGCTGTTATAAGGTAAGATGAAATACGCTGGAATATCAGGATCGTAATTCAAGACCTGATCAATCACGTGATAATCTAGCGACTGTATTTGATGCCCATGCTGCTTGAGGATAGAGCCATATCGCTCCATGAAACGTTCCATCATTTGAGGGCTATCTTTTTTGCTAGTTTTGATTTCAATAAGTAATCTTTGATGAAGTTCATTTGCTCGACTGAGATAAGCATCAAAACTAGAAATCTTGGTCTGGTAACCATTTTCTGAAATATCTAAACTTGTTAACTCCTCCAAAGTCAGATCCTGTGGCCGAGCATTAATACCAGCCAGAGCTCGAAGATTGGCATCGTGCATCATGACAAACTGACCGTCTTTAGTTTCCTGCACATCTATCTCGATCAGATCTGGTTTGAGTTGTGCTGTTTTTTCCAAAGATTCGACCGTATTTTGCACACCATTCCCATTGGATACTCCTCGGTGCGAAATCACTAAGGGTCTGTTTGCTACGGGTGCTTCCAGATAAATATATCCTTCTAGGGCAAAAAAGATACTGGCACACCCCATGACTCCCCATCTCATCAGATTGTCTGCTTTTCTTCTAGGCATAATCTCCAATTCTTCACCTGTCAAAAAGGACACAAATTTGACAAGAAAATAGGTCAAGGCCATATAATGAAAGTTTTTGATCAATACAAAATTGACAACCCCGAGAATGAGTGATTCTCTCTGAGTCAGGTTATCCATGAGCATCTGTCCTAGTAGGAGGGGAATCAAGAGAAGAAAGAAAAAGAAATAGGTTTTTACGACAATCAATAACAGGTGCCAAGCATAGAAACGAATTTGATTTTTCGTTCTTTCCAAGCTATATCTGACGGCTTCAGCTACTGTGTTCTTCTCAAAAAAGATCTTAGGAAGAGCAAACATGAGCCGAACTGATATATAGAGCATAATCCATGCTATAGCAAAAGTCATCAATCCGACTAACCAATGCTTATCTTCTATGTAAGTGACGATGAAGTCTGGAATTACGATTTTATTCAGGTAATAAATCTTCAAAATTTTCCTAATAAAAGGAAAAAGCATGGCAACATAGAAAAAGATAAAGGATACTTTCCCGAGGGTTATCTGCTTCATAAAAGCGAGACTTTGACGAAAAACTTTACGACTAAACTCAAGCAAGGTTCTTTTCTCATGGTAAAGAAGATGGCGAGCACCGATGAAGAGGAGACAGATTTGGAAATAGGCCACCAAAAGATTGACTACAATCAAGAAAAGAAAGGCCAGACTAATCAAAGGGGAAGTCATGATAATAGCGAGAATATTATTGTAAGAAATAAACAAATAACCTGTCTGGCTCAGCAAGAGTCCTGCAAGCCAAGAATTGAGAGGTAGCCAGAGATACTCCACCATCATGAAAATCAAGAAAAAGAGAAAGAGAATTTTATCTATATTGAGGTAAATTTTTTTAAAACCTAGTTTTTTAGGCTTTTCAGGTCTCATGGTAACTCCTAGTCAAATAATTGTGATAAGTCCAACCCATTGAATGGGTTGATTGATAAGCTATTCTGCTCTTCAAGCAAGAGTTTACTCTCATCAGATTCGATAAAAGATTCATATACACGCGCTGTCATGCGAGCGTCTTCGAGGCTATTGTGGGATTGACCTTGGAATCCTAGAAAGCTAGCAACAGTTTGTAGTTTTAGGTTTGCAATACCATGTAAATCTGAACTTCGACGTTCAAAGGCTTCATCATAAAGATCTACCTGATATTGTCCTACATAGTCTAAACCATGTTCCAGCAAAATAGGTAAGTCACTCTTGGCGGCATTGTAACCAACTATAGGAAGTTGACCAACAAAGGTCTGAAACTCTTCCAAAACCTGCTCCACAGATGGAGCGTCTTTCAGGGTTTCAGCGGTAATTCCAGTTAAACCATTAATAAAGCTTTTCAAGGGTACACTAGTATGCACATAGGAGTCAAAAACACCTATTTCTTGTCCATCTTGAAAACGGACTGCTGATACTTGAATCAAATGCGTCTCCCCCTCGTGTTGATTAAATTCTAAGTCAAAGGCGATATAATCTCGTAATTTTTCCATCTTCTCTCTATCTCTTTTGCTATGAAACTTTTTAAAACGGCAAGGAAATAAAAGAAGCCGCTAGGTTATTGCCTAACCCAAGCAGCTCCTTCATTAGCCTTTAAACAAGCGAGCAAAAAAACCTTTCTTAGTTGCTTGAACTTTTTCTTTGGCTTGATCCAATTCCAACTTCAAGTTTTCTTGATCTTTCATGGCTTGAAGTGTCAATTGTTGCTGTTGATCCAACTGTTTGTCCTTTTCAGCAATCTGACGATCCTTGACACGCATTTGCTCATCTTTTTCTGCTAATTGCTGATCTTTGGCTTTGAGTTGCTCATACAAACGCAGGATCTCTGCATTTTTTTCATCAACTAGGATTTCCATCAGTTCACGTTGTTTCACATCATCACTGACTGGTTCATCTTCAAAAATTGTTTTTTTATAAATTTCTTCCAGCTTAATCAAGCCGCTTCGGGTAACAACTGTTACGCCTTTATCATTTTTTTTCGTGTCTGCGTCTGGCAATTCCTTGACACGATTATTGATTGCTTGGCGAGATAAACCTAAAACCTCTGCAATCTCACTGACGGTCATTTCAATACTCATAATATCCTCTGAAACGTTTTCTAGCTTTTCTTTATTTAAATATTAACACAAGCTAGAAAAACTGTCAAATTTTCGCTTAATTTACTGCTTTTAAAAAGGTTAGTAAGACTTGGGCGGAGCGACGTCCAGCTTCAATGATAAATTCATCAAAAGAGATGGAGGCTTCATGATTGGCATTGTCACTCATCGCACGGATGACTAGGAAAGGTAAGCCTAATGCTTGAGCTGCTTGCCCTATTGCAGCTCCCTCCATCTCAACTGCCAATACTTGTGGAAAATGAGATTTGATTCGAGCGATCTTATCATCACCTGCAACAAAGCTATCTCCTGTCGCAATCAAACCTAGATGCCAAGTCTGATCTAGCTTAGATAAGCTCTCCTGAATAAGAGAGATGAATTTCCCATCTGATTCAAAGTAGAGTGGTTGTCTAGCCATTTGCCCATATTCATAACCAAATGCAGTCACATCGACATCATGGTAAGCTAGTTTATCGGCAATGACTACGTCACCAACAGCAATCCCATTTGCCACTGCACCAGCGGATCCAGTATTAATGACTGCGTCAACTTGAAAACGATCTGCAAGAACTGCAACACTCATAGCAGACATGACCTTTCCAATCCCGCTTTCAACTAAGACAACCTCCACAGAACCAATCTTTCCAGTATGGTAGGCATTCCCTAAGATCTGAACTTTCTGTCCTTGCTCTAGTTCTTGGATAAGGTATGCCAGTTCTTCTGGCATGGCTGCAATGATTCCTATTTTCATTCAATTTCCTTTCCGATCACAAAAGCTTCATCGCAATCACTAGTAAAATCAAGAGAAGAATAACTGCACATAAAATCGTATTCAGTTTAGAGTTAAAGAGATTCCTTTTAGTATTTTCGATGCGACGGCTCTTATGAATAGTTGGTTCAATCTTTATTTTCAAAGTATCTTGACTAAAGCCATGATCCTTAGGACGTGAGTAGCCAAAAGTTTGAGAAGATGTCGGCAAAATCTTTGTCTCTTCCTCATCTAGCAAAGGAGGTCCTGAAATATCCTCTCCTCTATTGGCGCGTTCAATCATTTCATCTGTTAATAAAGGTCTTCCCATGGGTTCCTCCTCTATTTTTCTTGTAATTCCCAGTATTGTAGTGCTATGATGGTCTTGGCATCACAGATCTGACCTGACTGGATCAGTTTTTTAGCTTCTGCGAGGCTGACTTCAATCAATTCTAGCGTTTCGTCTTCATCCTGAGGTCGAGGGTTCTCGACCTTGACCAAATCGCTTACTAAGTAGAGTTTAAGTCTTTCGTTACAAAATCCGATAGCAGAATAAAAATCATACAACAGTTCTAATTTTCCAGTATAACTCGTTTCTTCTTCTAGCTCACGGAGAGCAGCAGCCATAGGATCTGTATTTTCACCAATTTCTAATTTTCCTGCTGGAATTTCATAAGAAACTGCCTCAATCGCTTTTCGATACTGCTTGACCAAAACAATTTTTTTCTCAGAAGTCACAGCCAAGACACAAACAGCTCCATTGTGAAAAATTAAATCGCGTTGGGCTATTCCCTTTCCGTCTGGCAATGCTACTTGATCTTGCACTAGTCGAAAAATCGGTCCTTGATAGATTTCTTTTCGACTTAGTGTCTTTTCTTCAAACTCCATAGCGGACTCCTATTGATTTTGAGGGTGGTGTGGTAGGCGAGTTGCATATTCATCTTTGTTAATCTGACGGCCACGTCCAATAGCAATGGCATCTGATGGTACATCTTTAGTAATAGTTGAGCCAGCACCAACAAGTGAATTATCTCCAAGATCAACTGGGGCAATAATTGTTGAATTTGATCCTACAAACACATTATTACCAATGTTTGTCTTGTATTTATTTTTGCCATCGTAGTTAACGGTAATGGTTCCGGCACCGAAGTTAACCTTGCTACCAACTTCACAGTTACCAATATAAGTTAAATGTCCGGCTTTTGTTTTTTCTCCAATAGAAGAGCCTTTCACTTCCACAAAATTTCCAATATGAACTTCAGCCGCAAGACTTGAGCCTGGACGAATGTGAGCGTAAGGTCCCACAGTCACCGCATCTGCAACGCTACTTTCTTCAATGGTAGAATTGCTAATCACAGCTCCGGCACCAATGGTACTATCCACGATGTAAGTACCGTTGGTAAGAATTGTTTCAGATCCAATTTTCGTCTGACCTTTCAAAGTGACATTCGCTTCGATCTGTACATCTGGCGCAATCTCAACATCAATATCAATATAGGTTGCATCTGGATTGACAAAGCTAACACCATTGACCATGTGTGCTTGGTTGATTCGACGCCGCATAATGGATTCGGCGGTCGCCAGAGCAACGCGATCATTTACACCAAGACTTTCATCAAACTCCTTAAGTGTGTAAGCACCAACTTTTTCACCAGCATTACGGAAAATACCAATCACGTCTGTAATGTAGTATTCACCTTGAGCGTTGTTTGTGTTGATATTTTGAAGTGCTTCAAAGAGACGTTCGTTGTCAAAAACATAAGTCCCTGTGTTGATTTCCTTGATTTGTTTTTCAAAATCGTTCGCATCCTTTTGCTCAACAATACGAAGAACCTCTGCATTGTCATTGCGGATAATCCGGCCATAACCAAAAGGATTTGCTGCTTCAGCTGTCAAAATCGTCGCAACATTTTTATGATTGATATGAAAATCTAGCAAATTTTTCAGGCTCTCACCTGTGATTAAAGGTGTATCTCCTGCAATAACTAAAGTATGACCAGAACGACCTTCTAGGATAGGTTCGGCCATCATGACAGCATGCCCTGTTCCCAACTGCTCTGACTGAGTAACAAAGTCTGTCTGTCCAACCAAGACTTGCTCAACCAATTCTGCCTTGTGCCCAACTACTGTCACTGTTTTTTCTGGTTGAATGGCAGCAACACTACGAAAAACGTGTTCCAACATAGAAATGCCTGCAACTTTGTGCAAGACTTTTGGTAGATCTGATTTCATGCGAGTACCTTTACCCGCCGCTAAAATAATGGCATAATTTGACATAATTTTCTCTTTTCTTTAGAAATTCTCCTTTATTATACCATATTTTGACTTTTAAGGAGCAAACAAACAGAAAAATCAAGTAAATCTTCCTTTTATCCCTCATATTTTTGAAATGTTTCTTTTGATTTTTTCCATCTTTTGCGATAGACTAAGTAGATATGAGAAAAAGAATTCATCCAGCTATTATTTTCGGTTTATTTGGGATTTTTATAGCAATTTTGATCATCAGTCGCCTCTCTTTTGACGATCATGCTGCCAAGTCAAAATCAAATTACGCCCAAATTGAAGCACAAGCTATGCAAAATCTAGATAAGCCCATCATTGATATCTCTGGTTGGCAAAGACCTGAAGAAATTAATTACGACGCCTTATCTCAAAATATTTCTGCTGTCATCGTTCGCATACATAGTGGTGCACAAGTATCAGAAAGCAATGATGCTGCCTTTGTAAACGGAATGGATAAAGCCTATAAGACCCACATCACCGAATTTCAAAAACGCAATGTTCCTGTCGGAGTTTATGCCTACCTAGCAGGGAAAAGTGTTGAAGAGATGGAAAAAGCTGCAGAAGTATTTTACAACGCTGCTGCCCCATACAGTCCTAGCTACTACTGGCTTGATGTTGAAGAAAAGACAATGTCAAATATGAATGAAGGTGTGGAAGCCTTTCGAGCAAAACTCGCTTCACTCGGTGTAAAAAATATCGGAATCTATATCGGCGTTTACTTTATGGAAGAGCATAGTATCAATACAGATAAGTTCTCTGCCATCTGGATTCCGTCTTATGGATCTGACTCTGGCTACTACGAGAGTAAACCGAAAACAAATCTTGACTATGATCTTCACCAATACACTTCAAAAGGAAAAATCGCTGGTTTTGACCAGCATCTGGATCTCAACCAGATTTCTTCTGCAAAAGACAAAGAAGAAACCTTTAGAAAACTATTTTTAAAACCTTAAAACAAGTGAAAAACGAATTTCCACTTGTTTTTTTATTTTTCTTGTGACTGTGTTATAATATAATAAGAATTTTAGGAAAATAGGAGTTTAAATATGTTTTCTTGGATAGCACGAGTTGTTAAAGGAATTGTGATTGCTTTAGGATTTATTTTACCAGGGATTTCTGGAGGAGTCCTTGCTGCGATTTTGGGTATTTACGAACGAATGATTGGATTTTTAGCCCATCCTTTCAAAGATTTTAAGGAAAACGTCCTCTACTTTATTCCAGTAGCGCTTGGGATGTTACTCGGTATTGGTCTATTTTCTTATCCAATCGAGTATTTGTTAGAAAATTATCAAGTGTATGTTTTGTGGAGCTTTGCCGGTGCCATTATCGGGACTGTACCAAGTCTGCTTAAAGAATCTACTCGTGAATCTGATCGAGATAAGATTGATTCAATCTGGTTTGGTCTCACTTTTATCCTCTCGGGTATTGGCCTTTATGCTTTAAATTTTGTTGTTGGTTCTCTCTCTGCAAGTTTCCCTAATTTTATCCTAGCAGGGATCCTCTTAGCCCTTGGAGTCTTAGTTCCAGGTTTAAGCCCATCCAATCTTCTCTTGATTTTGGGCCTCTATGCACCAATGCTTAATGGATTCAAAACATTTGATCTTTTCGGAACCTTCCTACCAATCGGTATCGGTGCTGGAGCAACACTAATCATCTTTTCAAAACTCATGGACCATGCCTTGAACAACTATCATTCACGTGTTTACCACTTCATCATCGGGATTGTTCTTTCTAGTACACTTTTGATTTTAATTCCAAATGCTGGGAATGCTGAAAGTATCAACTACTCTGGTTTATCAGTTGTTAGCTTCGTCCTCATTGCCTTCTTCTTTGCCCTTGGTATTTGGCTTGGCATCTGGATGAGTCAATTGGAGGATAAATACAAATAATGGCTAAAAAGAATAAAATCAAGAAAACACTGGTCGAACAAATCCTGACAAAGGCAGGTATTGAACATACAGGTATCCAAATCAATGCCCTTGAAGGAGGACTTCCTAAAGGATATGACAGAGACCATATCTTTAAAACCTTGGCTTTATTAGGTGATAAGACTGGTCCCATCATCGGAATCGTTCCAATAACAGAACACCTTTCTGAAAAGAAATTAGCAAAGATTTCTGGCAATAAAAAAGTGACGATGATTCCCCAAAAGGACTTGGAAAAAACAACTGGTTATATCCATGGCGCCAATAATCCTGTGGGAATTCGTCAAAAACACACTTATCCGATTTATATTGATGAAATGGCTCAAGAACTTGACAAGATGATTGTTTCAGCTGGCGAAGTTGGTCATAGTATTATTATCTCACCACAAGACTTGGCTACATTTGTCAAGGCGGACTTTGCGGATATCTTAGAAAGGAAATAAAATCATGAAACTCTACTTTATCCGTCATGGACGTACCGTGTGGAATCAAGAAGGACGATTTCAAGGTGCTAGTGGTGATTCTCCCCTTCTTGACGAGTCTATTCAAACTCTAACAAAACTAGGACAGCATCTCAAGGATACTTCCTTTGATGCCATTTACTCTAGTGACCTTCCACGAGCAGTCAAGTCAGCTCAGATCATCCAAAATCAACTCAAAGTTCCATGCTCATTAGAAAAAATCCCTGCTCTTCGTGAATGGCAACTGGGGAAACTAGAAGGGTTAAAAATCGCAACACTTGAAGCCATCTACCCTCTTCAGATCAAGGCATTTCGCTATAATCTTGCTAGCTTTGACTCAAAAATATTTGAGGCTGAATCGCTTTATAGCACCACTCAACGAACCATCCAATTCATCAAGTCGCTTAAAAATAAAAAAGCCAGTAAAGTTCTAATCGTTGGACACGGTGCCAATCTAACAGCCAGCGTCCGGACACTTCTTGGCTACAATGAAGCACTCCTCCGAAAAGAGGGAGGACTTGCAAATGCAAGTATTACCATTCTTGAAACTGATGATTTTAATAATTTTCATCTGAAAGTCTGGAATGATATCTCTTATCAAAAACATAACTGAACTTGGCAATGGACGTCAAGTTCTTTTTAGAATTTAGAGAATATCCGTGAATTTCTGTGATATTTATGATAAAATAGGAGTGACGCAAAAAATGACTCAACATATCAGATACTGAGTAAAACTAGGAGGAAACCATGTCAACAGAACATATGGAAGAACTTAATGACCAGCAGATTGTTCGCCGTGAAAAAATGGCGGCGCTCCGTGAGCAAGGAATTGATCCTTTCGGAAAACGCTTTGACCGTACTGCTAACTCCCAAGAACTAAAGGATAAATTTGCTGACCTTGATAAAGAACAACTTCATGAAATGAATGAAACAGCAACTATCGCAGGACGTTTGATTACCAAACGCGGAAAAGGAAAGGTCGGATTCGCCCATCTCCAAGACCGTGAAGGTCAAATCCAAATCTACGTTCGTAAAGATGCTGTCGGTGAAGAAAACTATGAAATCTTCAAAAAAGCTGACCTTGGTGACTTCCTAGGTGTTGAAGGTGAAGTTATGTGTACCGATATGGGAGAACTCTCTATCAAGGCTACTCATATTACCCACCTTTCCAAAGCACTTCGCCCACTTCCAGAAAAATTCCACGGGCTAACAGATGTTGAAATCATCTACCGTAAACGCTACCTAGATCTGATTTCAAACCGTGAGAGCTTTGAGCGCTTTGTCACTCGTTCAAAAATCATCTCTGAAATCCGTCGTTACCTAGACCAGAAAGGTTTCCTTGAAGTGGAAACACCTGTTCTTCACAACGAAGCTGGCGGTGCTGCTGCTCGTCCATTTATCACTCACCACAATGCCCAAAATATTGACATGGTGCTTCGTATCGCGACTGAGCTTCACTTGAAACGCCTTATCGTTGGTGGTATGGAACGCGTCTATGAGATTGGCCGTATCTTCCGTAATGAAGGAATGGATGCCACACATAATCCTGAGTTCACTTCTATCGAGGTTTATCAAGCTTATGCTGACTTCCAAGATATCATGGACTTGACTGAAGGGATTGTTCAACACGCCGCTAAATCAGTTAAGGGGGATGGTCCAATTAACTACCAAGGCACTGAGATCAAAATCAATGAACCATTTAAACGTGTTCACATGGTGGATGCTATCAAGGAAATTACTGGTG
>ERZ773099.2029-NODE-2029-length-14360-cov-9.688361_pt1 | contig 14360 bp, 10 predicted proteins | sample MGYA00511120_ERZ773099 | MGnify/ENA primary metagenome ERZ773099 (study PRJEB29015, sample SAMEA2738012) | human oral metagenome | biome: human oral; feature: human-associated habitat; material: dental | place: China | collected 2104 ... | reverse complement strand
CCATGCGGGCATATGCTCCAGGATGAACTGCTGTGCGCCCGCCACGCCCACGTCGCTCAGCGGATCCGGCGCCGTCTCGAACACGAACTGGATTCCCAGGTCCCTGCACGCGGCCTCCATGATCGCACGGCGGCGGCTCAGCGTCTCGTAGCTCATATGACGCGGGAAGGAGATGTGCACGAAGGTCTTGGCCCCCAGCTCCCTGGCCATATAAGGGATCAGATAGCCGCGGCCGATGCTGTCCCCATTGGCCACCAGGTCGGCGGCCGACGCGATCACTCCGGGATCCTCATGCCCCTCCCCCGCGAGGAGGAGGATATCCGGACGCTTCTCCCGCACGCGTCGAAAGGCCTCCGTCGTCCCGGGTATGGCCTGATTGACCACGATGACCTTCAGTTTGGGGTCGTCCGCGAGCCCCACCATCTGGCCGATGGTCGTCTCCATCTCGGACATGAAGTTGTCGGGGTAGGTGAGGTGGGTGATCATCCCGCCCTCGGACGTACTGCCGTACTTCTGGATCAGCAGCTCGGCACCGCGCAGGTCGTCCTCATTCTGGGACACGGTACCCGTCATGATGCCGATGTGAAAAGGCGCCTTCTCCGCCGCACCCGTGGCCCCGGCACAAAAGACAAAGATCAGCAACCCCCACAATACAGACTGCATCCTCAAAGCAAAACGCCTCCTCACTATTTTGGCTTTCAAGCCCAAGGGGCATTCAATACATTATATCAATATCAAGATAAAATACCTACCATAAAAAAAGGGAGGGCGAAAATGCTCCGCCCTCCCCCGTCCTTTCATGGACCGTAAACGGTGAGTTTTTCCGCACCTATTGGGAGGTCTTGTCCCCCGATACCTCTTCCGTGGCCGGGGATGCGGCGTCCCCGGATGCGGGAGCCTCAGGGGCAAGGTCCTTGGAGGCCGTCCCCGCAAAAAGGGTCTCGTCGTAGATCTCGACCTTGGCCTTATCCCGAAGGGACCTCTCGAAGGCCTCGAGGTTCTGACGTTCCTTCTGCTGTTTCAGGAGCACGCGAACGTCCGCGCTCACCTCGTCGTAGGGGGTGATCCGTTCCTCGACCCTCTCGCTCTTGAGCCCTACGGCAAAGTCACTGCTCGCCAGCTCGAGGACGGGGCTGACCTGACCGATATCCAGCGATTTCATCGGCGCCAGGGGCCCAACGTCGAAAGCGCCGCCGGAGAGGAATATCGCCTTGTCCGTAACGCTGATCACGTCCCTGGAGGCCATGGCATCGCCGGAGACGGCCGCCTCCCAGCTCTCGCCGCCCATCAGGCGTTCCCGAAGCGCCTCCGCGTCCCCGCTGGCGGTGAAGCGGGCCAGATGGACCTTGAAGCCCTCGGGCTGACGGTAGAACAACTCCTTCATGGTGTCGTAGAAGTGGACCGCCTCGTCCTCGCTGACGACGACCTCACCGACGGCAGTACGCATGAGCTGCTCGTTGGCCATCTGCCGGGCAATCCCCTTCTTATAATCCTCAACCTTTATCCCCGAACGCTCCAGGGACTGATAGAAGGCCTCGCGCGTCGGAAACGCCTGGTCGGCATACTCCTTCATCGCCTGCTCCGCCTCGGCGTCCGTCACCTGGATCCCACGGTCCCGGACCTCCTGGGCAAGCTGAAGCTCGAACACGTATTGGTCCAGCAGGGACTTGTAAAGGGCCGGCATATCCAGAGATGCCATTCCGCGCTGTCCATAGCTTTCCAGATAGTTCCTCAACCGCTGCTCCAGCTCGGACCGCATCAGGGGCCTTCCGTTGACCTGGGCCACCTCGTAGTCCTCCATCGCCCCATTCGAGGAGGAGCGCGGCCCCCTTCGAGTCCCCCGCCCCTCGTACATGAGGAACGTCGAGAGCAGAAAGGCCACCACAATCGCAAGCATGATCCAACGCATCTGAGTCCGCAGCTTCCGCATCACCATATCGACCATCGTCCTTCTTTCACCCAAAGATTCACGCACGGCAAAATTCACAGCAGAATAAAAATGTACGCCCCACTCAGGGAGGCCATGAATTCAGATTTTATCATATCGGCCCATCCCCGGCCTCGGCGTTTCGCTACGTCTCCGCCAGGGAGCGTCCCACCTTCAGGTCCGTCTCCAGCGGAACGGAGAGGCGGCCGGCCCCCTTCATGACCTCGGACAGGGCCGCCCCGACCTCCTCGGCCCGGCCGGCCGGGCACTCGCAGACCAGGGAGTCGTGCACCTGCAGGAAGAGCCTGACGGCCCCATCCCCGGCGAAGCGCCGGGCGAACTCGACCATCGCCCGGCGGGCGATGTCCGCGGCCGTCCCCTGAATGGGGGTATTGACGAGAATGCGGTTCAGCCCGTTCCGGTCCCGAACCCCCTCCGCCGCCTCCGCTACGGGGCGAATCCGTCCGTCGAGGGTCCGGGCATAGCCGAGCGCCCGGGCCTGCGCGGCGCTCTCCTCGAGGTAGCGCCCCACCCCCGGCAGCGCGTCGAAGTAGCGCCTGACGATCCCGGCCGCCTCCCCGCGGTCCACGCCCAGCCGTTCGGCCAGCCCGAAGGCGCTCATCCCGTAGAGGAGTCCGAAGTTGACCATCTTCGCCACGCGGCGCAGCTCGGGGGTGACGAAGTCCGGCTCGACGCCGAAGACCCAGGACGCCGTCTCCCGGTGGATGTCCACCCCCCGGCGGAAGGCCTCGATCAGCCGCGGCTCCTGCGAAAAGTGCGCCAGGACGCGCAGCTCGACCTGAGAGTAGTCCGCGGCGACGAAGACGTTTCCCTCCCCGACCGGGATCAGCCCCTCCTTGATGCGCTCCGCCCAGTGGCCGAAGGCCGGCAGGTTCTGGAGGTTCGGGTCCCGGCTGCTGAGCCGCCCCGTACCGGTGAAGGCCGCCTCGAAGGTCGTGTGGACAATCCCCCCGCCGAGCTCGGCCGATTTCCGCAGGGGGACGACGAAGCCGCTGAGCATCTTGGAGAGCTCGCGATGCTCCAGGAGAAGCCGCGGGACCCCGCCGTTCGGCAGGGCCGCCAGCCCCTCCAGGACGGATGCGCTGGTGGAGAAAGCCGTCTTGCCCCTGGTCCTGGCTCCGCTGGGAAGCCCCAGGCGCTCGAACAGAAGCTCCGCGACCTGTTTGGGGGAGTTCAGGTTGACCGCCTCCCCCGCCTGCTCCGCGATCTCCCCCTCGATGGCGGCGATACGCGCCTCCAGCTCCGAACGAAGCGACTCGAACCTCTCGAAGTCCAGCCGAACCCCCGCCCTCTCCATCGCGACCAGCACGGGGATCAGAGGAAGGTCGAGCTCCTCCATCACCGTCCTGAGCCCCTCGTGACGGTCGATCTCGGCGTCGAGCCCCCGGGCCATCTCCAGAAGCCTCAGGGCGGGCGGCGTCTCCCCCGGCAAGAGGGGCAAAAGGGTCGAGGGCGCGTGCGAGGCGAGGTCGGGATGCAGCAGGTAGTGGGCCGTCTTCAGGTCCCACACGCGCACCGTCCCGAACGGCACGCCAAAGCGGCCCATGAGCGTTTTGCAGTCGTCCGCGAACACCATGCGGACGCCGCTGGCCAAAAGGCGCTCCAGGTCGGGGAGCCCCCCCTCGGCAAAGCGCCCGTCCGAGACGGCCGCCTGAAAACGGGGCGCCTCTTTCCTCCCCGAATCCTCTCCCCCGTCCAGGAGGACGACTCCGACCGCCTCGGCCCCCATCAGGGCCTCGAAGGGGACGGGCACCCCGCGGACGGGAGGGGCTTCCTCCCCGGTCCCCGGCCGCTTTCCCTCCGCGTCCCAAACCTTTCGCTTCAGGCGTTCCGCGAGTTTCGACAGCCCCAGGCGAGCACAGAGTGAGAGGGCCCGCTCCGGTTCCGGAGCGGCGGAGAGGCAGACATCGAGATCGACCGGGACGTCGAGGCGCAGGCGGATGAGCTCGCGGCTCCGGAACGCGGAGTCCCGGCCCGCCTCCAGTTTTTTGCGGACCGCGGGACGGACCTCGTCCAGGGAGGCGAAGAGGCGCTCCAGGTTCCGCCACTGTCCGATCAGCTGCAGGGCGGTCTTCTCCCCCACGCCGGGGACGCCCGGAACGTTGTCCGCGGCGTCGCCCAGGAGCGCCAGATAGTCCGGGACCGACTCGGGAGGGAAGCCGTGGTCCCGCTCGAAGGCGGCCGCATCGTACTCCGCCAGCGTCGTGATGCCCTTCATCGGGCGCATCATCGTCACGCCCTCGCCCAGGACCTGCTGGAGGTCCTTGTCGGAGGACAGGATCACGGCCCGCCGCCCCGCTCCGACGGCCGTCAGCGCCAGGGACGCGATGACGTCGTCCGCCTCCACGCCCTCCACGGAGAGGACGGGATACCCCATCAGCTCCAGGAGCTCGCGCAGGAGCGGGACCTGCGGCTTGAACTCCTCGGGGGTCGGCCTGCGCTGTTCCTTGTACTGCGGAAAGGCCTCGTGCCGGAACGTCGGGCCGGGCGCGTCGAACACCACGGCGCAGCAGCCGGGGGACAGGTCCTCCTCCACCCGGGCCAGCATGTTCATGAATCCGGTGATCGCGTTGGTCGGGGTCCCATCCGGGGCCGAGAGGGGCGGCACGGCGTAGAAGGCCCTGAAGGCCAGACCGTGCCCATCGACGATCAAAATTTTTCCCGTCTTTTCCATCGTTTACGAAAACCTCCTGGACCGCTCTCTCATCCTTGTAACACGGAACAGGGGTTTTGTAAAGGCAAGGACTTGCTTCCCAGAGACCTCAGGCAAAATTTTCACGTGTGATAAAGACAGGTTTTGCGCGCTTTACGCTGGTCCTGACGGGTGCAAAACAAGAGTTGGCTCAATCTAGGCAACCACGCACTTTATTCTTCACAGGCTATCGCAACCTGCAGTTTTGAGCTGAGTCATTTTACTTGACATTATGACCTCATAAAGTAAAATTTAAGCATCATCCAGGCGCCGCTCTTAGTCGAGCGAGCACGATTATAAAGCATAGGAGCGCCTTTCGGCGCTCCTATTCTTTTATCTCAACAGGCACTCTTGGAAAAAAACTTCATTTAAGGCAACTCTTTCATCCGCTTCATCCCACAGGGCCTGATCGTAGGTGTCCGACAAGCCATGAGCCAACCGGACAATAATGTTTTCGTCTTTCGCGGTCTTAACGGCCGGAAGCATATCTCCGTCGCCGGATACAAGAATCACCGTCTCTACCTTACCGGAAAGGCAAACAGAGGCAATATCCAAGCCCAGCATCAAATCGACTTGCTTCTGCTCAAAAATAGGCTTGTTGTTTTTATCCTCCCCACGATATTTGAGCTTCCCGAGCCTTACCGACATTCGAGGGAATTTTTTTAGACGGTCATAGAATCTTTGCGCGTTGTTGAATCGCTCTTTGTCGTCTTCCGAAGGATTTGAGGATTTATAAGGCAGACAGTTGTAATAATAGGCCCTCCAAAGCTCCATAGAAGAGCCCAGCAGACGGGAAACCAATTTCTGATAGTCGAGCTTGAACTTTTCCGTATTGATCTTGTTCAAATACCCACCATCGATAAAAACCGCCGCCTTTTCAGCCATGAAGATCACCTCACGGCTATTATAGCAGGATTGTCAGGGCTGTATGCGTTGCGCCCCTACGCTCACTACCTATTAGAGGTCCCCCTGTCAAGGACCAAAAAGAGAGCAAGAAGAGGTTAGGTCAAATTTCAAGAAACAAGGAACTTTTCATATATATTTTGCGGAATTATTCTTCCCGGTAACGCCGTGTGCGGACGCTCCTCATTGTAAAATCCGAACCACCACCTCAGTGCCTGGTGCTATTTTTTGCCTGCGGTTGTGGTTTTCCGAAGGGACCACAGGCTAAGCCCCAATCCAAACCAAGCCGTGTCCTACATATCTGCTTTGACATTATTGAAGATGCGCACGTCAGTGCTGGTCCCGTCGCGGAAAAAGACCTGGACGGACGCGAACCGGATGGTTTTGGGGGTTGAGAACAGCCGGTGTTTGTCCCATAGGTTTATGGCCTCCATAATCTGTCCTTGTATTTCATCGGGTGCACTATGCCCGCTCCTGATCCTATCGACCACCCCGTCCAACATGGCATCGAGGTCGGGAAGTTCCGAATCGGAGACGAACCTCCGCTCCCTATCCGGAACATCCGTATTGATTCCAAATCGGATTTTCTCGATGGCGGAGTTGTCCGGCAAAAAGAAGAGGTCGGTGGCAAGGATATTTTCCTCCTCGATTTTTTCAAAGGTCACCCATGGCTGAGCACGGCGCAGAATCTCCGTTTTTACCTTCTGGAGACGGGCTTTCGCCGTATCTATCGTCGTAATGAAAGGGCCGTAACGCCGATCGTCCGTTCCGATAAATTGTACGTAGACCGTTACAACGGGCAAGATGGGCGTCGTGATGCCGAGATCGGGATAGGGCAGCCCCGTACTCGGATCCCGTTGAGGCAGGAATCCCGTAGTTTGATAGTCCGCTTCCTCGGAAAACTTGTAGAAAATCTCCTTTGCCGGTCTGCTCGGAGTTATGGAAAAATGGACCGTCCCCGGATAAAAAGCCTTATTGGCGGGATTCGTATAATCTTCCTGGACGGATACCAGGTCCAGATAGACGGCCGGAGGCGCTTCCTCGGATCTGGGGCTCTCCTCTCCGCGCTCCTTCGAGGCCGGGCCCAGGCCGGCCAGAAGCCGCTGCGCGGGCCCCTCCGGGGTTGCCATGACGGCCAAGCCCCACAGCAGTGTGAAGGTCAGGGCGCAGGCGCCCGCATCCACCATCCAAGGCGTGTACCAGCGGCCCCTCGGCATCCGGCAGAGGACAAAGACGAGAACGGAGAGGGACAGGATCGGCAAAGCCAGATTGAACCATGGCCAGCGTTGAGAGAGCTCGTAGACCAAGGCGAACAGCACCAGGAAAAAGGTACCCGCCCTTATGGAAAAGGCGCGCCTTACGATCATGCGCAGGCAGGCGTAGATAGTAGAAAGGGAGAAGCCCGTACCAGTTCGCAGCTCAAGGGATCGGGCATACTCGCGAAGGTCCAGGCCCTCGGGGTTCTCCTTTAGCCTGCGCCAGAAATCGCGTATGCGGCGGCACTGTTCCTCGGGCAGGGAAGCACCATGCCGGGGGTGCGTAAGGCGTTCCAGATAGGCATCCTCGTAGAAATCCACGATCGCGTCGAAGATCCCACCGCCGTAGAGCGTGGCGGCGCCGCGCCCCGGGTTCTTGCTGCGGTGGGTCAGGCCATTCAGACGTTCTCCCCACCTGGGGGATTTCTCCATGCGGCGGAACGTGCGCATCACACTCGACACGTTGCGCCCCAGCACGATAGCAACATCCCTCATCCCCCAAAGAACGGGGCCATCCTCGCTCCAAACCAGATGGTTCAGGTCGGGGCGGTCGGCAGCGTACTGCTCCTCCAGTCGCTCGTACTTGTGCGCGGCACCCGTGTCGTGCAGCTGGTAGTCCAAGACATAGCTCTCCATTCTTCGACGGATCGAGGCGCGCGCCTCGCAAAACGCCAGGAACCTGTTCGTCAGCTTCAGCTGCAGCTCCCGCGGCAGAGTGTCCGCACCCTCACCCTCCCCGAATGCCCTCATGAACATCCTCCCCATCGAATGAATGCGGCCCTGCAGGGCCGCATTCATTATAGCGCCTTCCCAATAAATACCCGTGAAAATTGTCTATTAAGAAAGGAAAGGCTTTTCCTTTGTTCTTTTCCTTTGTATTAGAGGATTATCGTATGTGGGCTAGGCCTTGCGTCCCATCTCCCAGAGTACCGTTCCGCAAAACACCCCTAAACCTCTTACGACCCACGCTATTGCCGGATACACATAAGATCCCAAACGCCAATAATAGGCTTCATCCAAGGTGTTGCCGGACACCGACCTTATCCTCCTGATTGACTCGCCCGCGTCAACGAACATTTCCGCCGTGACAAAGCCCCCGACCATAAGCACGATGGAGATTATAAACAAGCTCCATTTGGCAAAGGACGAGGTTCTTGTGTGAGGCAGATAGGGCGACCAGGATTCCTTTTTCCTGTCAGCCCTTGTCGCCTCTCCGGACTTATTGACAGAAAACTCCTCAGCGAAAATGGAGTCTTCGGTGTGTATCCATGCCTCATCCTCTCCGCGCAGCAGGGTGTCCCGTTTTATCTCGCCTTTTTTGATGGCCTCGCGAACCGATTTCCCGCTCATACGCAGAGTTGTCTTTCCCCCATCCCAAGAGATATCGTACTGCTTGTCCAGCTCCTGCAATCAATACGCCTCCTCAGATCATTTTTCCAAATCCTGGAGTTTCCTGGATTCTCGCTGGAGCGCTCCCCGCCACCTCTCAGACATCCCCGCGCCGCTGTCGTTCGGGAACCATTAAGCCCCAGGCAAGACTTCAACCCTTTTTATGATAGCTTTTATCGCGTCGACAACCAGGCTGGCCGTCTTATCGCAGCCCTTTCCGGAGTCCGGGGCCTGGTGCTCCGGCAGCATACCGGCGGGAATTTTGATGATAGCCTCATAGCCGGGAACCACAACAGCAAAGCTCCTGTCGCTCTCCTCAAAATTCCTTCTGAAGTTCGCCCTGAAAACAGCCGGGTCCTCCAGAACGACCGAATTCTTTTCGGTTAACAGATTCAACAGCTCCGGCCATTCCTCCCTTCGCCAACTCCGTGCCAAAGGGACAAAAAATTTCTTTCGGATATCCGGCCTGTGCGATCCGATACAGCCAGGGGATACATAGGCATCCATGACAAATCTGCCCATGATATGCGAGAATTTCAGATAAGGGGTAATCGCAGTCTCCAGAACCGTCTTATCGACCTCGATGCTTTTTTCCAGCGTCCAGGACATATCGTCACGGATCTCCCGCGCCTCAAAGAGCGCGCGGGACTGCCCGAGGTTGTTGCCCAGCCACAGGGCTACCTGGATTTCCGTGAACTGCGATTCCTCCTCCCGAGGACACAGGTGAAATTCCCGGGTATAGTCCCCTGTGGTCTTCAACGGAACGACAAAGCCCTGGCCGTCCCAATACACATCTTCCTCGTCCGGATCCCGGCCAGAGTTGAGGATCTGAAAACAATTATCCGCCAGGCTTTTCATCCTCCTTCGGATGGAGGCAGCGCCGGCAAACCACTCCTGGTGGTGTGTTTCCAGATACTCCAGGTAATGTCGGAGGATAGGATCCCGGTTCCCGCCCTGCAGGCAATCAATGTTCTGCAGCACACGGACGATATCTTCCCAGGTCAGGCGCAGGGGCGAGACAATCTCGGCATCTTTTTTGGAAAGGAACCGGACGCTTTCAGCCTGTGCCGTCACCTGCGCTTCGGCGGAACTCCCAGGGACTTTCTTCACCTCGACGATGAGGAGATCTTCCCCGCAGGATATGGCGATGTCCGTCACAAGATTCTCATGAACAGGCTGTGTTTCTTGAGTCTCGACCGTTGTTGTTCGGGGCAGCTCAGGGGTTAGGGTGAATCCGATGATACGTTGTGAAACCTCATCGCAGAGCTTTTTGATCCCTTGCTGAAAACCGATCTCCCGATCCTCGCGTTTCTCGGGTTTACGGATGGGATCTTTTCTCAAAGCAAGCAGTTTCGAGTTCGCCAGATCAATGAAACGCTCCAGGAGCAGGGGGTTTTCATCGAGGAGGATGGCCAGTCCCCTCGACAGGTTGTTTTCGTGAGGGGACTCCCCCTCCTGTCTGTAGAGTTCAAAAAGGTTCATGTGCCTGTTCACATCCACGACGTCGTTCCTCCTTCTTCACCTCAGTGATCGAGCTCTAAAGAGTCTCCGAAACCCGTAAACCCCATGTCGGCAGCGTATGACAGCACCTGATGCTTGAAGAAAGGTTCAAAGTCAGAGAACCCGAAGCAAGTTACCTCCGTACCCCATGCTTTCCGGAGTTTCGTTTTGGATACAAATAAGTACTCTCCCCTTCTCCAATTCCCGTTAAAATACTTCAAGGGATAGAGAGTATGTTCGTCCACGATGGGAAAGACGCGACAGTCTCCATCACTTATACAAAGCGTGTATCCCTTGGAGGGGTCTTTCCAAAAATAAATCGATTCATGACGAATTGATCCACCTGCTGCAATGTATACACTTTTTGTAACGTATATATCGTCGATTCCGTTCTCTTCGCCGAATTTCTTCAAGAGCGTTGTTGCCAGGGTTCGAGAATCCCCACATTGAGAAGCATCCATTTTCCAGAATCCTTGCCAAAAACCTCTGCCCAGTTCGCATTCCATCAAGCGATAGGATTTGTCCTTTACACCGCGCAAGAAAAACAGGGAGCTTCTGTTTCCATATACGTTTGTTCTTACACAAATTACAAAGGGTGCATAAGGTTCACACTTCTTCAACCAATCCTCCTCGGACATGTTTTTTGCTTGTTCTTCAGCTTGTATGCCCTCTTTGAGCGAGGTAGGTCCTTTTTGGGGGAAAGAGTAACTGACACCAGAGAGGTTGCCACCATCGTATTTCAATTCTACTAGAGGTGGGAAGCTGTTTTCTGCGGCATCTATGACGGGATGGACACTGAGACTCCAAGAGTTAGAATGTTGTTGAAAATTATTCAGTACATCCACCATCTCACGGATCTCCGCAAAATTCTTGCAGCGTGTACCAATCCGAAGCCAGCCTGCACCGGTCAGATCTGGGCCAAAAGCGCCATCCTGCTCCCCGCTTCTGAGAGAAGATTTCGACTTAAGAAGGGCAAAGGCAGCCGTCCCCCTCAAGTCTGAATTTTTCACAGCATAATCAATAGCTCTGCATCCCTCACTATTCTGCTCTTCGGGGTCGGCTCCTGCCTTGACCAACGCCGCAATAACCTCAGGGTTGGAGTTGTCTCTTGCAGCTCGCATGAGCGCGGTCCATCCATCTTTATCCCTCGCATTCGGGTCGGCGCCTGCCTTGACCAGCGCCGTAATGACCTCAGGGTTGGAGTTAATTCCAGCAGCCAACATGAGTGCGGTTTCACCATTCTCATTCCTCGCATTCGGGTCGGCCCCCAGCCTCACCAGAGCCTGGATGACGTCCGGGTTGGGCGTAACTTTGGCCGCAACCATCAGCAAAGAGGTCTTGTCATCCTGTACCGCACTGATGGACACGTTCTCCCGTTTCAGCACGGCCTCCAGTTCTTCTGCGGAGGCGTTACGGCATAAATCCGCAAAATCTCCCCAAGTAAAAGCCAAAGCTTCCCGTACGGTGGCCCCAAAAATCACCGCCGCAATCAGCACAACCACAATGGGTATTGCCGCTCTTCTCATCAAGAAACACCTCCCGAGTTCTGTAAAAATCGGTTGTGCCCCAAAAATCGTATGTTCCCCGAGAGGACAAGATGTTTGGGGCAAGCGCCTCCCTCACTCCGGTTCGCGATCCGTGATGAATTGCGCCGGAACCCAGCCCGATTGCCCTTTTTTTGTCGTCACATAGTACCAGCTTCCGCGTGCATCATGGGCTACCCATTCCGCCTCCGCCGTCAGCGCGGCCCCTTCCTTCAAGGAGGTGATGGTCTTTGCCTTTCCCCCCTCCCCGGGCAAGTCATACAGCTTGGCCCCCTTGCCTTTGACCGCCTTGAACTGGGCGGCGTAGCTGCGGATAACATAAATATCTCCGCCAGCCACCACAGAGGGCGGGATTTTTTTCTCCCTTACGAATTTCTGAGCGAGCCGCGACATTTCCTTGTCCAGCTCATCCTCTTCGTCGGCTTCGCCAGAGGTACCTGCAGCGGCAGGAGCAGGGAAGAGATAATAGAGGATGAACCACTTGCCGTTGCTCTGCTTGCTGAGATTGATGGCGAGGATCAAATTCTTTCCGCCGGACCATGAAGGGCAGCCATCTACCATTATGGGCTTCCCAAATCTTTTGGTCCATTCGCGGCTTATCACGTCAAGCCGTTGTTTGGCCTGTTTCTGGGTTGACCAGATCTCAACGAGCGAATTATAGAGAACCCGTCCATTCTGGATGGTGATGTCGTACAGAAGCGAGGCATCGGCAAGAACACGTTTGTCCTTTTCCATTACCTCGTACAGCCACCATTGATGGCTTTCGCCGCTCACGGATTGGGGCTTTCCCAGATCCGCATACACGTCCTGGATGGTTGTCCCCGGAAGAATACGTCCCAACGCGGTCACAATCCCCATCGCGTCGATGACGCCCTGCCCCGGTTTCAACTCTGCCCAGGCCATTTCCGCGCCTGTCAGGAGAGATAAATACAGAACAAGCAGTGCACAAAAATATTTTCGCATATCCCATGCCCCCAGCTCAAAGTGATCGCGGCCTCAATAAAAACTGCGTTCTCATATGAGTACCCTATTTCATCTGCTGTTTCCCTTTATATCGCCAGCTGCCTCATCAAAGCCGCCTCCCTGGTTCTGCAAAACAGATCGCAGCATGTTTAGCACTGTCAGTAATTTTACACCTGGAACAACTTTGATGTAACCCCTACCTTAAGTCAGCATCTCTAAAAGAAGGAAAGGAAAATTTTCATGCAGAAGGAAACGAACGGCACCGGTCGGGGCAGGACATCCGCACCCGACAAAGCCAAGCCCGTCTTTACCCAGGTGCGCATCGACGAGGAGACGTTCCTGAGGGGCAAGATCCTCGCGGCCGTCTACGACGAGTCGTTCAACAGCCTGATGGTGCGTGCCGTGCGCAACGAGATCCGCGCCTACGAGGCCGAGCACGGCCCCCTTCCCGACCCCGCAAAGCCGGACCGACAAACTCCCGCCCTTAACTAAGGAATCCTCTGCCTTCGGCACTCTGCGTAAGCGCAAGCCGGATGGTCACACCCAACAGGATAGGGAAAAAACGGCGGATAATCAATTGCATCAGAAAAAATGCGTCAACCCCGGTCCCCGGCTTGCCCAGTACGGTGTCTTCCCTAATGCTACGGCCTCCCTTGCAGGGAGGCCGTAGCATTACCGACGCACAGAAAAAATACTTGTTCCCCCGGCAAGGGGCACCTGGGCAACCTTCCTACTAACGCCCTCCGCGGGACCTCGGATCCCTGGCCAGGGTACACCGGGCAGCCAGCCTTCAAGCGAACCTCGAGCCCCTGGCTGGAAGGTCGGCCTCCAGGAGAGCCCAGCTTCCGTCGTACGGTAAAATAGAAGGTAGAGGATATCCGCCAAGGTTCGTATGGGTGCCGTTAGCGCTTGTACGAGCTTTACTGTCCCTTTCACGCTATCACCCCCTTTCGGGGGGATACCCCAAGCAGCTTCACCCGATGATGCCGGGCGCCTCTCCTGCCTTACATTTGCTCGTCGACCCGACCGGACAGTCCCACATAGCCCGCCGGATCGACCCCGGGGCCGCCCGCGATGTCCAGCGTCGTTCCGTCGGGAAAGACCAGTCGGTTCCAGACCACCAGAACGCAGCGTTGCCCAAAGGTCACCTGCGAATCGTAGACTCCCGGGCTTCGGGTCCCCTTCGGGATCAGTAGGTTAAGCGAACATTGTCCTTGCACTCGTCAGGTACGACAGAAAATGCCTCAGACCGAGCGCAGGCGGGCGTGAAGAAACATCCTGTCCTCCCGGTCCCCTCCTCTGTAAGAATAACAGACCTCCCGGCGCTCGAAGGTATCCAGGCACGAAACGAAGATGCGGCCCTGATCTATTCCCGACTCCATCAGCTGCAGCCGAAGCTCTCCCGCGATGTCGAAATAGAAATGGCCCTCCATCTCACAGACGTTCTCGGAACGAAAGACCTCAAGGCCCCGAGCCGTCCACTCCTCCATCGTCCGAGGATAATTCCCCCCTCCGATGCAGGGCCCCACCCAGGCGGAGGACGAACGCACGGCATCGGCCCCGAAACGTTCGGCCACCTTGTCGAGCCCGGAACGAACGATGTTCTGCACCGTGCCCTTATAACCGGAGTGCATCAGGAGCACCCAGGGGTTTCCGGCGGCAGTCCATTCCTCGGAGGGCATGACCACCACGGGGGCGCAGTCCGCAAAACGCAGCGACGCCTCCAGGCCGGGACTCGTCAGGAGGACCCCGTCGGCCTTGGGCGTAAGGGGCAGGGCGTTTTCCGGCGCGGAATCGAGAATAGAGACCCCATGGACCTGATGGGGCGCCACCAGCGGAAGGGGCTCGCCCAGCCAGGGGGTCAGTCGCTCCCGGATAACCCCGGCCCGCCCGCCCGTGGCATCCAGGAGCCGCCCCCTCATGAACAGGCGGACCTCCGCAAACGAGGCATCCGGCAAAAACTCCAGGGCCGTCTGTCCGTCCCGCTCCGCTACCTCGAAGTTACCCAGGGTGCACTGCAGATGTCTCGACGAGGGGACCATCTTTCACCATCCTCCTCCCGCCTCAATCATTTTTCAACGCCGACAGCCTGGGCCGAATCCAGCCGATTAGGTAGAGGCTGCCGCAGACGAGGACGACTTCGTTCTCCGCCGCCGCGGCCTCCA
>ERZ773099.2028-NODE-2028-length-14365-cov-9.443256_pt1 | contig 14365 bp, 16 predicted proteins | sample MGYA00511120_ERZ773099 | MGnify/ENA primary metagenome ERZ773099 (study PRJEB29015, sample SAMEA2738012) | human oral metagenome | biome: human oral; feature: human-associated habitat; material: dental | place: China | collected 2104 ... | reverse complement strand
GGCGCGGGAGCAGGGCGAAAAAATCGTCATTTACGGCGATTATGACATTGATGGGTTGAGCGCCACGGCGCTGCTGCTGGATGCGTTTGGTAAGTTTGGCTTTGAGGACGTCGACGCTTTCATCCCGAACCGGTTTGTCGAGGGCTATGGTATGACGATGGGTGCCGTGGATAAGGTGCGCGACATGGGTGCGGATTTGATCGTGACGGTGGACACGGGCAGTTTGTGCCATGCGGAAATTGCCTATGCCACTAGTTTAGGGATTGATACGGTGGTTACGGATCATCACAATGTTACTGAGACTCCGCCGCCTAGCGTGGCAGCGGTGAATCCGAAATTTCCAGGACATACGTATCCATTTCGTGATTTGTGCGGCGCAGGTGTGGCGTTTAAGTTGGTGCAGGCACTGCAGACTGAACTGGATGGGTTGCCTGACGGCTATGAAAAATGGCTGCTCGATTTGGTGGCGTTGGGGACGGTTTGTGACATTGTGACGTTGGCTGATGAAAATAGGGCAAATGTGTATTGGGGTCTGGAGGTGTTGAAAAAACAACAACGCCCAGGACTGAAAGCGTTGATGGCGGTGGCGGGTATTGAACCAGAGCAGGTCAATGCTAGGCATTTGGGGTTTGGTTTGGGTCCGCGAATGAATGCGGCGGGTCGGCTGGAGACGGCACAGCACGCGTTGGACATGCTAATAGCGCGCGATGGCTTGGCGGCGCTGGAGGCTAGTGAGAAGCTGGAGGAATTGAACGGTAGGCGACGAAGCATTCAGGATACGATTTTTGAGGAAGCATGCGTGCAAGCTGAGGAGTTGGCTGATGACCGGGTACTAGTGGTCAGTAGTGCTGGCTGGAATCACGGCGTTATCGGCATCGTGGCGTCGAAATTGGTGGAGAAATATAAAAAGCCGGTGTTTATCATTGGCGAGCGCGGCGAGGAAGCGACTGGTTCGGCACGCAGTTTTGGTGATTTTTCGGCAGCAGATGCAGTGCGGGCGGCGGACGATATTATCATCAAAGGCGGCGGGCACGGAGCAGCGGCGGGCGTGACGCTGGAGACTGAGAAAATTGGTGATTTTCGTTGTCGCGTGAATGAGTTTTATGATTCGTTGCAATTAACAAATCAAGAGCGATATTTGTTGCCGCGAGCTGATGTGGAAATTGACGATTTTTCGGAAATTGACGAGGATTTGGTGGCAAATCTGGCGAAAATGGAGCCATTTGGCAATGGTAATCCCGAACCAGTGCTAAAAATTACCAGGGCATCAGTTTTGAGCATGCGACGAATGGGCGCGGACGGGCAACACGTTAAATTAGCGCTGCGTGATAAAAATAGTAAAGTGTTGCAGGTGCTGGCATTTAACGCGCCAGAGGAATTCTTCCGCGAGCCAGGCGACGAGGTGGTGGCGTGGTTCCAGCCAACTGTCAATGAATGGCAGGGAGCGCGGACGGTTGAGGGGCAGTTGCTGCATGTGAGTTCTGCTTAAACTTGCAAAATCCAGAGACAGAGAGTATTATCATACCATGATAATAATTTTGCATAAAATGCAATTTTAGGAGGTGTGATCATATGGCAAATCATGAGAAATTTGGTAGTGTTGTCGGTGGCGAGTTTACTCCGGGTGACAATGCTGAAAAACGTGGTTTGGGAAGATTAGCCCTTCTAGTATATGAGCGTGGAGATGATGGCGTTGAGACGGGGCCTATGGGGCTATCTGGTGAAGCGCTCGTAAATTATAAAGAAGAGTATGATCGGCTTAGGAAAAAATATGACGAAATCTGCAATAGATTTGGAATAGCTTCTTACTATAAATGGGAGCAGATAGAAGCTTTATTTAAAGCATATCAGTCTAGATTCTCCGATCCCGAGTCTGCGAAGAACTTGTTCGATGAACTAAGAGAAACAAGAAAAGAGATGCAGGAGCTTGATCGGAGAATTAAGCTGTCTATAGTATCTTACATTCCTGGCGAGGAGTCTGTCGAAGGAGCTAAGTGGCTAGAAGAAACTTCTTCTATTTTGGAAAATATGGAGCTTTCTAAGAAGGACGATGGTACGTGTAGTGCTAGGTTGATTGTAGAAAAATACAACTCTGACTGTAGTGGGTACTGGATCACGGTATATGAATATAATATTACGTTTAATCCTGGCGGTGAGGTGCTGGACGCTAAAGTAGAAACTTATGAGCGCTAATATAGTTGGTAGTTGGCAAATACTTTCTTATCTGTTATAATGTTTGCAGTATGGTACAAGTAACACGTAAAGATCAGAAGGAAGCGAACGAAAATATTATTCGTCGTTTCAACCGCAGGGTTTTACAGAGCGGTGTTTTAGCTCGAGCTAAAAGCTTTATGCGCTTTGAAAAACCGATTTCAAAGGCCGAGCGTCGTAAAAATGCAATTGTTCGTCGCAAACGTCGAGCTGACAAAGCTGCAAAAATGCGCCTGGGAGTGCGTTAATGTCAGCGCTAAAAGCGCGCATTGCTGATGAAATGAAAGCCGCTCTTCTAGGGCGGCATCGTTTTCGTGGTGATGTTTTGCGTAATCTAAAGGCGGCAATTTTGAACGAGGAAGTGTCACTGGGCAAGCGTGATGAAGGCTTGAATGACGCCGAAGTTGAGAAAGTTCTGGCTCGTGAAGTGAAAAAACGCGTTGAGAGTGCGGAACTTTACCGCAGCAATGGTCGCGCGGAGTTGGCAGAGCCTGAGGAAAAAGAGGCGGAAATTTTGCGAGAATTTTTACCGGAACAGTTGAGCGAAGCAGAAATTATGGCGATCGTTGAAGATATTGTGGCGAGTATGGATGACGTTTCTATGCAAAAGATGGGCCAGGTTGTTGGCGCAGTGAAACAGAAGGTTGGTAATGCTGCTGCCGGAGCTTTGGTTGCAAAGATTGTTAAAGAAAAACTGACAAAATAGGAGGGGACATGATTATCTTTTTTGGACCGGCCGGTGCTGGTAAGAGCGTGCAGGGGCAGATTTTGGCAGCGCGTCATGGTTGGCGTTGGCTGAGCGCGGGGCAGTTACTGCGCGACACGCACGATGGTGAATTGATTCATCGTATGCAGTCTGGCGAATTGGTGCCTGTAGAAATTATCAATGGTTTGATGGGAGATGCTTTGAATAAAGCTAAGGATATTAACGGTGTGATTTTGGACGGCTATCCTCGTCAATTGGAGCAGGCTAAGTGGTTGATTGAATCGCGACCACATCACGGTCAGGATGTGAAGCTGGTGATTGTGCTGGAAGTGCCGCGAGATGAGATTTTGGAGCGTTTGCGAGTGCGTGGTCGTGTTGATGACACGCCAGAGGCTATTGATAAGCGTCTCAGTATTTACCGAGGCGAAATTTATCCAATCTTGGACTATTTGAATGATAATAATATCCCCATCATCCATATGAGCGGCGTGGGTACAGTTGGGCAAGTGCATGATGAAATTGAAAAAGAACTGGTTAGTCGCGGAATTGTTGAGGGCGCCAAATGACCCAATTGATTACTGGCGAAAAAACGCCGCAGCAGATGAAAGACATGCGTGAATGTGGGCGGATGCTGGCGACGATTTATGATGAACTGCATCAGCGGGTAACGGCTGGCATGAGCGAGTTGGATGTCAATGAGTTTGTGGCTAGGCGAATCAAGGATTTTGGTGCGGAAGCGACGTATTTGACAGATGAAGTGAAGTTCCCAGGGGTGATCTGCGTGTCGACCAATGAGCAGTTGGTGCACTCATTTCCGACAGAATATGTGTTTGAGAAAGGTGACGTGGTGAGTTTTGACTTGGTGATCGGCTACCGCGGCATGAAAACTGACAGCGCCTTTACTATGGTTGTTGATGAAGAGCCACGTGGTGCTAAAAAACATTTACTCCACGCAACGGAACAGAGTTTGTATGCAGGGATTGATGCAATTTCTGGCGAGGGAACACGCGTTGGTGATATCTCAGCAGCCATTGAGGCGGTGTTGAAAAAAGCCAAATTAGGCATTATTCGTGAGCTGGTTGGTCATGGTGTGGGGCTGAGTATGCATATGGAGCCAGAAATTCCAAATTACGGCAGGCGAGGAACTGGTCCGGTGTTGCACGCTGGTGATACTATCGCTATCGAGCCGATGGCCAGCCTTGGTGGTGAGAAAATTGTTACTGAGGATGATGGTTGGACGATTAGCATGAAAGATGGCAGTCTGGGGGCGCACTTCGAGCACACCGTACTGATTACGGAAACGGGTGCGGAGATTATTACGAAACTTTAATTGTTAATCTGAATCCAAGGGTTCGTTATCAAAATCTATTTCAGCAACCAAATAATGTGGCTGAATACGGAAATCTCCGCCACCCCAACCGCCAGCGTGACGGACTAATCCGTGCTCAGCTAGCCAGTCATTGTCAGTTTTTTGGGTGCAATTCAGCGCATCCATCTTATTTCTTAGTTCGCGCTGCTCAATACCGCCACTATATACTTCAATGTAGAAAAAAACTTTATTCTTGCCACACTCTTTATAGCCGATATTATTTTTTAGGTCGGTGTCTTTTTTTGGTCCGTTTTTCAGGGAGTTTAATAGGTCGTTAGGTAGGTAATTGGCTTTATGCATAGCTAGGCCAATCCCGCCACCACTGTATGCTTTTACTCCCAGGTCGTCCCATCCGCCACCTGGGCTGTCATAAAATCTAGTACTTTTATAATGTCTCAGCGGAACTTTATTACCACCAGCGACATATGCCTTAAAGGCGGTTTCAACTTGATGAAGTGTTTCCTTGGCTGTAGCGTCATAAGCGTTTTCTCTTAATTTGGAGTATGAAACAACAGAAATGACCGAGACGATGCCAATAATGCAGATCGCCATAATAATCTCAACTATAGTAAAACCGCTTGTGCTTTTCATCGAAGCTATTGTAGCAAAAATATTTTTTATGAGCAACGCGGTAATTGGCTTGCCAAACCATAGCCATAACCTGTATAATGAAGCTCATGCAGGAGCAATCTCGATATGTGGTAGGAATTGATGTTGGTACGAAAAACGTGCGCTGTGTTGTGGGCTATGCTGACGCAGAGAGCGGCGTGCCAAAAATTGTCGGCGTTGGTGAGGCGCCAAATAGTGGAATGCGAAAAGGCGTGGTGACTAATTTAGCTGGTCCAGCTGAAGCAATAGACAAGGCTTTGGAGTCAGCTGAGCGAATGAGCGGACATCAAGTTAATGCAGCGACCGTAAGTATCAATGGCTCTCATTTATTGAGCACCAAGGCTGATGGTATGATTACTGTCGGTACGGTTAGTAATGAGGTTACGACAGATGATGTTTTACGCCTAGAGGAGGTGGCGACAACAGGAAAAGTACCGCAAAATCGAGAGATTTTAGAGATTGTTGCGCACTCATATAGACTTGATGGACAAGACAACATTAAAGATCCTGTTGGCATGACCGGTGCGCGATTAGAAATTAAAGCTAATGTGGTGTCTGGTTTGGTGCCGCATATTACAAATTTACAGAAATCTGCAGAAATGGCGAAGGTTGATTTGTCATCGGTTGTTCCGTCGGTGTTGGCGGCAGCTCAGGCTGTATTGACAGAGAGCCAGCGTGAAAATGGCGTTGCGGTAATAGATTTTGGTGCGGCAACTACTGGTGTTGCTATTTATGAAGAGGGAGATTTGCAACATTTGGCGGTAATCCCGATGGGTGGACAGAATGTAACTAATGATTTGGCTATTGGGCTGCGGACAGACCCAGAGGTGGCGGAGGTTGTCAAGTTGGCGCATGCTCGATTTGGCGGTGAAGCTTTGGGTGAAATTGAGATTAAGATTGAAAAGCAGACTTATAAATTTAGCCAAGAGGAAATTGATGAGATTATTCAGGCGCGTTACGAGGAGATTTTCGAAGCAATCGCCAAAGAGCTGAAGCGTGCTGGACGACTAGGAAAACTACCGAGCGGTGTTGTTCTGGTCGGTGGTGCAGCAAAGGTTAGGGGCCTGGTAGAGTTTGCAAAGGATCAGTTGAGTGTGGCGGCGTGCCTGGGTAAGCCTTCGGGCTATAGTGGTGCCAGCGATGAGGCGAAGGGAGCTGAATTCTCAGCGGCTGTCGGACTAATGCTGCTTGACTCTATGGACGTGCAACAACACGCAAAATCATTGGCTGGTGCACGTGACGTCACTAAGAAAGCCGGTGGTTTTTTGAAAAATATTTTTGCCAGATTTAAATAAATGGTATACTGAGTGTAAGGATTAAGAGAGGGGATATATGCCGCAAATACAACCAAGTGAAGTTCAAACATTTGCCAGTATAAAAGTCGTCGGTGTTGGCGGCGCTGGTGGTTCAGCTATCAATCGAATGAAAGATGCTGGTTTGAATGGCGTGCAATTTATCGCCATGAACACTGATGCTCAGGCGCTGCATAATTCAAAAGCTGACATAAAAATTCATCTTGGTCATGACGTAACTAATGGTCTGGGTGCGGGTGCTGACCCGACTGTAGGTGAGGCGGCTGCTAATGAATCTCGTGAGGAAATTAAAAAGTCCCTAGAGGGTGCCGACATGGTGTTTGTGACTATCGGTGCTGGTGGTGGAACTGGCTCTGGTGCTGGTTATGTTGTAGCGGAAGTAGCTCGAGAGCTGGGTATTTTAGTGGTTGGTGTGGCGACGCGACCATTTAGCTTTGAGGGTGAAAAACGCCGGGTAAATGCTGATTGGGCAATTTCTCACTTGGGTCGAGAAGTCGATACCTTGATTACTATTCCAAATGATAGGCTGTTACAGACAATCGACCGTCGAACGCCACTTTTGGAGACGTTTAAAATTGCTGATGACGTCTTGAGGCAGGGTGTGCAGGGTATTTCTGAATTGATTACCGAACACGGTTTAATTAACCTAGACTTTGCTGACGTGAAAGCGATTATGAGCAACGCCGGTTCAGCCCTAATGGGAATTGGTCGGGCAAGTGGTGATGATAGGGCGGTTCAGGCGGCACAACAGGCAATCGAGAGTCCGCTGATTGAGGTGTCAATTGATGGCGCTAAGGGTGTATTGTTCAATGTGACGGGTGGCTATGATATGAGTATGGCAGAAATCCAAGAAGCGGCAGAAATTATCACGAGTGCTGTTAGTCCAAACGCCAACATCATCTTTGGTGCGACATTGAAGCCAGAGATGGAAGATGAATTGGTGATTACGGTAATTGCTACGGGATTTGACAGTGATACATTTCATCAGCAGGACGTTAGTTTGACGGTTGGTGAGACTACGTCGCAGGCCGAGGAAGAAGTTGATGAAGAGATGGTTAAGAATATTGATCTGGAATTAGATAAGGAAGAAGCGGCTGAAAAGTTTGCGGCTGAGCCAGAGACGAATATGTGGGACGCCCCAGCTACTGAAGTTGAAGACGAAGAAGATGACACTCCAGCTTTCCTGAGACGACGAAAGAAGAATAAGGAGTAGATAAAATGGTGTTTAATATTGGCAATAGTCGCGTTATTGAGTCGCGGGAAGTTTCTGATGGTGCGGCAATTCGGCGGCGCCGAGAAGCTCCGGATGGCAAGCGATTTACAACGTACGAAAGAATTGAAAAACCAAACCTGGCCGTTATTAAGAAAAATGGCGATCGTGAGTTGTTCGATCGGGTAAAATTGGCAAATTCGACACGTCGTTCAGTTGGAAAATTTTTCAAGTCAGATGAGGAAGTCGATAATATTATTACGGCAGTTGAAGATTCTCTATATGCCCTAGGCGAGTCGGAAGTGACTTCAAAACAGATTGGCGATCAAGTCCTTGATGAATTAGCTGGTCGTAATGAAGTGGCGTATATTCGTTTTGCTAGCGTTTTTTATGAGTTTAAGACATTGGATGATTTTGTGGAGATTTTAGCCAAACGACGAGAGAAAGATAAGCAGGGTTTATAGATGCGTATAGTTGTGGTTTACCGATCAGAGAGTGATCATGCGCGTGAAGTCACTGACTTTTTACGTGATTTTAGCCGACAGACAGGTGAGGTTTTAGAGGAGATGGATCCTGATTCTAGGGAGGGTAATAATTTTTGTGAAGTATATGATATTGTGGAATATCCAACGATTATCGCACTGAGTAACAGCGGACAGATGCAAAATATGTGGCGCGGTCGGCCTTTACCGACAATCAGCGAGGTGAGTTTTTATGTTCAATAAAATTCGAAATTGGTTTTTTCACAAGGATTTAAAACGACAAAATTTGGCAGCGTTTATCATGCTTATAGGTAGTGCTTTGGGGCTGCTGGCGTCTTTTATGTTGTCTATCGAGGCACTTATATTAGCAAAGAATTCTCACGCAGTGCTGAGCTGTGACCTTAACTCAGTATTAAGCTGTTCAACGGTGGCCAACCATTGGTCGGCAACTATTTTAGGATTTCCAAACAGCTTCATTGGCGTGATGACTCTGCCTGTTATGGTGACGATTGCGGTGGCGTTACTTGCGGGCGCGAAGTTCCCAAAGTGGTTCATGCAGGCGGCGCAAGCTGGAGCGATAGTGGGGATGGTTTTTGCTGCCTGGATGTTTTATATGAGCTACGCTGAAATTGGCGCGCTGTGTCCATGGTGTTTGACGCTTGACGCGGGGATGACGCTAATCTTCTTTGGATTAACGCGTTATAATATTTTGCGGAAAAATATTTCTTGGCGGGGTGCGCAGAAATTTGTTAGCGGCGGATATGATGCGCTTATTGCTGTGTCTGTAATTGTTTTAGTCGTCGTAGCAATAATTGCTAAGTTTGGCGGACAGTTGTTCTGATGTTCTAAAAGAGTCATTGTTTTATCTAAAAAGCTTATGGTATACTTGATGATAAGTAATCATAGGGTAGGGCTCAATTAAGAACAATAGAGCATGATAAAAAATAAGAAGTCATTATTAATTAAAAATAGGCGCCGAACGGGATATTATTTTACTTTTGGCGGTATTATTGCCGTTTTTGCGGTCATGGGCTTCATTTTTGCTACATCGCAGCAGAGCCATGCGACAATTCCAGCGGGCGGTAAACAGAATGAAATTGGTCAAGTCTCATATCGCTTTTACAGTCCGTCAAATTCAGCTAATCCAGGAGCTCCATTAGCTGGTACTAATAGTCAGGTCACATTGTCAAAGCCTGGTGCTGATTTTCGTTTGCGAGTTGGTGTGCAGAATAAAGGGCTGTTCACAAAAAGTTTGTCGGTAGGCGGCGAAGGACATAACCACGGTTGTGCTATTTTGTCAGACAATAAGGCTTATTGTTGGGGAGAGGGTGCTTGGGGAGCACTTGGCACTAACTCAACTTCTGATTCGAGCACTCCGACGCCTATTTACACTGACGGCGACTTAAGTGGTAAAACTATTAAGCAGATTGCTACTGGAGATTGGCATTCTTGTGCAATTGCTTCTGATAACAGAGTGTATTGCTGGGGTTATGGAAACAATGGAGAGCTAGGAAATGGGACTTATAACCAGGCTAATGCACCGGTGGCCGTTAGTACTTCGGGGGTGATGTCAGGTAAAAATATTACGCAAATTGCCACAGGATTTAATCATAACTGTGCACTAGACTCCGATGGTAAAATCTATTGCTGGGGGCAGAATGCTTATGGTGAGCTAGGTAATAATTCAACGACCATATCTAATGTGCCAGTAGCTACTTCCATGAATGAGTTTGGAGGGCGACGAGTTAAGCAGATTATTGCAGGATTTTTCTACTCGTGCGCCTTAACGACTGACGGCTCGGTATTTTGTTGGGGTACTACTGAAAATGGTCGGATTGGTACGGGTCAAACTAGCGGCTATTCTGCGCGGCCGGTACAGATAAGCTTTGGCGGCAAGAAGGTTGAGTCAATTTCTGGACATGCCACTCATGCTTGTGCTGTAATTTCGGGTTCCCAAGGATTGTATTGCTGGGGAAAAAATAATAGGGGACAGATTGGCAATGGGTCAACTACGGACAGCTATGCTCCTTCACCTGCCTCGGTAAGTGGAATTCTTGGCGGCGGAAAGACGATTAGACGGGTAAAAGCTAACTACGAGCATACTTGTGTATTGATTAGCAACGGAGATGTTTACTGTTGGGGAGCCGGCGACAAGGGACAGTTAGGCAATGGGTCAACCTCAGATTCGACGTCACCGGTAAAAGTCAACATGCCATCAATAACCGCTGACAATACTATAAGTGATATAGCTAGTGGTAGCAACTACTCTTGTGCTTTAACGACTAGAGGCTATGTTTACTGTTGGGGCGAGAACTCACATTATCAATTGGGTAATGGCTGGTCATCTAATGCACTAACACCTACTTCTTTATCAACCCCGGGGCGAATTATTGGAGATTCAGCTATTAAATTACGCGCCGAATATGCAAAAAAGGGTAGTGCGGTGACATGTTCAGCAGTTAATGGTGCGGCTTGGCAGGCGATTAATGGAGCGGCAAAACTTAGGTACGCCACAAACGGTCCAGCAGATGGTACAGCCATAACTAAGATTTCAGATGATCCAGCATTACCAGATAATACCGTTGGTACGCGCCCGCAGACGATTGTCAGAAAGAATAGTCCCTGGACAACGTTTGTGAACGCCCAAGATATAGCTGCTGGCGAAGTGGGGGTTTGGGATTTGGTACTGGCTGATAGGGGACTTGATAGGAATGAAAATTATTGTGTTCGTTTAGTTACAGACACTACCGCTGCGCCGGGCACCAGTGTTGATACGTATGATGTATACCCAGAGTTTAAGACGGCCCCTGGGTCGCTGGATCTTCGTTTTGCGAACAGCGCGGGAACAACAGTGGTTAATCCAACCGCGAGATTTGCTGATGCGACCACAAGCAGAAACAGTGTAATCACGGGCGCTTCTCTATCGGACTCTAATTCAAAGCAAATTGAAGTGGTCAATACGCAGACTGATGCTGGATGGAGTGTGGTGTTATCGGCTTCTAATGGGTCGACTGCTCGCTGGCGGCAGTCAGGTGGCACGAAGTCCTACATGTTTAACGGTAATAGTGACAGTCAGGGGTTCTTGTCGGTTAAGTTTGCGGCTGCCTCTGTCATCACGTCGGGTAATTCATTGAGTGGATCGTCGTGTAACACTAGTGGTGTACAAAAGGGTTCTGATTTGCAGTTCCAAGCAGGAGGAGCAAACGCAAATAGTATTACGCTGATGAGCAGCAGTAGTTCAACCGGTCAGTTGGGCTGTGCCTTTTTATTGCGTAATGTTAGGCTGAACCAGACTATTCCGGCATATCAGAGTCCTGGCGTGTATAATTTACCAATGACATTAACGGTGACGGCGCAGTAGGGGGTATGATGAGCAGAGTAAAAAAATTATTCACTACTATCGCACTACTTGTTGCAATGAGTATTCCTTCACCGGTTTTTGCGACTGCAGATTCGACGTTGTCGCAGGTGATTCGGGATATTGATTGTACACACACTACACTGGAGAACGGTAATCAATTAAATCATCCAGATTGTCAAATCTTTGCACCAAAGTTTATGAAGCTCGATTTGGTGGATAAGAAACATCCAGTTTTATATGGCGTATATGACGCGGCCCATACAGTAGCTAATCCCATGACAGGCCAACATAATCTGACGGTGGAGTTTAACGGGCGGACGTTTGTACTGGGGCGAGATAGTGAGCTTCGGGTGAATGGTAACGTTTGGACATTAGATTTCTCAAATTGGCAAAATGACCATCCAGGGGATAATTTTATGCCACTAACTCCAGGCCATACCTATAATGGGCGAGCTACAGCCAGGATGAAGGCTAGTCCTTCATCGCCAGAGGTAACTCAGTTTGCTGATTTTTCAGTCACTATTCCAAAACAAACTATTGGGGAGATTATTGCTATCCCGAATATAGTTAAGAAAATTGGCCGAACTTTAGCAAGTACGGGCGCTAGCATGTGGCTGATGATTACCATTGGTGTCACCGCAATTTTTGTAGCATCCATTCTGCTGTTGATTCGTAAAAAAGAAAAGGAGCGGGATGGATGAAGAAATAAGCGTAATAATTTACGATAAACAAATTAAATTCACAAAACAAGGAGGGAAAATGAAAAAATTAAAATTATTGGCAGCTGTCGGATTTGGAGCAGTTAGTCTTGCTGGATTGGCTGGCTCTGCCGTTTATGCGGCGAATACCGCCAACTCTACTTTGACTCAAACAATTAATGCCGGCGTATTAAGTACCGATATCCGTAACTCAAGCAATGCGGTTGTCAGTAACCCAACATTTGCGATGGGTGCCGTGACATTGTCTACGTCAGCTCAGATCTCAACAGGCACATTTGGTGAAAATGACAAGCGTATTTCCGTTGATAACCCTGGCGGTGCTAATAACGGCTGGACGCTGACTTTGAACGCAACCACTCCAGGTACTGGCAAATGGACAGACGGTGGTAAAAACTATAAATATAACGGTACTGCCGCTGATGGTCGTCTAACGGTTGATCCATCAACTGGTACGGTTACTCCAGTAGTTGGTGCAACCACTGGTATCACCAAGGGTAGCTCAATGGCATTTTCTGGTACTAATCCAGTTACTTTGATGAGTGCTTCAGCGAGTGCTGATGCTATTTGGAACGGTTACATCACTGGTGTTAACTTGACCCAGGATATTCCAGCCGGTCAGCAAGCAGGCACATACACACTGCCGATGACGCAAACTGTTGCCGCTATCTAATACAGATAGGTGACTAACAAAGTGGGTTCTTAGAGAGCCCACTTTTAATTTGTCTGACAGAAGGTAGTCATATGCGTGTTCTCTTGGTATAATAAGCAGTATAGTTTTGACAAGGAGGGTTATGAATAGTTTATTATGGCGTAAAATAGTTGGATCAGCTGTCATTGCAGCGCTAATTTTACCTATGTCAGTATCTGCTGCTGGAATTGGCAGTTGACCGGCACATCCCGACCCAAATAATCCACGAACGCAGTCGATTTTTATATACAATCTATCTGGCGGCGCCGCAAAATCCGATCAACTACATCTTCAGAACGGACTAGACGAAAAAGCAACAGTTGAGGTGTATGCTGTTGACGGCACGGTGACGGCAACTGGCGACATGACATGCAAACAAAAAGTAGAGGATAAGATTGATGCTGGTAAGTGGGTTGCTATTCCCAAGCAGGAGGTGACGCTTGAGCCAAAAGAAAATAAATTGGTCGATTTCACCGTTACCGTCCCTAATAAGGTGGATGTTGGTGAGCATAACGCCTGTATCGTAGTACAGCGTAAAAATACTCAACCTGTAGCAACGGGTGGTGTTCAGATACAAACCCGTCAGGCGATTCGCATGGCGATAGTTGTTCCTGGAAATATTCATCGTGATGTGACAATTGATAAGTTTGATATTAAGAATGAAAACGGTAGTCAGTTGTATGAAATTGCGCTGAAGAATTCTGGTAATGTATCTGCTGATGTCGACATTAAATTGGTAGTCAAGGATACGGCAGGTAATGTTGTTTATAAGAATGGTGGCGTAAATGCAACGATTGCTAATGAAATACGTCAATTCCGTTATGAAAGTAAGTTGGCACCGTTCTGGGGCGGAAAATATACAGCAGAACTCTCGATTTCTTATAAGAAAAAGGCTGGCGAATGGGGGATTGGTCAGAATCAAGGTGAGTTAATAACGAAGACTATTGAACCCAAAGAATTGTTTTTCTGGCCGTCAACTATGGCTTTGGCGATAATTGGTGGTGTCTTGCTGTTGGTTATTCTGCTATTGATTGGTCTTATCGTCACAATTAAGCGCCGCAAAAAAGCAGTTAATTTTGGTAATCGTTAGCGATATATTATACTTAACTGTATGAAGAAAAACTTTCTCATCAGAGCGTTTTTTGGCATTGTCATTGCGGCGCTCGGCGGGGTTCTGCTGCTAAGGAATCTCGAGATTATTAAGTTTGATAGCTGGAACGTGTTCTGGGGAACGGTTTGGGCGGCCGGTCTGGTTTTGGCGGGACTAACGACGATAATCAGCTCTCGGAAGCTGCTGACGCGGGCGTGGGGGTTGCTATTGATGGCTGCTGGTGTGTCAATTGGTCTGAACGCGTATGGCATAATTGATGTTAGTATTTGGAAGCTGTTTTGGCCGGTGGTGCTGATAGCTGTTGGTCTGATGATGGTGTTTAGTATTGGGTCTGGAAGACGCAAGAAATATGAAAAATCAGCCAGTGACAGTATTGATAACGAAAAAGTTGCAATTTTCTACGGCGAAGAGTCGCGCGTGAAGGGCGATTATGCTGGCGGTTCAGCAACGGCGGTATTCGGCGGCGTAGATTTGGATTTGCGCCAGGCGAAAATTAAGGACGGTGCGGTCATTGACATCTTTACGTTTTGCGGTGGCGTTAGCATAAGCTTGCCAGACGATGTGATTGTCAAAAACGAAGTTCGCG
>ERZ773099.2027-NODE-2027-length-14366-cov-11.903151_pt1 | contig 14366 bp, 14 predicted proteins | sample MGYA00511120_ERZ773099 | MGnify/ENA primary metagenome ERZ773099 (study PRJEB29015, sample SAMEA2738012) | human oral metagenome | biome: human oral; feature: human-associated habitat; material: dental | place: China | collected 2104 ... | reverse complement strand
ACGGCCATAATGGCGCCGGTGCCGTAGCCCATGAGGACGTAGTCGGCCACGAAGACCGGCACGTGCCGGCCGTTGACGGGGTTGACGCCGAAGAAGCCGGTGAAGACGCCGGTCTTGTCCCGCCCCTCGTCGGTGCGGTCGGTCTCGGAGGTGGCGGCGGCCTGGGCGCGGTAGGCGGCCACGGCCTGGGCGGGGGTGGCGTGGCCGCCGGTCCAGGCCTCGCGCGTGCCCTGGGGCCAGGCGGCGGGGACGGTCAGCGCCGCGGCGTCGGCCTGGTCCTGGGAGCGCACCGAGGCCGAGGAGTCCAGGCCCCCCAGGAGCGGGTGCTCGGGGGAGACCACCATGAAGGTGGCCCCGAAGAGGGTGTCGGGGCGGGTGGTGTAGACCTCCAGGGAGTCCTGGCAGGCGCCGGCCGCGGCGGCCCCGGGCAGGGCGAAGGTGACCTGGGCCCCCTCGGAGCGGCCGATCCAGTTGCGCTGCATGAGCCTGACCTTCTCGGGCCAGTCCACCGTGTCCAGGTCCTCGGCCAGGCGGTCGGCGTAGGCGGTGATACGCATCATCCACTGACGCAGGTTGCGCCTGAAGACCGGGTAGTTGCCCCTCTCGGAGCGTCCCTCGGCGGTGACCTCCTCGTTGGCCAGGACCGTGCCCAGGCCGGGGCACCAGTTCACCGGCGCGTTGGAGACGTAGGCCAGGCGGAAGCCGTCCACGACGGCGTCCTTCTCCTGCGCGCTGAGATCCGCCCAGGCGCGCCCGGAGGGGACCGCGACCTCACCGCGCTCCAGCTTGGCGCGCAGCTCGCTGATAGGCCGGGCCGCCCCCTCGCCCCGCCCGTCGCGGCGCGGGGCGGTGGGGTCGAACCAGGAGCCGAAGATCTTGAGGAAGATCCACTGGGTCCAGCGCACGTAGCCCGGGTCGATGGTGGCCAGGGAGCGGCGCGGGTCGTGGGACAGGCCCAGGCGCCGCAGCTGGCGGCGCATGGTGGCGATATTGGCCTCGGTGGAGGTGCGCGGGTGCTGGCCGGTGGTCACCGCGTACTGCTCCGCGGGCAGGCCGAAGGCGTCGTAGCCCATGGTGTACAGCACGTTCCGCCCGGTCATGCGGGTGAAGCGGGCCACCACGTCAGTGGCGATGTAGCCCAGGGGGTGGCCCACGTGCAGGCCCTTGCCGCTGGGGTAGGGGAACATGTCCAGGACGAAGAACTTGTCCCTGCGCGCCCCCTCCCCCGCGAGCGCGCCGACCGGGTTGTCGGCGTGGAAGGTGCCCCGGGCCTCCCAGCGGTCCTGCCAGGTGGTCTCGATCTCCTGCGCCAGGGCCGCCGTGTAGCGGTAGGGGGTGGTGCTGGCGCCGGTGGGCACGTCGCTCATCGCTCAAGCCTCTCTTCAGTCCGCGGGCGGGCCGCGTCACGCACGGGTGTCCGGCGCACAGCCTATCCCCGGCCCGACGGCGTCGCTCACCGGGGTGCCCGCCGCAGGCCCCGTACCGGGCTGGCCCGCCCACCACCGGGACCGTAGGCAGCCGTTCTCACGACGAACAAGTACCGTTCTCACGACAAACAAGTACCGTTCTCGCGCAGAGGGAGGCTACCTGGTGACGAACTCCCCCCAGCCGTCCTCGGTCAGCCCGGCGCGCAGGCGCTCCATGGCGGCCCCGATCTCCTGGTCGGGGACGTCGTGGCGGGCGGAGGACGGGCAGACGTCCGCCTCGGACCAGATGGGCAGGACGTGGACGTGGAGGTGGTCCACCCCGTAGCCGACCACCATGACCCCGGCCCGGGGGGCGCCGAAGACCCGGGTCTGGGCGGCACCGACACGCTTGGCGACGACGGCCAGGTGGGCCACGACGTCCTCGGGCGCGTCCACGTAGGAGCCGATCTCGGCGCGGGGGACCACCAGGACGTGGCCGTCGGTGTGCGGCTCGATGGTGGCCAGGACGACGCAGACCTCGTCGGCCCACACGAGGTGCCCGGGGAGCTCGCCGTTCATGATCTTGGTGAAGACGGTACTCATGGGCCTATTGTGCCCCGGCCCCGGCCCGGTCGCGCCCTGCTGGCAGGGCGCCGGACGGCAGGACCCGGGCCCCGTACAGGGCACCGGGGCCAGCACGGGGCCTGGGAGGCGTGGGGGCCTCAGTCCACCACCCACAGGGTCCCGGCGGGCAGGACGGCGTCGGCCCCCTGGGCCGCGGGCGCCCCGGGGGGCCGGACGGCACGGACCACGGTGGCCAGGCGCCGGGGCCCCTCACCCTCCGAGGCGTCCGGGGCGCCGGGCCGGACCCGTTCCACCACGGTCACGCGCGTGTCCAGGCCGATCCCGGCACGTGTGAGGTGGCGCAGGGTGACGGACTCGTCCTTGATACGGCCCACCACCCCGGTCTGGCCCACGCGCAGGGTGTCGATACTGCGCAGGCGCGGTACCACGACCTCGCCGTCGGGGCCGGGGATCGGGTCCCCGTGGGGGTCGCGGACGGGGTGGCCCAGGGCGGCGTCAATACGGTCAATGAGGCGGTCGGACACGGCGTGCTCCAGCTCCTCGGCCTCGACGTGGACCTCGTCCCAGGTGAACCCCAGGTTGGCCACCAGGTAGGTCTCCAGGAGGCGGTGGCGTCGGATAATGGCCGTGGCCCGACGCCACCCCTCCGAGCTGAGGGTGACCGCCCGGTAGGGCTCGTGCACCAGCAGGCCCGCGTCCACGAGCCTGGCCACGTTCTCGCTGGCGGTGGAGACGGCCACCCCCATGCGCCTGGACAGGCCGGTGATGGAGGCCCCGGCGTCCCCCCACTCGCAGACCGACCAGACCGCCTTGAGGTAGTCCTGGGTGACGGTGGAGTCCTCCGAGGCCGAGGACGCGGACCGGGGTGAGGCAGGCATCAGAGCACCAGCATCCAGCTGTCCCACAGGCCGACCACGACGGTGAGCACGACCGCCAGGTAGGCGGCTGCGGTGAGCCACCAGCGCAGGGCCCACAGGCGCCGCGCTGCCCCTTCTCCCAGCCCCAGGTGGCCGCCCAGGGCCGCCTGGCCCCAGGTGTGCGCGGCCACCGGCAGGGTCACCGCCCAGATGAGCATGCAGAAGGGGCACAGCCTGCCGAGGGTGAGTACCGAGACCCCCAGGAACCAGGCCACGAACAGCACCCCTGCGACGGTCCCGGCCGTCAGGCCCCACCACACCCAGCGGGGCAGGCGGTGGCCGGAGGCCAGCAGCAGCCCCACCACCAGCAGCACCGCGAAGGCCATGGCCCCGACGAAGGAGTTCGGCACGCCCAGGAGGTTGCCCTGCCACACGTTCAGGGAGGCGCCGCAGGAGACCAGGGGGTTAATGTCACAGGAGAGCTCGGCCAGGGGCTCACGCAGCTGCCTGAGCTCGGAGACCATGAGCTCCCAGCAGGCCGCGACACCGATGACGGAGGCCACCACCAGCAGCCAGGCGTAGGTGCGCGGGGCACCGCTGGTGGCCTGCCAGCCCCCGGGCGCGACGGCGGGGTGCAGGGCGTCCCCCTGGGGCCTGCCACCAGGATCCTGGTCACCGGAGAGGAAGGCCTCGAGCTCGTCCTCGCTCATCGCCTCGATCTCGGCCTCGGTGGGTACACGCGCCATAGCGCCTCCTTTCCGTCGGGCCTACCCTACCTAAGCCCGTACTGGTCGCGTGCCCGCCCTCAGGAGGGGGCAGGGACATCCTGCCAGGTGGTGACCGTCACAGAAGCGTCGGGGTGGAGGACCACGGTCCTCCAGGCCAGCAGGGTGCCGTCACGGGAGAAGGACAGGACGTGGGCGTAGGAGTCCTCGGTCACGGCGCCGATGGAGGTCCCGCCCTTGCCGGCCCCGGCCACGAGCTCCAGGACGGTGCCGCGCCCGCCCGCGGTCGCGCTCAGGCCCTGCTCGCTGTGGAGGTGGCCGCCAATGAGCAGGGGCGCGCACCCGGTGGCGGCCAGGGGGCCGAAGGCGGCGGGCTGGTGGACGAGGACCACGTCGGTGGGGACACGGCAGGAGGTGGCCGCGAGCCTGGCCCCCAGGGCCTGGACGTCCTCCTGCCCGCGCGCCGTGGTGCCGGTGGCCGTGGTCCGGTCCGGGTCGGTGTCACCCAGGACGCGCAGTCCCCCGACCTGGTGGACGGTGCCGTCGGTGACGGTCCAGCCCTGGGCGGTCAGGCGTGCGGCGGTCGCGGCCGAGTCGTGGTTGCCGATCGTGGCCACCCGGGAGACGCCGTCGGGCACGGCCTGGCTCAGGGCGTCCACGCAGACCTGCTCGGGGTCGGAGCCGGTCATGGTCAGGTCGCCGTCGTCCATGTGGACGGTGGCGCCGGCAACCTCGTCCAGGACCCCCACCAGGTCGATGACGTCGAGGTTGCAGTGCAGGTCGGTGGTCAGCACGGCGGTGACCGGCCCCGGGCGGGGAGCAGGTGAGGCGGGGGACCCGGTGGGCGACGGGCCGGCGACGTCCCCGTCCGGGGCACGCACCGGCTCGGCGGCGTCGGCCTGGGCCCAGGCCGAGCGCAGGCTGTCGGCGGCCTGGGCGTAGAAGGCCCGGGTGCTGGTCAGGTAGCTGGTCAGCTGGGGCCCGTAGGCGGCGACCACGTCGGCGAGCCTGCCGGAGAAGCGGGCCCGGGAGGCGCTGGTGCCCGCCAGGACCTCCAGGGTCCGGCTCTGCACCGAGGTGGCGGGCCACACCGCGGGCACCACCACGGCGACGGCGGCGGCCAGCGCGGTTGCCGTCCCCAGGACGCTGGCCCTCCGGTGGGTGCGGGCGGCGGCGGCCAGGGCGGCCACGGCGTCACGCAGGTGGCCGCGGGTGAGCAGGCGTGCGGCGGCCACGGCGCACAGGACCAGGGACTCCAGCAGGCCGGCGCGGCGCAGGGCGTCGTCCCTCAGGGCCCGCAGCCCCTGGCGGACGGTGAGGTCGGGGTGGGCGGCGAGGGAGGAGTAGGAGCCCAGGTCCCCGGTCAGGAGGGCGGCCAGGTCGTCGGTGCCCGGGGTGGCGGCGTCGGAGGGGATCTCCCCCAGGAGCACCCGCACCCCCAGCGGACCGGCGGGTGAGTCCAGGCTGGCGCTGCCCAGCGGCCCCAGGTCCACGGTGAGCGTGGAGTCCAGGGTGGTGGACCAGCGGGCCTGGTGGGGGCCGACCGGGGAGGAGGCGGTGGCCGTGACCGCCCCGGCCCCCAGGCAGACCAGGGTGCTGACCAGCAGCAGGACCAGGGTGCGCACAATCCTGCGGAAGCCGACACTGCGATCCCGCCACCAGGTGCCCAGGGCCCTGCGCAGGGGGTGCCCCACGGCTACGCCTGGTCGTCGGGGCCCGCCTCGGACCCCGGGGAGCTGGCCGCGGCGGGAGCGCTGGCCTCGGCAGGGGTGCCGGCCCCGGGGGCACCGGCGGAAGCGCCTGCCCCGGGAGCGCTGGTGGGGACGCTGGCACCGGCGGGGGCGCCGGCGGCACTGGCGGCAATACGGGCGGCGAGGTCGGTGACGTAGGCGGCGGTGTCCTGCCAGCCCCCCACGGCGTGGGTGGGCACGCCCAGGGCCTTGACGGGGTAGTCATTGCCCTCGGGGTCCAGGCGGTCGCCCACGAAGAGCATGTCGTCCAGGGCGATACCGGTGACCTCGGCGAGCCTGCGCATGCCGTAGGCCTTGTCCACGCCCTTGAGGGTGACGTCCACGCTGGTGGAGCCCCCGGAGCGGACCTCCAGCTCAGGCAGGTGAGGGGCGACGGCGTCGCGCAGGCGCCCCTTCCTCTCACCGGTGGGGTCCCAGGCCTTCTTGACCTCCAGGGGCGCCTCCTGGCCCAGGGCCGAGAAGGTGATCTGGGAGCCCCGGTCCTCCAGGATGGGGCCCCAGGTGCGCTCCTCCCACAGGCCCAGGCGGCGCGCCTGGGCCTCGATGACGGCGAACCCCTCGGCGACCTGGGCGGGGGTGAGGTTGTTGGCGTAGACCAGCTCCCAGCCCTCCCCCGCGTGCCTGTAGTAGCGGGTGCCGCAGGTGGGCATGAGGTGGAGCCGGGCGAGCTGGGGCTCGGAGGCGCCCAGGTGGGCCAGGACCTGGTTCTGGAACTGGCTGATCTGGCCTCCGGAGATGACGCAGACCGGCACCACGTCCAGCAGGGCCCGCAGGGCGGCGGCCATGGGGGCGGGCATGGGGGACTTGGAGGGGGCCAGGGTGTCGTCCAGGTCGAAGGCGACCAGTCGGGGCAGGGGCCGGGCGGGCGCGACGGTGTCAGTCATGCTCATATTGTCTCGCAGGCGTGTGGCAGGACGCAGGACCGCTCAGCCCTGCGTCCCGGCGTTGCCCAGGTGCTCGCGGGCGGCCGCCACGGCGGCCCGCCGGGCGGCCCGGGCCTCACGACGCCCCCGGGAGACGAGGGCGGTGACGGAGACGGCCAGGCCGCCCCAGATAATGACGATAGCCACCAGCATGAGGGCGATCGCGGTTCCGGTCACGTCAGTTCACCTCCTCGTCCTCGGCAGCGGCCAGGGCCTGGAGGTCCAGGGGCCTGAAGTCGTCCCCGGGCTGGGTGTCCTCGCCCGAGCGCCTGCGGCGCACCAGCCGGGTGGCTCCCGGGAGCCCCACCGCGAACACGAGCACGGCGCCCAGCACCCCCCAGCCGAAGACGGCCTCGAAGCCGTGGGCGTAGGAGTAGCCCTTGGTGGCGTAGGACCAGAAGGTCTGCACGAACATAAAGCCCAGCAGCCCGGGCACCACCAGGGCGATGAGCAGACGCCACCACAGGCCCACCACGCGGGACTCCGAGACCAGGTTGAGGTGGCGCTGGAGCTCGGGCAGGCGGCGCAGCACCAGGCCCACGATGACGCACATGAGGATGGCCGAGCCCACCACCCCGATGTTGTTGACGTAGGCGTCCACGACGTCGAGGTTGTACAGGCCCGTGGAGGTGCCGAACAGGACGAAGGACAGGGCCGCGGCGGGCAGGCCCACCACGAGGGTGGCCCGGGGCGTGCTCAGGGAGTACTTCTCCGCCACCGAGGAGGCCACCATCTGGATAATGGAGATGAAGGAGGTCAGCCCCGCCATGGAGAAGGAGGAGAAGAAGAGGACCCCGAACAGGGCCCCTCCGGGCATCTGGGAGATGACCGTGGGAAAGGTCACAAAGGACAGGTTGACGCCGCTTATCCCCTTGAGGTCGGCCACGCTCGAGCCCTGGACGTGGGCCATGAACCCCAGGGTCGCGAACACGCCGATGCCCGCCAGGATCTCGAAGGAGGAGTTGGCGAAGGCCGCCACCATGCCCGTGCCCACCAGGTTGGAGCGGCGCCTGAGGTAGGAGGCGTAGGTGAGCATAATGCCGAACCCCACCGACAGGGAGAAGAAGATCTGCCCGAAGGCGGCGATCCACACCCGTGACTCCCCCAGCGCCGACCAGTCGGGGGTGAACAGGGCGTTGAGCCCGGTGGTGGCCCCGGGCAGGAGCAGGGCGCGCCCCACCAGGGCGATGAACATGACCACCAGCAGCGGCAGGAAGACCCGGTTGGCCCTCTCCACCCCGTCGGACACCCCCCGGGCGATGGTCACGATACCCAGGGCCCACACAATGAGCAGGGGGATAACCACCCCGGCCACCGGCTGGGCGGAGAAGCCCGGCGCACCGGAGTCGGGCAGGTCTCTGACGCCGATGTAGCGGGTGAAGAAGGCGCCGGCGTCGCTCCCCCAGGCCCTGTTGACCGAGAACAGCGTGTAACGCAGAGACCAGGCCACGATGACGGCGTAGTAGGCCATGATAATGAAGCAGATACCCACCTGGAGCCAGCCCAGCCACTCCAGCCTGCGCGACAGGCGCCTGAAGACGGTCGCGGCACCGCCGCGGAACCGGTGCCCCAGGGCGTAGTCCAGGAGCAGGACGGGTGTGCCCACGCACAGGAGGGCCACCACGTAGGGCACCACGAAGGCGCCCCCGCCGTTCTGGTAGGCGACGCCGGGGAAGCGCCAGATATTGCCCAGCCCGATGGCCGAGCCGATAGCGGCCAGGAGGAAGCCGACCTGACCGCTCCACTGCTCGCGTGGCGGCACGTCAGGGGTGGGTGAGGGGCTGAAGGCCATGGTGACCTCTCCAGGGTTGCGGACGGACGCCGTCGGTCCCGTGCGGGATAATGGCGTCATGACGCCGAAACGGTAGCCTGTACCACGTTGCGGATCGAGTGGTGTCCAGCATGTGGGACACTGGGGTGACGACGTCGCGTCAGCCGGCCCGCGGCGCACCAGGAGAGAGGACCGCTATGTCCACCGTCCACATTGACGCCTCCCCGGGGGACTTCGCCCCCGCCGTGCTCATGCCCGGCGACCCGCGTCGCGCCCTGCGCATCGCCCAGGCCCTCATGCCTGACGCCCGCCTGGTCACCGACGTTCGCGGGATGCTGGGACTGACCGGGACCGTGGACGGGCGCCCCCTGTCGGTCATGGGCTCAGGCATGGGACAGCCCTCGATCACCATCTACGCCACCGAGCTGTTCAGCCAGTTCGGGGTGGAGCGCATTGTGCGCGTAGGGACCGCCGGGGGGATCGCCCCGGGTGTGCGGGTCGGGGACGTGGTCATCGCCACCGGCGCCCACACCGACTCGGCCATGAACGACGCCCGTATCCCCGGGGTGCGTTTTAGCGCGGTCGCGGACTTCCACCTGGCCCGGGCCGCCTGGGAGGAGTCCCGGCGGGCAGCGGGCAGCGGGGCGCTGGAGGGGGCGGTCCACACCGGCACCATTGTCTCGCGCGACCACTTCTACCTCACCCCCCAGGGGCAGACCGAGCAGCTGGCCGCCTACGGGGTGCTGGCGGTGGAGATGGAGGCCGCGGCCCTGTACGGCGTGGCCGCCCAGACGGGCAGGCGGGCCCTGGCGGTGCTCACGGTCTCCGACCACCTCCTGGACCACCGCGAGGACATGGACCCGGCCCAGCGCGAGACCCGCTTCGCCGGGGCGCTGCGACTGGCGGTGGCCGCCGCCCTGAGCTGACCCGGACGCGGCTGCCGCCCCAGGACCCGGTGGGTCCTGGGGCGGCAGTGGCGGGCCGGAGGACGAGCCCGCGGCTGGTCCTCAGGCGACTCGGTGGAGCCAGCGGATGGGCGCCCCCGCGCCCGCGTAGCGGAAGGGTTCGAGCTCGTCGTCCCAGGCCTGGCCGAGGGCCAGGTCCAGCTCACGGCGCATGCGCGCGGGGTCGGCGGAGTGGGACAGGGCGGCGCGGATACGGTCCTCGGGGATGACGACATTGCCGTGGACGTCGGTCTGGGCGTGGAAGATACCTAGATCCGGGGTGTGGGACCAGCGCCCGCCGTCGGAGCCGGGGCTGGCCTCCTCGGTGACCTCGTAGCGGAGGTTGGCCCAGCCGCGTAGGGCGCTGGCCAGCTGGGGGCCGGTGCCCACGCGCCCGACCCAGCTGGTCTCGGCGCGCACCATACCCGGGGCGGCGGCCTGCTCGGTCCAGTCCAGGTGGACACGCGCACCTAGCACCTCGGCGGCGGCCCACTCAATGTGGGGGCACAGCGCACGGGGCGCGGAGTGCACGAAAAGGACACCGCGGGTGTAAGCACCGTTCACGGGTATCTCCTCCTGGTCGGTTCGAGAGTCGTCTTCCCCTACGTTCTCGGACCGGACCGGGCGATCACGTGACGCACGCGGCGTGCAGGAACAGGCTACCATCCGTCGGCGACCGCTATCACGGCAGATGGCAGGTTCTCTCCTACGGGCGCGACGACTCCAGCGGCCCGCCGTACGGGGGCCGGGCCGCCGCCAGGCGGACGGACGCGAAAGCCCCTGGTCCAGGGCGAGCGTCCCGTCAGCCGCACCCGGGAGCGGGGCGTCGCCCGCCCCTGCCGCGGCCGTCACGCGCCTGACGCGGGAGCTGGCCCACGGGCCAGTGGGCAGGGCCTCACAGGCCCCTCTTGCGCAGCTCCCTCATGGCCTCGACACGGTGCCTGCGGGAGAGGCGGTCCAGGTAGAGGTGGCCGTCGAGGTGGTCGCACTCGTGCTGGATGCAGCGGCCCATGAGCCCCTCGCCCTCGACGACGACCTTCCTGCCGTCCAGGTCGGTCCCCTCGGCGCGGGCGTACCAGGCGCGCTCGGTGGGGTACCACAGGCCGGGGACGGACAGGCAGCCCTCCTCACCGTCCTGGTACTCGTCCTCGGAGAGCTCAACCAGCCGGGGGTTGAGGACGTAGCCGATCTCGCCGTCGATGTTCCAGGAGAAGGCGCGCAGGCTCACACCGATCTGGTTGGCGGCCAGCCCCGCGCGACCGTCCTCGTCAACGGTCTCCAGCAGGTCCTCCACGAGCGCCTTGACGGTGGCGTCGACGCTGGTGATGGGGTCGCACGCGGTACGCAGGACCGGGTCGCCGATAATACGGATGTCACGGTAAGCCATGGACCCATCTTCGCACGCACCGGGTGACCCTCGGCACCACGGCGTACCGCTCTGCACCCCCGCGGGCGTGAAGACGGGACCGCACGCGCCCGACTGCCCTGGCTCGAGCCAGCGGGCCGAGCGTGCTGGCGGGGCCCACGCCCCGGGTACCCCCAGGTAGCCGGCCCGGCCCCGGGACAGGGGGGCGGGGCCGCACGCACCCGGGTACCCGCAGGCTTGTGACTGGAAGCACTTTTCCCGGCCCGCCCCACGCCGTCGTCGGATGCCCGGCCAGGGGACGCCGCGTACCGTTGGGGCCATGCGCCTGTCCCTCTCCCGCCGTAGCCCCCTGCCCGTGCAGGCCGCCAGCCTCCTGCCCGTCGGGGAGCGGGCGGTGGCCTGGGTGCCGCTGGCCGACGGCGGCTGGGCGGTGGCCGGCCCCGCGCACCTGGCCCTGACAGGCCCCGAGGGCGAGGTGACCCGGGTGGCGTGGGACGACGTCGAGCGCGGGGCGTGGGAGGCCGGGACCCGGACCGTCACGATCCACCTGGGCTCCCCCGCCCCGTTGCACCTGGTCGTCGGCACCGACGTGCCGGGGCGGGACGTGGACGACTTCGCCCGGGTGCTGCGGCAGCGGGTGGAGGCCTCCGTGGTCCACCTGGTGTGGCGCACGCTGCCGGACGGCACCCGGGTGAGCGCGAGCGTGCGGCGCGACGCCGAGGGCGGGCTGTACGTGCGGACCAGCCCAGGCGACCCCGGCTCCCCCGCCGAGGCGGCGGTCCTGGAGGAGGTCCTCCGGGAGGCGCGCGACGCTGTGGGACTGCCCACAGCATGAGCTTGCTCTGGAACGACGCCGAATCGGCGCCGGTAGCCGATTCGACTCCCCCGCCCAGGCCTGCTAGGGTTCATCCCGCGCCAGGCGCGTTTCCCGCGTAGCTCAATGGCAGAGCATCCGACTGTTAATCGGACGGTTATTGGTTCGAGTCCAATCGCGGGAGCCACCACCAGCCCCGGCCCCACCAGCCGGGGCGCCGTCGTCTCAGTCGTGCCAGCGCCCGGTGGCCAGGTGCGCGAGGAGCCCGGCGACGTCGAGGGCGCACATGGCGGCCATGACCCAGGTGAACCAGGTGGGGCCGCTGACGGCGTCGGCGGCGGCCATGACCGCGGTGCCGCCCGCTGCCGGGCCGCCGTGCGGTAGAGCGTGACTGCTGCTACCATAGACGAGGAAGAGCGACCAGGATTCCGATGATGTCCATGATCATCGAACTCCCTCCTTCCGCGCCTTCCCTCTATGCGCCCCCCGGCTGGTCCGGGGGGCTTCTTGTTGTCCTCGGGGGCGTCCGCCCCCTCCGACACCACCAACGATACGCACAGGATAGTGTCATGCTGCAAGGACACGCACGGAGGTGGTCGTCCGCACACCGGCGAGGACCTGGGGCCCACGGCAGCGGCGCCCGTCTCCCCTGCCACACCCAGCCAGCGGTGGTACGCTGGGCCCTGTCGGTCCCCCTGACCAGCGCGATCGTATAACCGGGCAGTTAGTGGGCTAAGTCCACTCGTGGGAGCCGTCTCAACTCCCTGCCCGACACAGGGGTGTCGTTGTAAGATACACAGTAGAATGCGGCGATACCACCCTGCGCACCGAGGCGCACCGTCGGTGGCATCAGCCCCCGTGGTGGAACTGGTAGACACAGCGGCCTTAAAAGCCGATGCCGAGAGGCGTACGGGTTCGAGCCCCGTCGGGGGCACCCTGGGTGGGGGTGCCCTGTGAGACCGGTTCGGCGAGGACCACTGGACCCTGCCGGACGCGGCTCCTGCCTCGGGGCTACCCGTCGGCGTCGCCGTCCGCACGGCGCCGTCCCCTGGTGGTGTGGTGTAGCCAGTGCCTTGTGAGGCCGCCGGAGGCCGTCCACGTCACCAGGGCGAGCAGGCCCAGGCCCGCGAGGAGTGCGAGGAGGGCGTGGGTGGCGGCTGAGCCCATGGCCGTGCCCAGGACCGCGACGACCACGCCCGGTACGAGGAGGTCGTCGACCTGGATGAGGACCAGGCCGGTGAGCGTCACCAGGGCGAGCGCGTAGACGGCCGTGAAGGCGCCGTAGAGGCCGCCCAGGTGGAGGTCGACGGCGATCTGGGGTACCAGCGTGGACAGGGCCAGACCGTCAAAAGCGGTCACGAACACGACCGCCACGAGGGAGACGACCCTCAGCCGGTCAGCTACCCGCAGTCTTCCCATGGGACACTCCTACCAGCCGCCGGGGAGCCCGTCCCGCACCCGGGGCGCGCCCACTGTCCGCAGGAACCCTCCTTGGGCCGTGCCGCGGTACCCCCACTGGGATTCGAACCCAGGACCATGTGCTTATCAGGCACGGACGAGGTATAAGCTCGCTGCTCTAACCACTGAGCTATGGGGGCCTGCTCGCGTTGGAGCAGCACGCGCACCCCCGAGCCGGAGCCGCGAGCCGACGCCGGCACGAGCACCCAGAGGATACCTCACAGCGAGCGATCAAGCACGACTGACCACGCCCCGCCACTCTGGTCACCAGACCGCACGACTGCCACAGCGGGCTGACCGCCCTCCCTACCGCCGGCCTCACGGCACCTACCGCTGGCCTCACGGCAGTGAGGCCGCCAGCAGGGACCAGGTGGACCCGGCCGGACTCGAACCGACGACCGACGCGGTGTAAACGCGTTGCTCTACCAACTGAGCTACAGGTCCCTGCCTCCCTTCACGCGGGGCAGGCTACGGCTGCCCAGGTTACGCCGTCAGGGCACCGCGGCGCCAGCACGGCCACCTACCCAGCGCGCAGGCCTCGGCACCCCGGGCGCGGCCAGCGGCCGTCAGGCGCACGCTCATGCCGCAGTCGGCGGCCCCGGGCGCGGCCCGCCCCCCGGCCGCCTCAGCGCCGTCGGCTGGAGACGCGGATACCGCTCCAGTGCTCCCCCATGGAGGCGGCGCTGGTCGCGTGCATGCCGGCGGTCCGCACGGCCTCCTCGATCTCGGAGGTCGGCACAGCGCCGGTGGTGCGCGCCTTGGGGGTCAGTACCCAGATGAGGCCGTCACCGTCCAGGTTGGCCTGGGCGTCCACCAGCAGGTCGGTGAGGTCGTCCACGTCGCCGTCGTCAGCACGCCACCACACGATCGCGGAGTCAGCCACGTCCTCGTAGTCCTCGTCTACCAGCTCGGTGCCCGTCAGGGCCTCGGCGGCCTCGCGCAGGGCCGGGTCGACGTCGTCGTCGTAGCCGAACTCCTGGACGATGGTCCCTGAGGTGAAGCCGAACGCCCCACCTACTGTACTCACCACGGTTGCGACCGTCCTTCCGGGGCAGCGCCCCATGCTCGTCGGTAACGAGGCCCCGTGGGCGGGGACCTCAACCCCTAGCCCACCGCACCACCCCCGCCTGACGCAAGCGCGGCACACTATCTGGATACCTCCGGCTGCCGCCGTACCGTCGGAGGTCGCCTGCAACCCAAAGAAAAGTGTCTAACCTCATACACAATATGGGACCTTGTGCCCTCTGAGGTATGTCGGTCCGTGGTGCCGGGTCGTAGATTTGGTTCCCGTCAAGCCCAGCGGCGCCAGCCGGGACCGCCCTTGAGCGCAGGGCGACCGAGCCGTCTACCGCACCGACGCGAGAAAGAGGATCCCGTGAGCCCCACCAGTGACTCCACCCCGCTGATTGACGGCCTCCTGACCAAGGTCACCGACAACGACCCCGAGGAGACCCGCGAGTGGCGTGACTCGCTGGACGCCCTCATTGCCGAGAAGGGGGCTCCCCGCACCCGGTACATCCTCCTGTCCATGCTCGCCCAGGCCCGCCAGAGGAACGTCAACGTCCCCACCCAGACCACGACCCCCTACGTCAACACCATCGCAGTCGAGGACGAGCCCTACTTCCCCGGCGACGAGGGCGCCGAGCGCACCTACCGCCGCTGGCTGCGCTGGAACGCCGCGGTCATGGTCACCCGCGCCCAGCGTCCCGGGGTGGGCGTGGGCGGGCACATCTCCTCCTACGCCTCCACCGCCACCCTCTACGAGG
>ERZ773099.2024-NODE-2024-length-14373-cov-5.424990_pt1 | contig 14373 bp, 15 predicted proteins | sample MGYA00511120_ERZ773099 | MGnify/ENA primary metagenome ERZ773099 (study PRJEB29015, sample SAMEA2738012) | human oral metagenome | biome: human oral; feature: human-associated habitat; material: dental | place: China | collected 2104 ... | reverse complement strand
AGATTGGTCAGAACGGAAATGGCGGACATGCGCATAACGACCAGCTCTCCATTACTCTTCGGATTGACGGGAAGGATATTATTGTCGATCCCGGAACATATCTTTATACACCTCTGCCCGAGCGGCGTAATGAATTTCGCTCAACGACGGCACATTTCACCGTACAGAAAGATGGTGCGGAGCAGAATCCGTGGCATCCAGGACGTACAGGACTTTTCTCTATGGCACGCGAGGAAACCCTTGCGAAAGTCCTGCTACTGACACCGAAAGCTATTGTTATGGAGCACAGCGGCTTTGGTGAGAAGGTGTATCGTGTGGTAGAGATATTCGAAGATGAGGTGCGAATACGGGACTATGGACGAAATATTACACCCTATATAACAAAGGAGAAGACTTCCAACGCCTATGGAAAATTATGCATATTTTTACCTGATAAGTAGGCGGGAGCATACAATGGATAAACTTGATGCCTTGAAAAAATATTTCGCTGACCTTCAAAATATCGTCATAGCTTTTTCGGGTGGTGTAGATTCAACATTCTTATTAAAAGTCGCGTATGATGCTTTGGGCGATCGGGTAATTGCTGTGACAGCGCGCTCGGCATCGTTTCCCCAGCGCGAACTGAATGAGGCGATAGACTTTTGCCGTTCTGAGGGAATCCGTCATATCGTCGTGGTCTCTGAAGAACTTGATATTGACGGATTTTCACATAATCCGGTCAATCGTTGCTATCTGTGCAAACATGAACTGTTTGAGAAGATTCTCGCCATCGCAGAGCAAAATAATATAAGATATGTTGCAGAGGGATCGAACATGGACGATGACGGCGACTATCGGCCGGGACTTCAAGCGGTTGCCGAACTGCATATCAAAAGCCCGCTACGCGAGGTCGGTTTTACAAAGCAGGAGATTCGGGAATGGTCGCGTCAGCTTGGACTTAGGACGTGGGCTAAACAGTCCTTCGCCTGTCTGTCCTCGCGCTTTCCTTACGGTGAAGAGATTACGGAACAGAAGCTGGGGATGGTTGACAGAGCCGAGCAGTTCCTGTTGGATTTGGGATTTCATCAGCTTCGTGTCCGCATTCATGGGGAGATTGCCCGTATCGAAGTACTTCCGGATGAATTTGAAAAAATATTGTTTTGCCGCGAGCGGATCACGAGAGCCTTCAAGGAATATGGTTTTCAATATGTTACAATGGACTTACAAGGATATCGAACAGGCAGTATGAACGAAACATTGAATCTATGAGGAATTCACGATGGAGATGAGAGACGTTCTGCAACAAGTGAAATCCGGTGCTCTGTCCATTGAGGATGCAGAGCAGTTCTTTCGCCGTGCACCTTTTGAGGAACTTGGTTATGCAAAGCTCGATATGCACCGCAAACGGCGTTCCGGATTTTCAGAGGTCGTTTTTTGCAGCGGGAAAACAGATGAGCATTTGACAAGTATTTTTGAACGCCTTCTTGATGAGTATGGTGAAGTCCTTGGAACACGGGCAACGGCGCATCAATATGAACTCGTGAAGGGCCTTTTTCCGACAGTGCGATATGATGCATCAGCGCGTGTGTTGGTCATTGAAAAAGGCAATAAAATCAAGCGTGGTCACATTGTTGTATGTACGGCAGGAACCGCAGACATTCCCGTCGCAGAGGAAGCTGCACAGACGGCAGAGTTTTTTGGTGCATACGTGGAGCGTATCTATGATGTTGGTGTGAGTGGCCTGCATCGCTTGTTGGCACATTTGGATACGATCCAATCCGCCAATTGTGTCGTTGCTGTTGCGGGTATGGAGGGCGCGCTTGCAAGTGTTCTTGGCGGACTTGTGCAAAATCCTGTGATTGCAGTTCCAACTTCTGTGGGATATGGTGCGAGTTTTGGAGGCATTTCTGCGTTGTTGACGATGCTGAATTCGTGTGCCAACGGGGTTGCGACTGTTAATATCGACAATGGCTACGGTGCAGGGTATCTTGCGACGCAGATCAATCGGCTTGCACTGAATACGGAGGAAGGGAGCTGATAACTGTGAAAAAAGAGATCCTGTATTTGGAGTGCTATTCCGGCATCAGTGGAGATATGGTTGTTGGTGCTCTTTTGGATTTGGGTGCGGATGAGCAAGTCTTGTGCCGGGCATTGAAGAGTCTGCCTCTTGACGGTTTTCATGTAGAGATAAAGCGGGTAAAGAAATCCGGACTAGATGTTTGTGATTTTCATGTGCGCTTAGATAGAGAATATGAAAACCACGATCATGATTTGAACTATCTCTACGCACCGGAGCATAATGAGACACCTCATATACATACACAAGATCATCATACACACCGTACACTACATGATGTCGTGAAGATTTTGAACGGAGCCAACCTTACAGAAGATGCACGAGAACTTGCTGTTCGTATATTTACGATATTAGGTGAGGCGGAGGCAAAGGCACACGGAACGACGTTGGAACATGTTCATTTTCATGAAGTTGGTGCAGTGGATTCCATTGTGGATATTACGGCTGTGGCAGTTTGCATGGATAGTCTTGGGATTCAGGAGGTTGTCATTCCAGTCTTGTACGAAGGAACCGGAAACATCCGATGCCAACATGGTGTTTTGCCGATTCCTGTTCCTGCGGTTGTGAATATTGCACAGGCGCATCAGCTGAAACTGCATATTACATCTGCTCATGGGGAATATATTACACCGACAGGGGCGGCGATTGCGGCAGCCCTGCGTAGGTCCGATCGACTTCCTTGCGAATTTGTCATGAAAAAAATGGGTCTCGGCGCAGGAAAGCGGGCGCAGGAACTGTCCGGTATTTTGCGTGCAATCCTAATAGAGCCCGTTGAGGCGAGCTATGCGGAAAAGGATTCTGTCTATAAACTGGAAACGAACATTGATGACTGCAGTGGTGAAGTCCTTGGATATACAATGGATCGCCTCTTTGCGGCAGGGGCGAAAGATGTGAGCTATACACCGATCTTTATGAAGAAAAATCGACCTGCATATCTTCTTACCGTCTTATGTGGGGAGGAAGTCGTGCCTGTTATGGAGAATATTATCTTCTATGAAACAACAAGCATCGGTATTCGTAAGGTCAAGATGGAGCGGCGTGTTTTGCAGCGTGGGACAAAAGTCGTTACAACGAGTTTTGGTAATGTAGCTGTCAAAGAATGTGTTGTTCCGTCGGCTAGAGAGGACTCTGTTACGGTACGATGTTATCCTGAATATGAAAGCGTGTGCGAGATCTGTAAGGTGATAGATCGTCCCTACCACGACGTATATCATGAGATTGTTCGAGAAGTATCGCTATGAATGCAGCGTGTTGAAAAGTTTGCGAATTGTGCATTATGAGTTTATAACAGAAAGGCTGTTTATGAAAAATTGTGATACGTCTATCAAAACGAAAATTTTTTTGATTGTATACGGTGTTTTTATTGGGAGTGCGTGTCTTTGGATCAGCTGTGTGTTATTACCGGCAAAGCTTGAGTTAATGGGAGCTCGAGTATATCTTGCTCAACTCTTTTTACAGGATGGAACGCTTGCCGGAATTGCAGATAGTATGTATCAAATTGCAGATTTTCACATAGCATATTATTTTTATATAGCGCTATACGGTCTTTTGACAGGGCAGATACAGGCAGAGAATATTTATATCCAGCTTCAACTTGCAGCCTTTGGTATTTTGTTTTTTCTTCTCCCTTACTGTGTTGCGCGGTTGTTTCGTTCCTTCCGGCTGGCGCTCCTTAGTCCTTTTTTGTTTTTTGTATTGATTTGGCAATACTTTTTACATGTATATTATACAGACTACTGGGGAATGGGGTGGGCGATATTTCTCTCACTGCCGCTTTTGTATTTGTTTCTGAAAAATCATGGTGACTCGAAAAGCACGTGGAAAATATTTATTGCTTTATGTATCTTGGCTGGTATAGCAAATATTCCTCGCGCACATGCGGGGATTGGGATTATTATGACTGTTGTTTTACTTATGTTGTATAAAGTAAATAGCCATAAGACCGGAGACCTTGGGAGAAAGATTGGCCGTTCCGTCTTTGTGCTCATTCTTGCAGGAAGCGTATATGTTTTGTTTACATCCATAATACCTAATGCGTATCTATCTGCGTTCGGATATGATCATGGAGCAACTGCCACCAAAACACATAAATTGGGAAGTTGGCATACGTTATATATTGGGTTGGGATGGGATAGTCCTACATCTATTTCACCTAAATTATCATTCTTGGCAAGAGAGAATCCGTATGATATCGTCTTTTTGGATGAGTGTGCAATGGAAGCTGTTTCGAGAGAGAACCATATTCCTATTCCTGCTCGCTCCTATACGAAGATACGTGAGACTTTTGGGGATACAACAGAAGCAAGGACTGCATTGTCCGAGTGCTTTACAGCAGGATATTTTGACATACTAAAGAATCTATATCTCAAAGCGTTTGAAGAACATCCCTTGTGGTTCGTAGGTTCGTATATTAAAAAGTCTTTTGTATGTGTATTGATGCTATTGAAAGATACACTTGCCTACATGATTTTCGTCGGGATAGTATACTTTGCAATGAGAAAGAAGTATCCCGTGCACATAGGAAGCGTTGTCGGCAAAGACCTATATGGTGTTTTACTTGTACTCACATTCTTTGGCTTTTTGCCCGGATTAATTGCTGTTCCCTCTCATGTTTATCTATTGGGAAGCATTGCCGCGGTTCAGTCAATATGTTTCCTCGTACTGCTAGAAATTCTCGCATCTACCCCCTATTTTAGAAAGGACGAAAATATTTATGGATAGCCTTTATATTGTAATCCCAGCATATAATGAATCCGAGACGATTCGACAAGTGATCGATGATTGGTATCCGATTATTGAACAACATAACGGGGGGGGGATATCGCGTCTCGTTATCATTGATGATGGGAGTAAGGATAATACCTATGAGATTATGCTGGAATATGCAAAGAACAGACCGCTCTTTACCCCCCTGCAAAAACAGAACAGCGGGCATGGCGCAACTGTTCTGTATGGTTATCATTATGCTTTGGAACATGGTGCTGACTATGTGTTTCAGACGGATTCCGACGGGCAAACTCTGCCGAGCGAATTTGCGCCGTTTTGGAACGCACGCACATCAAATGACATGGTGATCGGATGGCGCAAGGGAAGAGAGGATGGACTCTCCCGTATCTTTGTTACAAAGGTTCTGAAATATGTCGTTTATCTCTGCTTTGGTGTATTTGTTACAGATGCTAATACACCGTACCGTCTAATGAAAGCAGAGACACTGCGTCGCTATATTGATATTATCCCCAAGGATTACAACCTCTCTAATGTTATTCTATCCGTTATCTATGCACGAAAAAAATGTGCCGTAAAGTATATGACAATCACTTTCCGTCCGCGTCAAGGTGGGGTTAATTCCATCAATATGAAGCGTATTTTCCGGATCGGAAAAAAAGCACTGTCTGATTTTCGTGAGATTAACAGGAAGCTGAAATGAGTGTGCTAAAGAAGCTATCGCTGAGTCGGCGACAATTATTCCTCTATGCACTTTTTGGTGTTCTTACTACGGTCGTAAATATTGCAGTCTATGGCCTGTGTACCCGTATTCTTGATGTTTCCATGCCGATCAGTAATGCTTTTGCGTGGTTTTTTGCCGTTCTGTTCGCCTATTTGACACAACGGCTCTGGGTTTTTGGAACTTCAGCACATACGATATTGGCAGTCATACGGGAGGCAGTATCCTTTTTTGGGTGCCGTGTTTTCACAGGAATTTTGGATATGGTCGTGATGTATATCGGAATCGAATTGCTGTATGGAGATGATTTAATCGTAAAGTGTGTGGCGAATCTCTTGGTGATTTTGGCAAACTACGTCGGGAGCAAGCTGATTGTCTTTCATTCGACGATGAAATAAGATTAAGAGGAGATGTGTGTTCTGATGTCGCAGTATGATTATCTGGTTGTTGGTGTTGGTCTCTTTGGCGCCGTTTTTGCGCATGAGATGAAAGAGCGTGGGAAACGTGTTCTTGTTGTTGAGAAGCGTGACCATATTGGCGGCAATGTCTATACAGAAAATATCGATGGCATTGAAGTCCACGCCTATGGAGCCCATATCTTTCATACGAACCAAAAGGTCGTTTGGGATTATGTGAATCAGTTTGTCTTTATGAAGCCGTTTGTCAATTCTCCTGTAGCGAACTATCGGGGAGAACTCTATTCTTTGCCATTTAATATGAATACATTCTATGCGCTGTGGAAGGTGCGAACACCGCAAGAGGCTATGGACAAACTGGCAGAACAACGGGCAGAATTTGCAGATATTGAACCGAAAAATCTTGCAGAGCAGGCGTGTAAACTTGTGGGGCGTGATATCTATGAGAAGTTGATTCGTGGATATACGGAGAAGCAGTGGGGGCGAAAAGCAGAGGATTTGCCTGCCTTTATCATCAAGCGCATCCCGGTTCGCCTGACATTTGATAACAATTACTTCAATGATACGTTTCAGGGAATTCCGAGTGATGGATATACTGCCCTCGTTGGACGTATGCTTGAGGGCGTAGATGTTCGCCTGAACGTAGATTTCTTTCATGAGCGTAATGACCTTGAATCGTTGGCAAAAAAAGTTGTATTTACGGGTCGTATTGACCAATATTTTAACTCTTGCTATGGAAGTCTGGAATATCGCAGCCTTCGCTTTGAAAATGAGAGACTATCTGTGAAGAACTATCAGGGAGTCGCTGTTGTCAACTACACAGATGCAGAAACGCCGTATACACGCATCATAGAGCATAAGCATTTTTCGCCCGTGGAGACAGAGCATACGATTATCACACGTGAATATCCAGAGGATTGGACAGAGGGGCGCGAGCCTTATTATCCGATCAATGATGAAGATAATATGCACCGCTATGAAGAGTATCGAAAGCGTGCAGAGGAGACGTGTCCTTATTTGATTTTGGGAGGGCGTCTCGGAACCTATCGTTACTACAATATGGATCAGATTATAGAACAGGCGCTGGAGGCTGTTCGGCAGGAACGAGAATAGGCTCGCTCAAATAGAAGGAGACTTTGGACCAGATGCTTTTTAATTCATACGAGTTTATTTTTCTTTTCCTACCAGTAACATTTATTGGATTCTTCGCTTTTGCACGATTTGTAGGGAAAAAGGCGGCAACGTTTTGGATTGTAACAGCATCGTTCTTTTTCTACGGTTGGTGGGATATTCGCTACTTGCCGCTTCTATTTTGTTCGATTTGCTTCAACTATATTATTGGCCTATTTATTGAACGGTATTGTCGGCAATGTAAACTATTCCTATTTATTGGTGTTTTAGGAAACCTGGTATTGCTTGGTTACTTTAAGTACACAGGTTTTTTCTTGCAAACGATCAATGATGTGGCAGGAACAAATATGTTTTTTGTTCCTGCTATTGTATTACCTCTGGGCATTTCTTTTTTTACATTTACACAAACGGCTTACTTGGTTGATGTATATCGTAAAGAGACAACTCCATATTCCTTTTTGACCTATTGTCAGTTTGTAACAATTTTTCCACATCTAATTGCAGGACCAATTATCAACCAGCGTGATATGTTGCCACAGTTTTTGGAAGAGAAAACTTTTAGGATTAATTATAACAACGTGGCTCTCGGAATATCTATCTTTTCGATGGGGCTTTTCAAAAAAATATTTGTGGCAGATCAACTGGCGGTATGGGCTGAAGCGGTATTTGCTAACGCTGAAAACGCAACGTTTATAGAGGCTTGGCTTGGAGCATTAAGCTATACATTCCAACTGTATTTTGATTTTTCAGGATATAGCGAGATGGCGATCGGTCTTGGTTTGATGTTTAATCTGCAATTTCCTATTAACTTTAACTCACCATATCAATCCTACAGCATTATCGATTTTTGGCGGCGCTGGCACATGACTTTGGGTGCATGGGTCCGTGACTACTTATATATACCAATGGGGGGGAATCGTTTTGGTGAAGTGAGGAAGATGGCGAATCTCTTTCTATCTATGTTGATAATTGGTTTGTGGCATGGAGCCGGATGGACGTTTGTCTTATGGGGGGGGATTCATGGAGTTTTGTTAATGATTAACCATCAATGGAGGCGCTTGCATATATCTCTGCCATCTCCTGTAAATTGGGGGCTCACTTTTGTTTCTGTCATCTTTTGCTGGGTGCTTTTTCGTGCCGAGAATGTGGATGTAGCATTTTCACTGATTAAATCCATGGTACGGATTGACCAAATAGTCCTGCCATCCAATAGTATACTATTCTCTCCACTTCATTTCTTACAGGAATATATTGCTTTCGCTCCTCTTACGTATCCTTTTTCTGTTGATAAACATTTGTTGCTTCTGTTAGGACTTACCGTTCTGGTCGTAAAAATGCCAAATCCTCAGATGCTATTGCAACGCTTCAAGCCGAACTTTTTTTGGCTTGCTATTATATTGTTCATGTTTATATATTCAGTTTTGCATCTAGCTAGTTACTCGGAATTTCTGTATTTTCAATTTTGAGGAGCCTTTGTTCATGAAATCGTTTGTCCATAAGTTTCTCGTACTAAGTACTCTTATTTTATTGGGGATTATAGGGTATAATTTATTCTTTGATACCTATGGAGTCTTTTGGGGAAATTACCAAGTTCCTCGCGCAGAAGTTGCACAACATTTTGTCAAGATGCGGTATTTGCTCGAAAAACATCCTGAATATGATGCTTTTCTATTTGGCTCATCTCGCGTGGGAAACATTCACGTTGATCAAATTAATAATGGGCTGAAATATTATAATATGACATATGCAAACGGTGTTCCAAAGGAGTGGCTTGATGACATAAAACTCCTTTTTTCATCAGGCTATACACCACGACAAATTGTTGTAGGACTTGATGACTTTTCGTTTCGAATGGATCCACGACCTCATGCGATGGATTTTCAAATGTTGTACTATCAGGAGCATAATCTTAGAAGCTATGTAGCATATCTCCTCCGTCTGCCAGGAAAACATGATTTTGCTGACTATAAAAATATATATGACATATATGGAACGGGGTGCGTTTTTCATCCATGGGTAGATGCGGAGATAGAAGGGGATGTTCAGGGGCATATTCATAACGAGAAGTTCTCTCGACCTACTCATGTAGATGGATACCGCATGGAGGAATGCTTACATGAGATAAAAGAAATCAAAGAGCTGTGTGATGAACATGGTGTTGAGCTGATTGTTTTTATCAATCCCATACATTATGTGACATATTTGGATTCGGGGGTTGATGAGTTTAATTTGTTTAAGGAACAATTGGCAGAGATTACGAATTACTATGATTTTAGCGGGAAGAATGAAATTACGACGAACAACTATAACTACTATGAAACATCACACTATCGTCCCTTGGTAGGTGATATGATAATCGATCGACTCTTCCATGGAGATAAAGAAAAATCGGGATTTGGTGTATATGTGACGAAAGAAAATATAGAAAAACATATTATTGACTTGCAGCATGAGCCATGATGTTGTATAAATAACTCAAACTTCGCACCTCAAAAACATATGCTAACACTTAAAAACACTGGATCTTCAGACGAAAAACATCCGTCTATGCACATTTTTGCAGATCTTTTGACAGCAGCATCGGTAGTTCCGCCAGAAATTCTTGTAGCAGTTCTTGCATTTCTCCCTCATCCAGAAAGCTCCGCTCTTGCAGTTGTGCGGAAAACGGTGCCGTGAGAAACCGTACTGCCTCTATGTAACAGACATCAGGAAGCTCGTTGGTCGGGTCTGTCAAGAAGTTTGTGTAAAAAGATTTTTCAGTAGATCGCGTCATATTGCTGCATGAGCTTTTCAATACGCTCATGCATAAGCAACTGATTGCGCACGAGCGCCCACTCCACTTCCCGTAGAGTTCCAGTACGCGTAAATACAGCAGCTTGAATACCGCCTCTTCGTTCGGAAACTCTCCCTTCTTTGTGACCTTGCGAAAACTTGCGTTGACGCTCTCCACCACATTTGTTGTGTACCGTATGGCGTTATGAACCAGATGCACGATGCACCGCTATGCACATGTACCGCCGCTTGTGCCGCGCCCCGCTCTCTGCACAACGAGACATACAGGCAGTCCACAAAGACAAAGGGATAAAACGCCGAAAGGGGGCGGTTCTGCCACGCACGGACTTCTTCCATAACGCAGTCTGTAATGTGCGAGATCTTGAATCCGTAGATGTCCTCGATAGTGGAGGCAATATCCCGCTGACTCATGCCGCGCCCGTACATGGCAAGGATTTTCCCTTCGATGGAGGTGACATCGCGCTGATGTTTCTTTACGATCTGCGGCTCGAAATCCCCCTTCCGATCACGGGGAACGTGAATGGGGAGTTCGCCGAGGGAGGTTTTGAGCGTCTTTTCAGAGTAGCCGTTGCGACTGTTGTTCCTCATCTCGGAGCGTTCATGGGACGAACAGCCGAGATGGTTGTCCATCTCACCCTTGAGTGCAGCCTCAAAAATGGGGGCGAAGATTTGTTTGACCGCATCCTGAATCTCTTGTGCGTCCTTGGGCTGGTAGGCTTCCATAATTTGACGGGCGATGTCCTCTGCCGGAGTGGGTGTCATTTTGCATTTTGCCATTGTCGGTACAACCTTTCTCTTTTATCGCATTCGACGATGTAATTTCCCTACCTCATTGGCTTTTACACAAACTATTATACACTCTCGTCAGCCACGTGCTCCTGTCGACCGAGAATCCAAAGAATCGTCTGAATGCCTCCTCCGAGAAAGTAGATGCACGCACGAGTGGCAGCAAGAGAAGAAAACTTGCACAGAGGAAGGCAACCGAGGTCATGCTCTGCCTCCTACAGGAAGCGAAGGAGGCGGCGCTTCTTTCGCGTCAGGTCCTCTTCGACACATGGTTCTGCTCTCCGACCTCGCTCTTGTCCGTCCATGAACTTGGCTATGAGGTCGTTGCGATGGCGAAGAAAACGGAGAAAATTCACTATCTCCATGAAGGTGTTATGCAGGATGTAAAGGCAATCTACAGGAAACGCCGAAAACGGCGTGGTCGCTCGAAGTATCTGTTGTCCGTAGAAGCCGCTGTCCGTAAGGGAGCCGAATCCCTACCGGTACGTCTCGTTTTCGTACGCAACCGTAACAACCGCAAAGACTGGCTGGTCTTGGTGACGACGGATATGAGCCTTACGGAGGAGGAAGTGATCCGCATCTACGGGAAGCGTTGGGGTATCGAGGTGTTTTTCAAGGTGTGCAAGAGTTATCTGCGTCTGGAGAAGGATTGCCGCGCACTCTCATACAATACGATGACCGCGCATGTATCCATTGTGCTTTCGCGGTACATGTTTCTGGCGGTGGAGCAACGGGAATCCAAAGATGACCGAAGTATCGGAGAACTGTTCTATCGGTCAATCGACGAGCTTCCTGATGTATGCTACATAGAGTCGGTACGACTTCTCATGGTACTGTTTGCCGCATGACTGCAAGAGCGGGGGCTTCTAGATGAGGGAGAGGTACAAGAGCTGCTGTAAGGCTTTCTGGCGGAACTGCCGATGCTGTTGTCACAAAACCTGCGAAAATGTGCATAGACGGGTGGTTTTTTCCTAGAGAGCCACTGTTTTCAAGGTCTGACGTATGTTTTTGATGTGCGAAGTTTGAGGTGTGACGCATACTCCTGACAGCGTCTTGCAGGAAATTTAATTGATATTGGCGAATGTAAGGGTATATCGTTGTTATGGATGCATTAATATCAATACACCCCAAATATGTGGATCGGATCGTTTCTGGTGAAAAGAAATACGAATTTCGAAAGAAAATCCCATGTCGACCAGTGGAAAGAATTTTTGTTTACTCTACAAACCCTCAGAAGAAAATTGTGGGATGGTTTTTTCTAAGTGGTTATATTGAGGGGGATCCTTCTGATGTATGGGAGCAAAGCAAGGAGTTTGCTGGAGTTACAGAATTTGAATATCAAAATTATTTTATGAACTACAATTGGTCTTATGCAATCATGATAGAACAATTTCATGTTTTTAAAGATTATATAGATCCCTGGATATATGGTAGCTTTTTCCCGCCGCAGTCTTTTTTATACATAGAAGAGAAGGGGAGGCTTTATGAGCAGCTTTGCTGTTTGGTATAAGAGAAAGTCCGCTTCGAAGGAAAGTCGCTCCGAAGCAGATTCAGCGACATGCACCAATGCTTCTGTTGCGACAGATATTCATGTCAATTTGTGGGAAAGTAACATATGTGGGAGAGATGATTCTTCTGTCTATTTTGATTTTGGCCTTATGATAGAAGATGTTCGTGATATAGAAAATATTTATATGTACTGTCCTTTTGAGGTGAACAAGAGTGATGTTAAAGATTTAGGCGAATGCATTCTTGATAACCAGAGCTTAGTGGGCGCAATCTTTAATGAAAATTATCGTATATGCTCCGGTGAGCCCCGCCGGTTGCTTGTGCAATCTCCTGCGCAAATATCACACCAGGAGAGTGATTCAGTAGTTGGAGATAAAACTTGTTTAAAAAAAGAAGAAGAAAAAGGGGGCTTCGTTATATATAGTTTAGATATAGTTAACGATCTTGATGTTAAGCATATAGATGAGGGGGGATATAAAGGGACTAGGCTCAAAATTACAATCGAAAAGATTTTAATGGGGAAATATGGAGGGTCTATAAAAAAAGTCTATAAGTATTATTTTAGGTTACGAGTTGCAGTAAAAATGAGTAATTTGAAATTGATTTTTCAAAGAGCTAAAACTATATCGCCATTTCAGAGTGCTTTTATTACGACACAGGTTATTGATTTCCGTCTTAACGATTTGAGAAGCTGCACTCCTCTTGTGCGCGATGAATTTGCGAAGGGAGATCACTTCTCTATTCGAAAAATTCATTACTTACTTTTACGAAAAACTACGGATGTGTTTATTCATCAAGGCGGAGAGGTTTCTAGTCGATTATTAGAAAAACACTTATGGGAGAGTTATATCAGTGGACTAGAAAATAATATCGTGGCATATCACTTTAAGAAAAAAACAGGTAATACTTCTTTATCAAGTTCACAAACTATAAATGACTATTCAATATTGACTCGTTTTGAATTTGAATATATTAATTTTAGGAAGATCTTGGCATATCTGTATATAGTCTTGTATCTTGGTGTTGTATCGGAGGGGGCGACCACACTCTTAGAGAGGCTGTACCCGACAGAACTTTTTTTTCTGTGTGTGGGGGTGAGTACGTTTCTTTTTTGTATCATTATTGTATTACTCTATCGTGAGAGGACTGATAGAGAATAGGAGGGGCCATCGTGATATCTAAAAACAGAGAAGGATACCTTATTGCCAGATATTCTGAAATACCTCTTTATCTTATACAGCCTTTTATTGAGGGGTATGTTTTTGAGTGTATGGATACGCGTCCCTATAAGCTCTTTGATGCTATGGAAGAATCCTATCCATTATTCAGACGGTGGTTTTATGAAAAAATTATACCAGAACTTGGGAAAAAAAATGCAACAAGAGAAGTCTTTTTTATTTTAGAAAAGAGCAAAAAGACCGATGTAGAAAATTTATCAGGGTTTGCTATTTTAAAGAAAACTGGTCATGAGAAAAAGATATGTTCATTTAGAATTGCACCGAGAGCACGCATGAGAGGGTATGCCTACGAGCTCTTTCAGGCTTGTTTTGATTATTTGGATACAAGCAACCCTATTTTAACCATTCCAAGTACAATAAAGGATGATTTTCACGGGATTTTGGATCGGTATAAATTCCAGTTAATGGAAGAACGACCGAATTATTATGTGGAAGGAGAAGTAGAATACGTATTTAATGGCTACCTGAGGGATGATTCTGTAAATAGAATTTAATAGCTATATGATTTTTGACTGAACTGAAAACTAATTCTAGTATGTTTTGTTGGTAGTGTATTTTTGCCAAATTCATAACTGGAGAAGTTATGCATTGTTGTACAATTAAATTTCCAAAGAATGGTACATTCACGGTCACTGGCGGAGCGGGCTTTATCGGCTCGAATCTGACCGAGGCTTTACTCTCGATGGGACAGGGGGCTTGTGCTGGACAATCTGTCGACGGGATATGCGAAGAATATCGCGGGATTTCGAGAGAATCCGGATTTCGAGTTTATCGAGGGGGATATCCGAGATGCGGCGCTTTGCATGCGTGTGTGCGAGGGAATGGACTATGTGCTGCGTCAGGCGGCGGTGAGTGTACTTGGGAGCATTGAGCAGCCGGTGGAGTATACGCTGACGAATATTGTCGGAACCGTGAACATGATGGAGGCGGCAGCGAAAAATGGAGTAAAGAAGTTCACATACGCGTCGAGTGCTGCGGTCTACGGCGACGATGAGACGA
>ERZ773099.2021-NODE-2021-length-14392-cov-2.081537_pt1 | contig 14392 bp, 14 predicted proteins | sample MGYA00511120_ERZ773099 | MGnify/ENA primary metagenome ERZ773099 (study PRJEB29015, sample SAMEA2738012) | human oral metagenome | biome: human oral; feature: human-associated habitat; material: dental | place: China | collected 2104 ... | reverse complement strand
GGGTTGCGGCAGCTGTGGGGATTTCTTTTCCGGTCTATCTCAATACGGTGTTGCTCGCCGGGGCAATGAAGCTTGGCAGCGCGATGACGGTGGTTGTTTTCGGGGCGATGTTTGCCCGGGTCATTATGAAAACGGGGATTGCCGACGCCATCGTCAAGACGGCGGCGGAGCTGGCCGGGGATCAACCGCTGACGATCGCCTTTGCCCTTTCGCTGGCGACAGTATTTGTGTTTCTGGGATTGAACGGCCTGGGCGCGGTCATCATGATTGGCTCTATCGCGCTTCCCATCATGACCGGCGCTGGGATACAGCCGGTGGACGCGGTTGTTTTACTGCTTTTTTCGCTGGGGGCGGGATTGGCGGCAAATACGGCGAGCTATGGCGTCTGGATCGGGATTTTCGGCGGGGAAACGGTTCCCGCTTATTATCTTCCGGCGTTTCTCATCGCGGTGGGGCAGCTTTTGCTTTATCTCCTACTGAATGTCCGCGTGCCGGGGGAGCGGCTGGCGCTGAAACGCGTGTTGGGTAGCCTATGTCGCGGCGTGCTGGGGATTCCGGTCAGCTTTATCCAAGCGCTGAGAGACGTTTGGACACGGGAGCCGCTGCCGATTATCAAAACACGCCGCCCGGTTCCTGCGGCGGCGTTCCTTGCACCGCTTCTGCCGCTGGCGGCGGTGTTCGGAGCGCGGTGGCGGTTTGGCTTCGGCGCGGCGGAAAAAGGAATGGTCGATCCCGTGGCGGCGGCCGTCTTCGGCTTTATTTTCGCTTCTCTTTATGCGGCGCTTTTGGCGAGACCTGATCGGGTGCTTCAGATATTTACCGGCGCGTTGGTGGATGGTATTCGCGATGTGGCGGGGGTTATTTTCCTCTTTATGGGCATTGGAATGCTGGTGGCGGCGGTCATGCACCCGAGGACTGCCGCGGCGCTGAACCCGCTTTTGGCGGCGGCAGTTCCGTCGTCGCCGTGGCTATTGTTTGCCTTTTTTGCGGTTTTATCTCCGGCGGCGCTCTATCGGGGACCGCTCAATATGTATGGGATGGGCGCGGGCATTGCGGTGCTGCTGGCGGCGCTCGGTGAGACGCCGCTCGCGGTTCTTTGCGGAGCGTTTATCGCGGTGGGCAGTATGCAGGGGGCCGATCCGACGAATTCGCAGAATGTCTGGCTCAGCGCCTTCGCCCGCGTCGAGGCGGGCGAAGTCCTGCGGAAAATGTTTCCCTACGCGTGGGGAGCCTGCATTATCATGCTTCTTTATGTGACGCTGACGCGGTGGTGAGGGGGCGCGGAGCATGCGGCGGGTACGGATTGGGATCGACGTAGGAGGGACGTTCACCGACGCGGTGGCCGTTGACAACGAGACATACGAGATCATCGCTCAAGACAAATTGCCTACGACCCATGGCGCGGCGGAAGGCGTTGCCGCCGGAATTATTGAGATCCTGAAAAAGCTGTTGACAGAGAATCATATCGCGCCGGAAGAGGTCGTTTTTATCGCTCACGGGACGACGCAGGCGACGAACGCGCTCCTTGAAGGCGATGTGGCAAAGGTGGGAATATTGGGGATGGGGCACGGCTTTTGGGCCGGGCGCGCCGCTTCTGATACGGCGGTGGAAGATATCCACCTCGCTCCCGGGAAGACGCTCGCTGCGGTACACGCCTTCGCCCGGGCGGCGGATGCGGCGTCCCAAGGGGAGACGATTCGCGCCAAAATTGACGCTTTGGCGCGGCAAGGCGCGACAGTTATCGTCGCCAGTGAAGCTTTCGGCGTCGACGCGCCGGAGGGAGAGCGCTTTGTCATGGATCTGGCGAGGAGAAAAGGCCTTTTCGCCACCGGAGGCCATGAGATATCGCGTCTTTACGGGCTGAAGACGCGTACGCGCACCGCGGTCATTAACGGCAGCCTTATTCCGAAAATGATGGAAACGGCGGATATGACGGAGAACAGCGTGAGGCGTTCGGGCATCACTGCGCCGCTTCTAATCATGCGCTGCGACGGCGGGGTCATGGCGGCGGACGAAGTGCGCCGCCGCCCGATCTTGACTATGCTTTCAGGGTTAGCGGCAGGCGTGGCGGGGGCGCTGATGTACGAAAAAATGTCGAACGGCATTTTCCTGGAAAGCGGCGGAACGTCGACGGATATTTCCGCCGTTCGGGACGGCCGAGTCATGGCGCGCGGCGGCGAGCTGGGCGGACATAAGCTGTACCTGCGGTCGCTGGACGTGCGGACGCTGGGCGTGGCGGGGGGCAGCATGATCCGCGTCGCCGAGGGTAAAATCGCTGACGCTGGTCCGCGCAGCGCCCATATCGCGGGGCTTTCCTATGAAGCGTTTGCCGCGCCTCTTGAATCGCCGGAGCTGGAGCTTCTGTCACCCTGCGCCGATGACGCGCCGGTATTCGCGGCGCTTCGGGGGAAAGACGGACGGCGCGTGGCGCTGACTCTCGCCGGGGCGGCGAATCTTCTCGGCCTGGTGCCGGAAGGAGATTATGCCCGGAGCGAGAATATGGGTGCGGTTCGCGTCGCGTGGGAGGTCTTTGGGAAAGCTCTCGGCGTGACGGCGGAGGAAGCGGCGCGGCAGGCTATGGATCTGGCGACGGGCAAGGTGCGCGCCATTGTCGAAGGTTTGATTGCCGATTATGATCTCCCGCGGAGCGCGATGTCTCTGGCGGGAGGCGGGGGAAGCGCCGGAGTTATCGTGCCGTATCTGGGGAGGGCGATGAATGCTTCGTGGCGGATCGTCAAGAACGCCCCCATTATCTCGACGATCGGCGTGGCGCTGGCGATGGTCCGCGAATCTGTCGAGCGTACCGTGGCTAATCCGGGCGGCGAGGCGGTGCGCTCGATTCGCCGAGAGGCTATTGAGAGGATCATGAAGTCGGGGGCGAGGGAAGAAACCGTCGAGGTTACGGTCGAGGTTGACGCGAAGGCGAATATCCTGCGGGCGACGGCGATGGGCGCGACAGAGATAAAAGCTGGCGACTACGCCGCTAAGACGCTGGCGGAGTGCGATCTTCACGCGATCGCCGTTCGCTCGTTGGATCTCTCCGAGGCGGCGGTAACGAAGCTGGCGGCGGTAGGGCGATGGTATATTTTCGACGGGGTGCGCAAGGAGCGTGCGCTGGGCGTTTTTAACCGGCGACGCCACTTCCTGCGCGTCCTTGATCGCGGCGGCGTGATTCGCTTGCGGCGCGAAGGTTTGGGCGTGGCGGTGACAACAAAAGAAAAGCTCGCGAGCGCGCTGGATGTTCTCTTGGAAGAGACGATGGAATATGGAACGGTGGGCGGCCAGCTTCCGGCGCTGTTCGTCTATTATGGGGAAAAACAGCTCGACCTGTCGGGGCTTATCAGCCGTGAACAGCTCGACGAGGTTCTGGCGATGGAAATGGACGGGCGCGCCGCTGACGACTCGATCGCTTTGCTGGCGGTTCGCTGAGCGCGGCGGGGCGGGTGTGAGATAGAAGGTGACGGCATGAGTGATACGGAAAATCTTGGACAGGCGAATACGAACAGCGAAAAAAGGGCGGAAAAACGGGACTGGCTCGCTGAGATACTCCTGAACGCGACGAGCGAGCGGCGGCGGATCAACAGCATTAAGCTGCCGGACGAACCGGACTTTAAGGATCGGCCTGCCCGCGTGGATGAGGGGCAGTTCCAAAATTCCGTCGGCACTCTGCTGGGCGAGTTCGGTGATAAATTGGAACGGGCGGAAAAGGAGAAACAAGCGGAAATCAAGGAGAAAGGGATCGAGGCAGTGGACGAAACGGCCGCCATCCGCGGCTCGAACTCAGTCCATACCTGGAGCAGCTGACGCGGAAAGGGCGGCGGAACGTGGCGGACTACGCAGTATTCGATATTGGCGGGACAGCGATTAAATACGGCGTTACGGACGGCGGCGGGTGCTTTCGGGAAAAAGGGCAGACGCCTAATCCGGCGCGAACGGACGGCGTGGGCGCGATGATCGCGCTCTTGACGGCGCGCCTTCGCGCTTATAAAAAGGCGTATCCGCTGGCGGGCGTCGGCGTGTCGACGGCGGGCGTCGTCGATTCCGCATCGGGGACTATTGCCTATGCTTCGGAAAATATCCCCGGCTATCGTGGAACCCGGCTGAGGGAAATCCTTGCGCAAGCCGCCGCGCTTCCGGTCGCTGTGGAAAATGATGCGAACTGCGCCGCTCTCGGCGAGTATTGGCTGGGGGCGGGGCAGGGCGCGTCCCCTTTGGTCATGCTGACACTGGGGACGGGCGTTGGCGGGGTGCCCATGCCTTTGCGATAGATTTTGCCAAGCTGCCAGTGTGCGACGGAAAGCCCCTGCTCGGCGGCTTCGTGATAGAGGCCGCGGGCGATGGTCAGGTCGGCTTCGCCGGAGAGGTGGGCTATTTGCCGCTTGGAGGCGGCACTTTGGAAGAGCTGGCCTCAGCAGCGGCGTTGCGGCGCGCGGTGGCGACGGCGAAGGATTTGCCGGAGGACGCGGTAGACGGCGAGATGGTATTCGCTTGGGCGAGAGCTGGAGACGCTGCGGTACAGGAGGCGCTTCGCCAAATGATGCGCTGTCTGGCGCGAGGGATTGCGATGATCTGCTACACCGTAAACCCGGCTACGGTCGTCATTGGCGGAGGGATATCGGCGGAAGGCGCATACCTTCGCCCGCTCCTTCACGAGGCGCTGTCCGAGACGCTTTTGCCGGAAATCTTTGCCGGTACAAAGTTCCGCTTCGCCCGCTTAGGAAACGACGCCGCTCTTTTGGGCGCGCTTTATCATCTGCGGTGCCTTTCAACGCGCGGCTTAGCGGGCGGAGAAAAGGCGGAACCGCCGTAAATGCCTGATTACGCCGGGAAAGCAAAGCTTTTCGCGAAACAGAGAAAAGCTGCCGACCTGTTTTTGCGGGGCGGGGACATTTTTCCGTTAAGCGTAATTTCTCCAGAATAAAATAAAAATTGCCGATCTGTTTTCAAAGCAACGACCGACACAGGAGGCGGAAAGATGAACGTCAGGATCAACGATTCCTATGAAGAGATGAGCGCGGCGGCGGCGGAATTCGTCATCGATCAGCTCCATCATAAGCCGGACAGTGTGATCGGACTGGCGGCAGGCGGGACGCCGTGCCTGCTCTACCAAATGCTGGGCGAGGCCTGCGTGGAGGGGAAGGTAGATTTTTCCCGCGTGCGGACGTTCAGCCTCGACGAGTACATCGGGCTGGCGGCAGATGATCCGCAGAGTTACCGGTACTTCATGCAGAAACGGCTGTTCAGTCAAGTGAATATACCAGCGGAGCGGATTGCGGCGCCGGACGGCATGGCGGACGACGTCGCGGCGGAGTGCGCCCGCTACGGGGCGGCCATCGAAGCGGTGGACGGCATCGACCTCATGATTCTCGGCATTGGGGCGAATGCGCATATTGGCTTCAATGAGCCGGGGGACGCGTTCGTTCCCGATACGCATGTAGTCGAGCTGTCGGAAGCGACCCGCTCGGCGAACGCGCGCTTTTTCGATCGCCCTGAGGATACGCCGCATTGGGCGATCAGCATGGGGATCCGCGATATCATGTTCGCGCAAAACATCCTGCTGCTCGCAAGCGGCGCGGGCAAAACGGAGGCGCTCTGGCAGGCGGTTTGCGGCGACATTACGCCGCAGGCCCCGGCATCGGTCCTTCAGCTCCACCGCAACGCTCTGGTGCTCGCGGATCGTGCGGCGGCGAGCCGCCTGCCGGCGCATTATCTATAAATAATATAGACGCTTGTAAAAATGAGCAGAATGAGGGGAATGGGATGAAAGCAGTCACGAATGGAAAGCTGATCCTGCCGGATGAACGCGGCGAGTTTCAGATTGTCGAGCACCAGGCGATCGTGTACGACACGAAAATTGAAGAAATTGTTCCGGAAATGAGCCTTCGCGGCGACAGCGTGAAGCTGGACGAGGTGATCGACGCCCATGGCTCGTATGTGTCGCCCGGATTTATCAATATCCATCTGCACGGCTGCGTCGGCTGCGACGCCATGGACGACGATCCGGCGGCTATCGCCTCGATGGCGCTGTATCAGGCGTCGACCGGTGTTACGGCGATGCTGCCGACGACGATGACGTATGATTTCCCTACGATCTACACAGCTTTGGAGCATATCCGGGCGGCGATGGAGACGCCGGGGGATGGGGCGCGCATTTTAGGGGCCCACATGGAAGGCCCCTTTATCAGCGTGGAGCGGCGTGGGGCGCAGGCGCCGGAGCATATCGTTTCCGCTGATTACGCGCGTATTGTCGATTATCGTGACGTCATTCGCCTCATCACCATCGCCCCGGAGGAGCTTAAAGGGGATTATACCTTCGTGGAGCAGTGTCAGGAAGCGGGCATCACCATCTCTTTAGGGCACAGCTCCGCCGATTACAATACGGCGCGCCGGGCCATTCTGCAATACGGGATCAACCATGTGACGCATCTTTTTAACGGCATGGTGCCCTTCCATCATCGCACGCCGGGGCTGGTGGGGGCGGCGCTGGACACGCCGGTGGACTGCGAGCTTATCGCTGACAACGTCCACCTTCATCCCATGACCCAACGCCTTGTCTGGCGTATGAAGCAGGGGCGGCACATCGTCCTCATCACTGACTCTATGCGGGCTTGCGGGCTTGGCGACGGCGAGTCGGAGCTGGGTGGCCAGGTGGTAAGGGTTTCAGGGCAGGTAGCGGCCCTCAAAGACGGCACCATCGCCGGGAGTGTACTGACCCTCGACCGGGCGGTGGCAAATTTCGCTGCCAATACTGGAGCCGGTCTGGCGGCCACGGTATCCTACGCGACGAAGGCGCCGGCGGTGAGCATCGGGGTCTACGATCAGATGGGCTCTCTGGAAAAAGGGAAAAGGGCGGATATTACGATCTTCGACGGCGCCGTCCGGGTGCAGCGCACCATCATCGGCGGGCGGCAGGTCTATCAGGCCGATGAAATCGGAAAGGCGGACGCGTGATGTTTGGCTGGGGCGAAAAAAAGCTGGCGCTCATTGCGCCAGCCGAGGGGAAGGTTATTGACATCACCGCCGTGGATGACCCGGTATTCGCAGGAAAAATGATGGGCGACGGCTTCGCCGTGGAGCCGTCGCCGGGATCGGATAAAATTATCGCCCCCTGCGACGGAGAAATCGCGTTGCTTTCGGATACGAAGCATGCGGTGGCGATCTGCCGGGCAGGCGTCGAAATCCTCATTCATGTCGGCCTCGATACGGCGGCGCTCGGCGGCGAAGGCTTTACGACGCTGGTCAAAGCGGGCGATAAAGTGCGCGCCGCCCAGCCGCTCCTCGTCTTTGACCGCGCAGCTCTTGAAGCGCGGGGGAAGAAGCTCACGACGGTTCTGGTTCTGACAAATCAAAGGGATACGGTGAAAAACGTGGCGAAGGATCTCGCCAATCCCGCGGCCGTTTTGACGCTGACACTGAAATAACAGGGGAAAAGTAACCCCCCATGCTTATTGGGGAAAACGTACACATAGAAAAGCCCGAAGGGAGCTTCATTGCTCCCTTCGGGCTTTTCCACACGGAACATAAGACGCTTGCTTTTCTTATCGCGGTTATTTTTTCGGAAGATTCAGGGTGAAGTTGCGGTATTTATGGGCGAAGCGGTCGGCTACGACGACGAAGCTCTTGAGAAGCGGCTTGAAGGAGGTTTCGTCGAAGCCTTCCGCCGAGAGCGCGAAAACGAAGCGTCCCGCGCTCCAGCGAACGACGCGGGTGCCGTTCTCAAGAACCGCGACGTCGACCTGTGTGCGCTTGACGTCGCCCGCGCTCTGCGTCTGCCATGCAGCGCCGTGAACGCCGCTGATGTCGGTAGTGAGGACGCGTTCCTCCAGGGCGGTGCGCAGCGTGATGGCAGTATCGTCGGCTTTCCCCTTAAAACGCAGGTCAGCGACCTGTCCGCTGATTCCGAAGACGTGGACAGCCGGGTGGTAAAGGGCGTAAAAATTGCTGGGCAAGTAGAGAATAGGAAAGCCGATGGCGCGTTCCAGCGTGGGGACGTCGGGATATTCGATCATTGGATTGGGCATGCCGACCATGATCGGCGCAGCGGACTCTTCTTCGCTGTCCGCGGCCTGCTCCGCCGCGGACAAATCCTCATCCTCAGGGGCGGCGGCGGCCGTTCCCGTCAAAAAGCTCGCCGTAAGGAAGGCGGCGACGAGGGTATAAAACAGTTTTTTCATGCGGATACTTCCTCCTCGTTTTCGTAGTCAGGTGATCAGCCGGATCGACTGAATAATGCGGTCAATTTGCTCTGCCAGCATTTTATCGTTGGCATTGTAAAGCAAGGTAATGATCCACGTTTCGGTATCGTCAGGAACGAGAACAGTTTTAAACCGTCCCGGGGTCTTAAAGTCGCTGGTGTAGTCGACCGAGAGAACGACGAGATCACGTCCGTTGACGGGCAGTATTTCCCGGCTCCGCTGTATGTCCGGGGCAGCGTCGCTTGACTGAAACGCATCGATAAAAGCGCTTAAGGCGGATTCTTGGAACGCGGCGTAAAAATTTTGCCGGGCCGGGGTTCCCGGCGCTCCCAGTCGCCCGGCGATGGCCGCGTTATCAAAGTGAACGGCGGCGCAGACGAGCTGAAGGCCATCTTGCCTTTCTGTATCAAAGCGCGTCGCATCGCGCACAAACGGCGCGGCTTCGGGAGCCACAGGGAGGGGCTGCGTGACGGCGTTCCGGCGCCCGGGCAAATCGATCTGAAGCTGGGACGCGCTGCCGGAGAAAGTCGCTTTCTCCAGAGGGAGCGGCTTATCCGAGCGGGCAGATGTGCAGCCGCCAAAAAGCGCGCCGAGCAGAAACAGACCGGCAATGAGGCCAAAGATGCGTCCAGGGGCGTGAGTCATGGCAGGATCCTTTCTAATTCAATCATTTCCTTATCTTATCATGTTCCGGCGGCGGACGCAAATGGAAGAAGAATTTTATACAGTTAACCCTACCGGACCGCTTGGTTGACAATCGGCAAGGAAAGGCGTATCTTTACTACTGTACGTATTTACTTGGAACTAAGCGGCGAGGGAAGCGGCGACTTGTTGCTTTGGCTCTTTGCCGGAATTGGCGGGGCAGGGAGCAGGACGGAATTTTGCCGCATATTTACGGACTGGGAGGCGATCGAAGGTGCGCCGTCTGACTTTACGGGAGCTTATCTTGTGCGCGCTGTTTGTAGCGCTGGTAGCGGTGGGGGCGCTTATCCGAATCCCTGTGGGAACGGATGTTTTTACCTTGCAATTCATGTTCACCCTTTTAGCTGGTTTGCTCCTTGGGGCGCGGCTGGGGGCGACGGCAGTGGCGGTGTATATTCTGCTGGGATTGGCCGGGGTGCCGGTATTCGCCTCGGGCGGAGGCCTCGGCTACGTTCTTCAGCCGACGTTTGGCTATCTTCTCGGCTTCGTCCTTCAGGCGTGGTTTTGCGGCTGGGCGGCGCGGCGCCTGGAGCGGGTGACGTTTCGGCGTTTGCTCTTCATTAACCTTGGCGGCATGGGCATTGTTTACGCGCTCGGGCTCAGCTATTTTTACCTGATTTCGAATTACGTTATCGATGCGCCGGTGACGCTGTACTGGGTGATCCTTTACTGCGGGATTTTGCAGGTAGGGCCGGACATATTCCTTTGCGTCGCGGCGGCCGCGGCGGCAAAGCGCGGACTGAAGGCGGGGATTTGGGTCAAGCCGCCGAAAAGCGCGGCGTAAAGCGAAGAAGAACGGAGAAGGGAGCAATAAATATGGGGAAGGCGATTTTTGTCACCGGTACCGGGACGGACGTCGGCAAGACATATGTGACAGCGCTCATCGTTAAAAAACTGCGGCAGGCGGGGAAGAACGCCGGGTACTATAAGGCGGCTATCAGCGGCGCGGAAAAGGGAGCAGACGGCAAGCTTCTTCCCGGCGACGCTCTCTATGTGAACGAGGCTGCGGAAATTGGCGAGACGGCAGAAAACCTTGTTTCCTACGTTTACGAGGAAGCGGTTTCCCCTCATCTCGCGGCGAAACTCAATCGACGGCCGATGGATTTCGATCGTGTGGAAGCCGCGTTTCAGCGCGCTAAGGCGAAATACGACTATCTGACGATGGAAGGAAGCGGCGGCATCATTTGCCCTTTGCGCTGGGACGAAAAAGAGCGCGTTATCCTCGACGATTTGGCAGTACGCCTGCGCCTGGCAGCGCTCATCGTCGCCGACGCCGGGTTAGGCACAATCAACGCGGCGGTGTTGACGATCGAGCATTTAGCGGCGCGCCACATTCCCATCGCTGGGGTTATTCTGAACAATTATCACGACGGCGATATGATGGAGGAGGATAACCGCAAGATGATCACTGAAATCACCGGCGTTCCGATCGTCGCCTGCGTAAAAAAAGGCGACACGGAGCTGGCGATCGACCCGGAGGTACTGGCTGGGCTTTATCGATAAGTGCGCAATCATCAGCGAGAGCAAGACGAGGGGCGGCTCTCAGCCGTCCCTTGCTGTAAATTTATGACAACGGGAGCGAAAAGAGCGATGGGAAAAGAAATCGAAAACTGGGAAAGCCGCGATCTGGAGTATATCTGGCACCCGGCGGCGCAGATGAAGGATTACGAGGAATTGCCGCCCATGGTCATCGAACGGGCGAAGGGCGTATGGCTGTACGATGTCCACGGCAAAAAATATCTCGACATCATCAGCTCGTGGTGGTGCAATCTCTTTGGCCATTGCAATACCATCATCAATCAGGCGGTCAAGGAGCAGATTGATCGCTTGGAACACGTTATTTTCGCGAATTTTTCCAATGAGCCGGCGATCCGGCTGGCGGAGGAATTGGCGCAAATCGTGCCGAAGGGACTGGCGAAGTTCCACTTTAACGATAACGGCTCGTCGGCGGTCGAGGCGGGACTCAAGATGTGCTTTCAGTACCATTTGCAGACGGGCCATCCGGAGCGGCAGAAATTCATGTGCCTTTCCGAAGGCTACCACGGGGAGACGATCGGGGCGCTGTCCGTGGGGAGCCTGGACCTTTACGCGCAGATGTATAAGCCTATGATGATGGAGAACATCCACGTCGAGGCGCCCGACTGCTTCCGCTGTCCCTATGGCGAGGATCGCGGCCACTGCCAATGTGAGTGTTTCGAGCACGCGGAAAAAGCTTTCGCCGCGCACGGCAAGGAAACGGCGGCGATCATCGTCGAGCCGCTTCTCCAAGGGAGCGCCGGAATGCGGGTCTATCCGCCTCTCTACCTGAAAAAGCTCCGTAAACTTTGCGACGAGATGGGGGTGCTTCTCATCGCCGACGAAATCGCCACAGGTTTTGGCCGTACCGGGCGCATGTTTGCCTGCGATCACGCCGGCATCGCGCCGGACGTTATGACGATCTCCAAAGGCCTTACAGGAGGTTACCTGCCCATGTCCGTCACCGTGACGACCCAGGCGATCTACGACGCCTTTTATGCCGATTACAGCGAGGGCAAAGCCTTCGTTCACAGCCATACTTACGCGGGAAATCCCCTCGCCAGCGCCGCCGCGCTGGCGGTGCAGCGCATCTTCCGCACCCAGCCGATCTTTGAGAACGCCAGCGTCAACGCGAAATGGTTGACGGCGCGTATGGAAGCGGAGCTTCTGCCGCACCCGAACGTGGGCGAAATCCGCCACATCGGCCTTATTCACGCCTTGGAACTGGTGGCGGATAAGAAAACGAAGGCGCCGCTGCCTGCTGCGAAGCGCACCGGCTATGAAATATACCGCCGCGCGCTGGCGCACGGACTCTTGCTCCGGCCCATCGGCGACGTTCTCTACTTTAATCCGCCGCTCAATATCACCCAGCCGGAGCTCGATACGGCGCTCAATCTGGCAAAAACGGCGCTCTGTGAGGTGCTGCCCGCGACGGCGTAGCGGCGCTTATCGCTCGTTTTCGTGAAAAAATATTTATTAAAATTCGGCGACCGAATTGATCGGTTGCCGAATTTTAATGAGAGTTTTAAGAAAAAAGTGAAAACCGGCGGTTGATATGGTAAAATGAAGGACAGAGATGGGAAACGGTTTGGCTGAAGCGAGAAAAGATCCTTTCGAGGCGATTCTCGCGCAGGTGGGGGAGCGGCCTATGGAAAAGCAGGAGAAAAAAGCGGCCATGCTTATTGTCGACGACGGGGAAAAGAACCGGTCGATTTTGACGCAGCTGTTTCGGGACACGTTCGACATCACGGAAGCGGTAAACGGAAAGACAGCGCTGGCGCGACTGAACGAGAAGCCTGTCGACGTGATTCTGCTGGATACGGTGATGCCGGTCATGGATGGGTTTGAGCTTCTGTCGGAGATTAAACGTGACGAGCGCTTTGCCGGAATCCCGGTGGTGATGATGATATCGCCGGAGGAGAGCGGCAGCGAAGCGCGGGCTCTCGAGCTTGGGGCGCTTGATTTTATTACGCGCCCCTTCCACCCGTTGATCGCCGCGGCGCGCGTGCGAAACGCCATGGCCCGCGTGGAAAACGAATGGCGAAAGATCGAACAGACGGCGCAACTGCGGCAAATTAGTGAAATGCGTCGCCAGATTGAGCGTGATCCTTTGACCGGACTATATGGGCGGGAAAGTTTTTGCCGCCGGACGGCGGAGCGTCTGCGTCAGGAATCGAAAACACGCTATGCGATCGCTTGCTTTGATATTAGCTTCTTCAAGGCCGTCAACGACCTTTTTGGAATGGAGATAGGAAATCTCGTTCTGCGGACGGCAGGCGCGTACCTGCGGCACGCGGCGGCGGGGGTTGGGCTGGCAGGCCGCCTGACGGCCGACCGCTTCGCCCTCTGCTTGCCGCGGGAGATGGCCGAGATCGATACAATCCTTGAAGGATTGGAAGGCGCGGTAAAGTCGCTCTCTATCCCGCATCACATTCGCTTTTACGCCGGGGTTTATCAAGTGGAGGATACGGCGCTTCCCGTGGAGCAGATGTGCGACTGCGCGAATATGGCGCTGGCCGCGGTCAAAGGGAGCCATTCCCGCCATTGGGCGGTCTACGACGAGGAAATGCAGGAAAAGATCCGCGAGGCGCAGATGATCCGGCGCGAGATGGATTTCGCGCTGGAGAACGGCCAGTTCAGCATCTACGTTCAGCCGGTGCGGAGTCTGCGCCAAGACTGCGACATCGGCGGGGAAGTATTGACGCGCTGGATTCATCCCGTGTACCAGATGATTGAGCCGGAGCGATTTATCTCGCTTTTTGAGCGCAGCGGCTTCATCCGTCGGCTCGATCGATTCGCCTGCGAGGAGGCCTGTCGCTTTTTGGCGGCGGAAAAACAGAAATTTGGCCAAGCGTTGCCGCTTTCTGTCAATATTTCTCGCCTTGACTTCTATGACGACGGGCTGCTGGACTTTTTCAAAAATCTCGTGGCAACGCATGGGCTGTCGCCTTCCTTACTCCGGCTGGAAATCACGGAACACACGTATGCGGAAAATCCCCGTCAGATCATAAGGACGGTTCAAAGCTTTCGGGCGGAGGGCTTCCCCGTGTTCGTGGACGGCTTTGGCAGCGGGCGTACGTCTTCGTTGAATCTTTTGCGTAATCTGGCGGTGGACGGCGTTAAAATTGCTATGAGTTTCGTGCCGGAAAACGATCCGGCGCGCCGGGGGGAAACGGTTCTTAAAAATCTATTGACGATGGCGGCGGACTTAGACATGATGGCTGTCATCAAAGGCGTGGAAACGGAAGAACAGACGGCGTTTCTGCGCTCTATCGGCGGCGATGCCGTGCAAGGATACTTCTTCGCGCCGCCAATGACAGGGGAGGATTACCGACGACGTTTGCAAGAACGCGTTGGGGAGGGGATCGCATGCTGGAAGATTTAAAAGAGGTTGTTTGCGCGGCAAATGTGGCGCTGCCACGCTACCGGCTGGCTATTTTTACCTGGGGAAACGCCTCGGGCATCGACCGCTCGCAGGGATTGGTCGTCATTAAGCCGTCGGGCGTCGATTACGAGCAAATGAAGCCGCGGGATATGATTGTCGTCGATCTGACGACCGGAAAAACCGTCGAAGGGAGAAACCGGCCGTCAACGGATCTGCCGACGCATCTTGAGCTTTATCGGGCATTTCCAAAAATCGGCGGCATCGTGCATACCCATTCGCGCTATGCGACAGCATGGGCGCAGGCCTGCCGCTCTATTCCGGTGCTGGGAACGACGCATGCGGATCATTTCTGCGGCGAGATACCCTGCACACGATCGATGACGGCGGAAGAAATTGCCGGAGAATACGAGCGGGAAACCGGGCGGCTCATCGTGGAAACGCTGACCGGACGCGATGTCATGGCTGTACCGGCGGTACTGGTCGCCTCGCATGGTCCCTTCGTTTGGGAAACTACGGCGCTGGGCGCTGTGCGGCAGGCGGCGATCCTGGAAGAAGTCGCCCGCATGGCGTATTATTCGGCGACCCTTGCGCCAGG
>ERZ773099.2016-NODE-2016-length-14402-cov-3.404266_pt1 | contig 14402 bp, 15 predicted proteins | sample MGYA00511120_ERZ773099 | MGnify/ENA primary metagenome ERZ773099 (study PRJEB29015, sample SAMEA2738012) | human oral metagenome | biome: human oral; feature: human-associated habitat; material: dental | place: China | collected 2104 ... | reverse complement strand
CACAACCCGCGGGGCGGATTGTGGCGGGCGCAGGAAATAAAGAAACGCCGGGCGCGGAAGCTCCGCGCCCGGCGTGTACCGCCTTTTACAGACCCATGGCCTCGCGCGCGCCGCGATGCACGATCTGCTTGTCAATGGTGGTCAGCGTGCCCTCGACAATGGGATCGTTCCTGTCCAGAACAATCTTGCCGTCACGCGCCAGGAAGGAAAGCAGCTCGTAAATGTTGTTGGCAAACATCCAGGTGGAGCTTGTGGGCATCATGCCGGGGATGTTCTTGGTGCCGTCAATGGTCACGCCGTGTTTTTCCACCACGGCGCCGGCTTCGGTCAGCTCGCAGTTGCCGCCCTGGTCAACGGAAATGTCCACAATGCTGGAGCCGGGAGCCATGGAGGCCACCATTTCCTCGGTGATCAGGATGGGGGCCAGCTTGCCGGGGATCAGGGCCGAAAGGATGATGATGTCGGCAGCCTTCACCAGGGGCTTCAGAGCCTCACGTTCCTTGTTCAGCCATTCTTCGCTCAGGCGCTGGGCATAGCCGCCTTCGCCGATGGCCACCTCGGCGGGCACGCCCACGTCAATGTCCTTGGCGCCCAGGCTCCTGGACTGCTCGCGCGCATCGGGGCGAATGTCCACTGCGGTCACCACAGCGCCGAGGCGCTTGGCCGTGGCCACGGCCTGCAAGCCGGCCACGCCCGTGCCGATCACCAGCACGTTGGCGGGCTTGATCATGCCCACGGCAGTGCCCACCATGGGCATGAACTTGGCCAGACGGTTGGCGGCCATGAGCACGCCCTTGTAGCCGGCCACCGTGCTCATGGAGGTCAGGGCGTCCATGCTCTGGGCCCGCGAAATGCGCGGAATGCCGTCCAGGGTGATGCCGATGACGCCCGTGGCCGCCAGCTGCTTCATCGCCTCATGGTTCGCGGGAGCCGCAGGATGCAGGAAGGTGATCAGGTACTGGCCGTCCCGCACCATTTCCGCCTCGTGCTTGTTCACCTTTGTGTTGAACTGCGGCTCTTTCACTTTCAGGATAACATCGGCCTTGGCAAAAATGTCCTGAACATCGTCAACGATGGTCGCCCCGGCTTCGCGGTAGGCGGCGTCAGCAAAAAACGCGCCTTCGCCCGCGCCTTTCTCGACCAGAACCACGGCGCCTTCGCCGACCATCTTCTTGACAGTTTCGGGCGTCGAGGACACGCGGCGTTCGCCCTGCATGATTTCCTTCGGCACACCGATAGTCATACCCTGAAATTTCATTATGAGGCTCCTTGCAGATTTAATGATACTTCAGAAAAACCTGATCCGAAAACACCGGCGCCTTACGCGCCGCACACCAAAAAAGCAAAACGTATGCCAAGACATTTTTTGCAAATAACATGTTTTATTTCAGCATATTGAAAACGGGCATGCCCTGCCGCCCCCGTATCTGCGCCGCAAAGGAATGCACGACAGAATCGTTTTGCGAAAAATTTCTCCCGGTAAACCGGAATCGGTTCACCGGGAGAAAAAAGAACCCAAAAAGCGGCCGGTCGGCGAGATTGCCAAAGCCCGTCACCCGGCGTAAACAATTCCCATGCCCACACATATCGTGCTTGCCGTGCTGCTGGCCGCCCTGCTCCATGCCCTGTGGAACATCATTGTCAAGGGCGGGTCAAACAAACTCTTTGAAACCGGCCTGAATGCCCTGGGCGGCGGTTTGGGCGCACTTTTTCTCCTGCCCTTTCTGCCGCCCCCCGACCCGGCCTGCCTGCCCTATCTCGGCATGTCGTGCATCTGCCATTTCACCTACTATATCTGCATTGCCGCGGCCTATGCAAAAACAGACCTGACCTTCGGCTATACCGTCATGCGGGGCTGCGCCCCCCTGTTCACATCCCTGGCCATGTTCCTGCTGGGCAGCCCGCTGGGCTTGGGCGCGTGGTGCGGCGTGCTCACGCTCTGCTGCGGCATCTTCTGCCTTGCCGGAGACAATGCGCGGCGCGGCGCGGCCAAAGGCGCTACATTCATTGCCCTGCGCACCTCCTTTGTCATCATGGGCTACACCCTGGCCGACGGGCTGGGAGCACGGCACAGCGGCAGCGCGGCAAGCTATGCCGCGTGGATTTTCGTGCTCAATGTGGTGCCGCTCCACGCCTTCATTCTCTGGCGGCACGGCGCAGACTATCTGCGCTATGCGCGCACGCGAGCGGCTGTCGGCCTCTTTGGCGGACTGGCCGGGCTTGGCTCCTACGGCATTGCCATCTGGGCCATGACCCTGGCGCCCATTGCCGGTGTGGCGGCGCTGCGCGAAACCTCGGTCATTTTCGGCATGATCCTGGCCGTACTTTTTCTGGGAGAAAAATTCTCGCCCCAGCGGGCTGCGGCGGTTCTGCTGGTGGCCTGCGGCGCCATGATCATGAAACTGGCCTGATGCGCGGGCCGCCTGTCGGCAATACCGCTTCGTGAAAAAGAAAACATGCCGCACCTCCGGCCAGATCCGCACAGGGCTGCTCCCGCGCCTTTCAGGGCAAGGCAGGCCCCTCCTCACAAAGCTGCGCCACAACTCCTCTGTCTGCCGCAAGAAAATCCAGATGGACTGCCTCTTCCGGCCGTACCCAGCGCAACGCCTGTCCCTCGGCCGCGCACGGTTCGCCCGCAAAGTCCGTGACATGAAAAAAATGCAGGCGCACGGTCAGGCCGGTTTCCGGATACCAGTGTTCAAGGCTCTGCCAGAAGCGCGCCGCGCGCACCCCGATGCCCAGTTCTTCCGCAAGCTCGCGCTTCAGGGCGTCCAGCGGGCTTTCCCCCGGCTCCAGCTTGCCGCCGGGAAACTCCCAGCAACCTCCCAGCACCCCGCCTGTCGGACGGCATGCCGCCAGGCATTGCCCTGCCCGCCAGACAATGCCTGCGGCCACCTCAACGTGCGTCGCCTTTTTCATCCCGTGCCTTTCTGCCGCCGTTTGCATATCAGTCTTCATCCCAGGCCTGCCGGATCGTGTCCATGCGTTCTTCCAGCGAGGCCATTTCTTCCAGCAGGCTTTCGCCGCGCTGCCTGCACGTTTCAAAATCCCTGAGCAGTTCGCCGGAAAGGGCATGGTCGGCATACACCACGGGATCGGCCAGGCGGGCTTCCACCTGTCCCTGCTGGTCCAGAACGGCGGCAAGCTCCTTTTCCAGCGCCTCGTACCGCGCCTGAAGCGGCTTCAGCTCCTTGTAGCGGGCGTTGCGCTTTTCAGCCTGAACCCGTTTGGCGCGCTTCTGCTCCTCCCGCGACAGGGGCGGGGCTGTTTCCTCCCGCGATGCGGGCGCGGCGGCATCTGCGGCATCTTCTGCCAGCCGCCTGCGCCGCGCCGCGTCATAGGCGGCAAAATCTCCGTACGCGGTCAGCCCGCTTTCGCCCAGTTCCCAGGCTTCGGCCCCGATCTGCGACAACAGCCAGCGGTCATGGGCCACGGTGAGCAGCGTGCCGGAAAACTTCTGCAAGGCGGCGGCAAGCGCCTCGCGGCTCTCCAGATCCAGATGGTTGGTGGGTTCGTCCAGCAGCAGAAAATTGCACCGCTTGAGAAAAAGACTGGCCAGCACAAGACGGCTTTTTTCTCCGCCGGAGAGGCTGTCGGTCTGCCGGTCAAAATAGTCCTGCCCGAGCAGAAACAGCCCGAGCACGCTCATGAGTTCCTCTTCCGTGGTGCGCGGATCGGACAGGCGGCGGATTTCGGCCAGTACGGTGGAACCGGAACGCAGGGTTTCCATCTGGTGCTGGGTATAATAGCCCATGCGCATCTGCGAGGCAGAGACCACGCTGCCGCCCAAACGCGCCAGCGTACCGGCCAGCAGCTTGAGCAGGGTGGATTTGCCGCAGCCATTGGGCCCCACCAATGCCACCCGCTGCCCCCGGTAGAGCGTGAAGCTCAACGGCGGCCACATGCTTTTGCCGTCGGGAAAGCGGAATTCCAGATCAACGGCGGCCAGCATGATTTTTTCCGCATGCGGGGCTTCGGGCCAGGCAAAGTTCAGTTCCTTGCGGCGAGGCTCCGGACGGCAATCTTCCAGCTCTTTTTCCAGTTTTTTCGCCATCTTCTGGCGTGATCCGGCTTGCCGTGCCTTGGTGGCCTTGGCCCGGAACCTTTCCACAAAGGCCATCTTGCGCTCCAGATCGTCCCTGAGAGCACGCGCCTCCCGTTCGCGCTGGGCATTGTATTCTTCCTGCAGGGCAAGGAAATGGCTGTAGGTAGCCTTGCGGAACAGGGGGCGGGACAGGCCCAGATAGAGCACATGGCTGCCCACCCTGTCCATGAACAGGCGGTCATGGGCCACAAAGACCAGCGCACCCTTGAAGTCCGCAAGGAAAGATTCCAGCCATTCCACGGCTTCCACGTCCAGATGGTTGGTCGGCTCGTCCAGCAGCAGCACGTCGGCGCCTGCGGTGAGCACACGGGCCAGCTTGGCGCGCTCGCGCCACCCGCCGGAAAGCTCGCGCAGCGTCCGCCCCCACTTGCGCTCGGCAAAGCCCAAGCCGGAAAGCACAGCCTTGGCGCGGTGTTCGGGATTGTAGCCGTACAGGCTTTCCAGTTCGCTCTGGCGCTGCATGAGCCGCGCAAGGCTTGCCTCGTCCTTGCGCGCGGCGGCAGCGGCCCATTGCTCCCAGAACTCGCCCCAGTCGTGCAGCGCCTCCAGCACAAAATCCAGCAGGGGGGTGTCCAGAGCTTCTTCCGGAAGCTCCTGCTCCACATAGCCCAGACGGCAGCCACGCGGCATGATGACCCGCCCGCCGTCCGGCGCTTCCACCCCGGCCAGAAGGCGCAGCAGGGTGGATTTGCCGCAGCCGTTGGGCCCGCAGACGCACAGCCGCACGCCCGCATCTATCTCCAGAGAGAAGGAGTGGAAAATATCCCTGCCCCCGAAAGACTTGGAAAGCTCTTGCAGGGTGATCACAGCCAGCCCTCACGGCGGTAGCCCGCCACAGCCTCGGCCATGCCCTCCTCAAGGTTCACGGCAGGCACAAAGCCCAGTTCGCGGCCAATGCGACTGCCATCGCACAGCCAGCCCTCCTGCCGCGCCTCACGGAATTTGTCCAGATTCCAGGACGGAACGCGCCCGAGGCCGCGCCCGCGCAACCGAACGCTGACGGCATCAGCCGTGACCGCCAGGGCAGTGGATATGCCCGCAACGCAGCCCATGAGGGGCAGGGGCAGGCGCAGAACGCGCAGCCTGCTCTCCGTACCCAGAGCGCGGGCCATGCCCCGGCAAAATCCGGCCATGGTGTGCGCATGCCCGTCACTGAGGTGATACACGCCGCGCGCTTTGGCATCGCAGGCAAGCAGCACGGCCTGCGCCATGTCGCGCGCGTGTACCGCGCTGACCCAAAACTCCCTTCCCCGTCCCGGACTGACGGCAACCCCCCGCGCAACGCCGCGAAAAACGGGCAGCAGCCCCCTGTCGCCCGAGCCATAGATAACGGGCGGACGCAGCGTCACCAGCCTGTCCCCCAGCGCGCGGCCCATAATCTGCTCGGTGAGAAGTTTGGACCAGCCGTAGGCCGACACAGGCGCGCACGGCGCATCGTCGCCCACACCGGGCAGGCGCGCGCTGGGGCCGGTGGCCGCCAGGCTGGATACCAGCACAACACGGGCAGGGCCGCAGTCTCGCACCTTCAGGTCCTCCAATGCCCCGGCCATGCTCCGCGCAGCCAGGGCGTTGGCCCGCAGATAGTCCTGCCAGCCCAGGCCGAAAAGCAGGGCCGCCATATGGATCACCACGTCCTGTCCGTCCAGGGCATCTTCCAGCCCCTGGCCGGACAGCAGATCGGCCTGCGCCACGGACACTGCAGACGGCAGATCCTCCACCCGCGAGCGGGCACGCACAAGGCAGGTGACGCTGGCTCCGGACTCCAGCAGACGTGGCAGCACATGCCGCCCCACAAAGCCCGTGCCGCCGGTGAGCAAAACCTTTTTTCCCGCCAGAGGGGCCGCCGTCACCATGACCCGATCTCCCGACGGTAGATACGGTACCGCTTGGTCAGGCGGCCCGAAAAATCCTCTATCAGGTCATTGACCGCCACATTGTCCTCCAATACCCAGGAGCCTTCCACCCACTGGAATTCCTTTTTCCGGCGGGCCTTTTCCAGCATGAAGTCCAGCAGCAGCAGCGGCAGGCCCAGAAGACGGTATTCTTCGCGGATGCCGAAAAGAATGATGCGGTATCCGCTGCGGATTTCCGCACGGGCACGCCACCAGTGCCAGACGGTGGAAAGCCCCAAACGGCCGTTGATCCGCCGCAAAAGCGGCGCCATGTCGGGCAGGGCCACCATGCCTGCGGCAGGCCGGCCTTCATGAAAAAACAGCACAAAAAAATCCGGGTTCAGCACGCTTTTCAGTTCCCGCACATGGCACTCGGCCTCTGCCTCCGACAGGGGCGAAAAGCCCCAGTTCTGCGCCCAGGAGTCCCTGTAGAGATCCAGCATGTCGCGGATGTCGCCGACCAGGGTGGCCCTGCTGGACGTGCGGCAGGAAAAACGCCCCTCGGCCCTGAGCCGGGCCACTTCCTGCGTGAGCCACTCCGGCAGGGCGAGGCGGTGCCGCTCGATGAGATAGGCAAAAAGATCCCGCTCCTTGCGCAAATGCCAGCTTTCCAGCATTTCGGCGTAGTACGGGGGATTCCAGGGCATCATGATCACCGGCGGCAGGTCAAAGCCGTCCACCAGCAGGCCGCAGGTATAATTGGCCGAAGGATTGAGCGGCCCGCGCATGAAGGCCATGCCCTGACCCGCCAGCCAGTCCCGCGCCGCGTCCAACAGGGCATGGGCGGCCGCAGGATCGTGCGCGCACTCGAAAAAGCCGAAAGCACCGCATTTTTCTCCCGCATAGTCATTGTATTTCCGGTCCACAATGGCCGCCACGCGGCCCACGGGCCGCCCGTGACGCCGGACAAGAAAAAGCTCGCGGCTCGCCGACTCCCAGAAAGGGTGCGCGCCCGGTGTGAGGAGATCCTTTTCCTGACTTTTGAGGGGGGGGGTCCAGAGGGGATGGTTGCGATGGATGCTCCAGGGCAGATCCACGAACAGCGAAAAATCCTCCGCGGACCGCACTGCGTCGACAGAAAGCGTCATGGCGTGTCCAAGCGCAGACTGCCGCAGAACGCGGACAAATCTGCAATGTCCAGACGCTGGCAGGCTTCGGGCAGATCCCGCGCCAGGGCAAAAGCGCAGTCCGGACGCAAAAAATTGCCCGTGCCCACCTGTACGGCACGCGCGCCCACCAGAAGAAATTCCAGGGCATCTTCGGCCGTGAGAATGCCGCCCACACCCACCACGGGAATGCGCACGGCACGCGCAGCCTGCCAGACACAGCGCAGGGCCACGGGCTTGATGGCAGGGCCGGAAAGACCGCCCACCACATTGGCCAGTCCGGGCCTGCGACTGCGCAGATCCACAGTCATGCCCAGCAGGGTGTTGATGCAGGAGATGCTGTCCGCGCCAGCGTCTTCCACACTGCGGGCCATGAGCGCAATATCCGTGACGTTGGGCGAAAGCTTGACCATGACGTGCTTGCCGGGCGCGGCCCGCCGCACAGCGGAAGTCACCCGCGCGGCCAGCGCCGGGTCCTGCCCGAACAGCACTCCCCCGGCCTTGACGTTGGGGCAGGACACATTGACTTCCAGCGCGGCAATGCCTTCTTCCGCATCAAGGCGTTCGGCAAGCCGGGCAAAATCCTCCACCGACGACGCATAGATATTGGCAATAACCGCGGTTTCGCGCCAGGGCAGCGCGGGCAGCTTGAACCGGCAGAAAGCTTCCACTCCGTCGTTTTGCAGGCCCACGGCATTGAGCATGCCTGCCGCGGTTTCCACAATGCGCGGCAGGGGATTGCCCTCGCGCGGCTCCAGAGAAAGCCCCTTGACCACCAGGCCGCCCAGAGAGGCCAGTTCGCCGTAGGCCGCGTACTCCAGACCGTAGCCAAACGTGCCGGAGGCCGTGAGCACAGGATTTTTGAGCGTCAGGTCGCGGCTCTGCCCCTTGAGAGTGACGGAAAGATTCATGCGGGTCTCCAAATGCCGCAAAACCGGCAGCGCATGGCGAAAAAGGAGGCTAAAGTTCTATCTGGTCCGCCCAGAAGACAGGGCCGTGGTTGCATATCTGCACCAGCCCCTGACGCTTTCCCGGAACGGGCCAGTTTTCCGTGGTCCTGGACACGCAGCCCAAACAGGCCCCCACGCCGCAAGCCATGCGGTTTTCCAGCGACAACTGGCAGCGCACGTTCAGCTTTGCGGCAAGGTTCTGGACAGTGCGCAAAAAAGGCGTGGGGCCGCAGGCCAGCACAAGACCCTTCTGCGCGGCATACTCGCCCATGCGCTCCTTGATGGTGAAAACAAGATTGCCCAGATCTCCCGGTTCATTTTCCTGAAGGCTGTCCAGAGGCACATGCTCGTTGATGCTGTCCACGGGATAGCAGCGGATGTTCTCGCGGTGGCCGAAGAGCATGCTCACGTTCCACGGCCGGGGATGCTCGTTCACATAGCCCACAAAGGGCACAATGCCCATGCCTCCCGCCAGCAGAAGGGTGGGGGTGTCCGGCTCCATGGCAAAGCCGTTGCCCAGCGGGCCCCATACACGCACATGATCGCCGGGCCGGAGTTCGGCCATGCGCTGCGTGCCTTTGCCGCGCACCTGAAAGAAGCAGATCATGTGCCGGGCCGTCATGTGGCAGATACCCAGGGGGCGCGCCCACAGAATATCCAGGCCAAAATTTTGGGGGCGGATCATGACAAACTGGCCGGGGCGATACTTCTCCCACGGGGGACGGGAAAGCCTGAGGGCAAAAAAACGGCGCTCACTGCCGGTCTGCCCGAAAGGCACAAGGTCCAGAACCGTCAGTTCGCAGGATGCCGGTTGCGAAGAAGATAGTGGTTGCGACATGCTCTGGTGTATAGTCTCAAGTTCGCCGACGGGTCAACCGGAACAGGGGCGAAGCTTTGCCCCGGTTGGTGTTCGCCTCAGGGCGGAACATTTTGCATCAGGCCCATGCAGACGCACCAACCGGCCCACGCACTCAGGCTTGGCAGCAAGGGCTCTCGTGTAGGCAGAGCCTCCCAGACGCGCTGATTTCCCGGAAGGGACGTTTCGCCGAATGGAGGAGCAAACGCATTTTTTCCGTTTCCCTCCGTGCTGTCGCCTTGTCAACGCTGCCTGCTCCATAATATGAACGGCCTTGCATAGAGGAGCGCTCCCATGGGAACCCCAATCATATACCCAAGTATATATTTTTATAAAAAATTCACTGAATTTGAAGAACTTGTCAAAACAGAAGCTCTGGAAGAGCGTCATTGCGCGAAGGGCGACTCTCTGACCAGATATGGCTCAATCAACAACCACGCCCACTACATCAAAAGTGGCATCATTCATCTATCTTTGGCGCATCCGGGTGGAGGGGAAAAATCTCTTGCCCTGTTCGGCCCCGGATCCATTTTTCCCATAGGCATGACGCAGCATCGCTTCAAAGCAGAATATAAAATGATCCTGCGCGCGTTCACGGATCTTCACGTTTACCGGCTCCCCTACATGACCCTGCGCAAACTCGCGCTCAAAAAACCGGAATTGGCTGTCGCGCTCCTGGAATTCGACTGCGACTTTATCGGATACCTGTTTTTCGATTCTGTAAATCAAGTATTTGAAACAACACTGACGAGAATATGCGATATCCTGTATCTGTATTACACAGACTCTCCGATTACTGGTTGTGAAATCCAGATTTCGCAGGCAACGCTTGCCAGTATCGCAGGAGCTTCGCGCGCGCAGATGGAGCGCTCTATCCAGACGTTGCGCAACAAAGGCGCGGAAAGACAGGTCGCAACAAAATCCAGCTTCTGGATATCAGCAAGATAATGGAGTTTTGCTCGGCGGGAATGCGGGAAAAATACCGGGAAGAAAACTTCCCCATCTGATAGAGCACCGTTTTTTGCGCCAGCCGTTGTTGCTTTCCGCCATGCGCAATGCTTACGGCCTTGCCATGAATTTCGGCAACTTTCAAAGCGCGCGGCGTTTCAGGCATTACCGGATCTTTGGCGGCGGGCGGCGCAACAGGGCGTTCTCCGGTGATTGTGCTGCACGTCTCTTGGCCCGCACGGCAAATCTGGGGCACAATTTTCCCCCGTACGGTCAGAATCCGATGGCTGTCAATCTGTGCATGTCCCAGAGGCCGGGGAGCTTTCTGAGCCCGCCACCTTTTGGAGGGATGGCGCAATCCTCCGTGATGTAGTGGTTCATGTGACGCTCCCCAAACCGCCTCTGGCTTTGGCCTCGTGACAGACGATACATTTTTCCGTGACCATCCCGCCTTCAGCCACACAAGGGGCAACCATGGCCGAGACGGTCACCCGGTTTTCAGTTTGAGTCCGTTGATTGCGATCGACGTCAAAAGTCTGCTCATGGCCCCCCTTACCAGCTTTCTCTGGTCATCGGAGCCTTTACCCAGCCTTTGTCCCACGGAGCTGTCTGGTCAATCACGCCCGTCAGCTCGGAAAAGTACCATTTTCCGTTGATTTTCACATAGCGGTTGCTGTACCTGCCAACCAGAATGTACGCATCCTTTTTGCCGGTTTCGATCATGGTCAGCATGCAGATCAGACAGAAGGCTCCAGTGGCGGTTTTGCCGTCTTCCCCGATGATGACAGAAGGCGTCATCATGTTGTGCTGGCCCCAGGTAATGGCCGCGCTGAGATTTTTGGCGTGTTGCTTGATGGCTTCCCGCCCCTTTGCCGTGCCACCGGTGCCCTTGATTTCCCACAACCCGTCCGGCATGAAAAGAGAGGCGATTCCTTCCGGATCGTAACCGTTGTCCACATAACGTTGGTAGGCATACTGAAGTTGTTCGCATTCATGAATGTCTTCCAGGTGCTGTATCCGTTTTTCCAAAGTTCTTGCCATACTGGCCTCCTTTTTTGCTCATTCCATTCCGTAGCATGACAAACATGTACCCAATTTTTCAAAACACGTATGCCTCATATGAGGAATACGCGTTTCTACCTGTCACACAGCCTTGAGCGATTCGCGATGGCGCCGGAGCAAAGACTCATCTTCAAGGGTGAAGGAGCCTATTGTGTCCTCAAGCATGCGGATGAGGTCTGTTCTGTCTTTTGGGAGGTCGGCAATGAAGTTGACGGGGTTGGCTATGCTCTGCCCGTACAAAACAATCGGGTTTTTGATATTTCGCACAAGAGTCAACGTTTCTTTGATGCGCTCCAGTTCCGTGGACTCCCTGAACGCTCCCGACAGAACATCCTGATACATGTCCGAATCGGGAAGGATGGCCACGGATGTTATGTACATGTGCGAAGGCTTCAACTGGTTGAAAATGTGAGCCGTGCGCAACGCATTCTGCTCTCCCTTGCCCCGCCCGGCCAGTCCGCCGAGATAGATCACATAATAGTTTATGCCAGCAGCCTCCAGCTTGAGGCATTCGCGTACAATATCCTGTGACGTGTAGCCCTTGTTGGCCATTTTTAATGTGTCATCATCGCCGCTTTCCACGCCGATAACGAGATCATTGAACCCCAGCGACCGCAATTCCCTGAGTTCTTCAACGCTTTTGCGAAAAATGCTCGTGATCCGCGCGTATGTTCCTATGTTCGCCTGTGGGAGGTATTGCCTGACAAGAGAGGCGAGAGACTTGAGTTTGGACACGCTCAGAACGGATCGCCTCCAACCGCGTAAACACGCTTGGCGTCAGGCCGGAAGAAACTGGCCTCCTTCAGGTCTTCCTCTACCTGGCGCAGCGGTGCCACCTTGAATCTGGTATCCCGGTAAAAGGTACAGAATCGGCACCTGTTGTGCGTGCAGCCCACGGTAACTTCCAGCAATATGCTGTTCGCCTCATGGGGAGGTCTGACGACCGGACCGTTGTAATGCATTGCAGTACTCCTTGTAGCCGCCCCAAAGTGCGGTGTTCTGGTGGTTTGATTAAAGGCAGAATATACGCGGCTGTCAGTGATGTCTGCCTCAAATGAGGGAAAACATCACAAACTGGGCGCAGGAGAATGTTGGACAACGCAGTGACGGAGCAGGTTTTGTTCGTAAGCTTGAAAAACTCCCGCGCAGGCAAGGCGCTCTTTTCACAGCAGGGCAAGACATGTACACTGCCTTTTTGAGGAGACCGCCATGCACACCATCAGGGACGACATTTTTTCCGCCCGGCGCGAGCGGCTGCGCCGCGCCATGCACGCCCGCAGGCTGGACGCCCTGCTCGTCAGCCGGGCCGCAAACCGCTTCTATCTCTCGGGCTTTGAACTCCACGATCCCCAGTGCAACGAAAGCGCCGGACGGCTGATCATCACCGCCGACGGCCGCGACTGGCTGGTCACGGACTCCCGCTATCTGGACGCGGCGCGGCGTCTCTGGGACAACGAGCGCATCTTTCTCTACGGCGCAGACGCTGCCGCGGATCTGCACGGGCTTCTGCGCCGCACAGGAAGCCGCATCGGACTGGAGGCCCAGGGCGTCAGCCTGTCCTTTGCCCGCGCCCTGACCCGCGCGCCGGGTCTGTGGTGCGAGGCTGCCGACGGGCTGGTGGAAAAACTGCGCCGCACCAAGGACGCCCGCGAGGTGGCGGCTCTGGAAAAATCCTTTGCCCTGAACCACCGCCTGATGCACCATATTGAAAAGGAATTGGAGCCGGGCCGCTCCGAGGCGGATATCAGTTGGCGCATCGAGCGTTTTTTCCGCGAAAACGGGGCATCGGAAGTGGCTTTTGCCTCCATTGTGGCCACAGGCCCCAACGCCGCCCTGCCCCACGCCATTCCCGGCCACGATGTGGTGGGCGAAAACTGCCCCGTGCTGGTGGACACGGGCTGCCGCCTGGACGACTACTGTTCGGACCAGACGCGCACCTTCTGGGTGGGACCGGCCCCTACTGATACCTTCCGCCGCGCCCTTGACCTGACACGGCAGGCACAGGCCGCAGCCATCAGCGGCATGCGCCCCGGCCTGCCGTTGAAAGACGCCTATGCTCTGGCCCACGCCGTCTTTGCCGCCGCCGGGGAAGAAAAAGCCTTTACCCACGGCCTCGGGCACGGTGTGGGGCTGGAAACCCATGAGGCCCCCAGCCTTTCGCCCCGCGCTCAGGGCGTTCTGGAGCCGGGCATGGTGGTCACCGTGGAACCCGGCCTCTACTATCCCCAATGGGGCGGCGTACGCTGGGAATACGCGGTGCTGGTCGAAGAAGACGGAGTGCGCGTCCTGTGAAGGCCAATGGATACGACGCCAAGTGCGTTTTTCTGGTGGGGCCGCGCGCTTCGGGCAAAACGAGTCTGGGGCGCATGCTGGCGCGCCAGACGGGCATGCCCTTTGTGGACACGGACCAGCACCTGCAGGAGGCTCTGGGCAAAAGCATTGCCCGCATCGTGGCCGATGAGGGCTGGCCCGCCTTTCGGGCGCACGAAAGCCATACACTGCGGCAGGTTGCCGACCTGCACCCCGCAGGCTGCATTGTCGCCACCGGCGGCGGCATGGTGCTTGCCCCGGAGAACAGACTTTTCATGCGCGCACGGGGGATCGTCCTCCATCTTGACGCGCCGGCCGCCGCTCTGGAAGCCCGCCTGGCCCTTGAGCCTCTGGCGGATCAGCGGCCAGCCCTCTCTGCAAATCCGGCCCGTGATTCCCTGAGCCGCATGCTGGCCGAAAGGGCTCCCCTGTACGCGCAAGCGGCACACCACCGCCTGGACGCAGCCCGCCCCCTGGGCGAAGTCTGCGCGTGCGCCCTGCGCCTGCTGGGCATGCCCCCACTTGCGGAAAAAAGCACATGACAGCCTGCGGGGAAAAAGAGCCGGCAATCTCGGTACTGCTGCCCGCCCGCAACGCTGCCGCCACCCTGCCTGCGGCCCTGCGCAGCCTGTTGGAGCAAACGCCTGCGCCGGGCTGCCCCCTGCCCGATTTTGAAATCATCGTGGTGGACGATGGCTCCACAGACCAGACCGCCCTGTTGCTCCAGAGCCTGTGCGTCCAGGCCGCGCAAAAAAACATTCCCCTGCGTTGCCTGCATCTTCCGCCCAGCGGCCTTGCCCCGGCCCTCAATGCCGGTCTTTCTCTGGCGCGGGGGGCGCTCATTGCCCGCATGGACGCCGATGATACGGCCCATCCCCACCGTCTGGCTCTGCAAGCGGCCCATCTCGCGGCCAATCCCGGCCTGTGCCTTTCGGCAAGCCGCGTTGCCTTTGGCGGCGACCCCGTCCGCGCCGGAGGCTTTACCCGTTTTGTGGAATGGCAGAACAGCTTTTGCCGTCCGCACGAGCTTGCCCGCATCCGTTTTCGCGATACCCCTGTCTGCCATCCTTCGGTGATGTTCCGGCACGAAGCGGCCAAACAATGGGGGGCATACCGGCACGGGGATTTTCCCGAAGACTGGGAGCTGTGGCTGCGCTGGCTGGACAGGGGGGC
>ERZ773099.2015-NODE-2015-length-14402-cov-16.229247_pt1 | contig 14402 bp, 19 predicted proteins | sample MGYA00511120_ERZ773099 | MGnify/ENA primary metagenome ERZ773099 (study PRJEB29015, sample SAMEA2738012) | human oral metagenome | biome: human oral; feature: human-associated habitat; material: dental | place: China | collected 2104 ... | reverse complement strand
AAGGTCGGAAAGGCTGGTAAGTGACCATGGCTTACTCGATCAAGAGGACCAAGAATTCCAGGGCCGCGGCCCGCAAGCTCCGCCACCAGCGCGTGCGCAAGCGCGTCAACGGGACCCCGGAGCGTCCGCGCCTGGTCGTCAGCCGCTCCAATCGCCACATGGTGGCCCAGGTCGTCGACGACACCATCGGTCACACGCTGTGCTCCGCCTCGACCCTGGAGGAGGCCGTCAAGGGCGTCCCGGGCCACAAGGTCGGCGCCGCCCGCAGGGTCGGCGAGCTCGTGGCCGAGCGCGCCAGGGCGCTCGGCATCGAGGCGGTCGTCTTCGACCGCGGAGGCAACAAGTACCACGGCCGTGTGGCGGCCGTCGCCGAGGGCGCCCGCGAGGCCGGCCTGACGCTGTGAGCAAGACGACGAGAAAGCAAAGGAGTATCTGATGGCTGCACCGCAGCGAGACAGGTCCGCGTCGTCCAGCGGCTCGGGCCAGCGCGACAACGAGCGCGGCGAGGGCCGCGGCCGTCGCGACCGCAACGAGCGCCGCGACCGGCGCGACCGCGGCAACGACGACAAGTACATCGAGCGAGTCGTCACCATCAACCGCGTGTCCAAGGTCGTCAAGGGCGGCCGCCGCTTCACCTTCACGGCGCTGGTCGTCGTCGGCGACGGCGAGGGCACCGTGGGCGTGGGCTACGGCAAGGCGAAGGAGGTCCCCTCCGCCATCGCCAAGGCCGTCGAGATCGCGAAGAAGAACTTCTTCCACGTCCCGATGATCCGCCGCACCATCCCGCACCTGGTCCAGGGAGAGGACTCGGCCGGAGTCGTCCTCCTGCGCCCGGCGTCCCCCGGAACCGGTGTTATCGCCGGTGGTCCGGTGCGCGCCGTGCTGGACTGCGCCGGTGTCCACGACATCCTGTCCAAGTCGCTGGGCTCCTCCAACGCGATCAACATCGTGCACGCCACGGTGGACGCCCTCAAGCAGCTCGAGCAGCCCGAGGCCGTCGCGGCCCGCCGCGGCCTGCCCCTGGAGGACGTCGCCCCGCAGTCCATGCTGCGGGCCCGCGCCGAGGGCGAGGCCGACAAGCGCGCTCAGGCCGAGAAGCAGGAGGCCGAGAAGGCCGCTGAAGGAGTGGGTGCGTGATGGCTGAGTCCGCATCGAAGCAGATGACCAAGCAGCTCAAGGTCACTCAGATTCGCTCTGGCATCGGGGGCACCCACCGCCAGCGCGAGTCCCTCAAGACCCTGGGTCTGCGCAAGATCCGCCAGTCCGTCGTGCGCGAGGACACCCCCAGCGTGCGCGGCCTGATTGCCACGGTGCACCACCTGGTCACCGTTGAGGAGGTCTGAGATGGCTGACACCAGCAACACGCAGGAGGAGAAGGGGCAGGTCATTAAGCTGCACGACCTGCGTCCCGCCCCCGGCTCCAAGAAGGCCAAGACCCGTGTGGGCCGTGGCGAGGGCTCCAAGGGTAAGACCGCTGGCCGCGGCACCAAGGGCACCAAGGCCCGCTACCAGGTCCGCCCCGGGTTCGAGGGCGGTCAGATGCCGCTGCACATGCGTCTGCCCAAGCTCAAGGGCTTTAAGAACCCCAACCGGGTGGAGTACCAGCCCGTGAACGTCGGCCGTATCGCCGAGCTGTTCCCCGCCGGTGGCACGGTCACCGTGGAGGACCTCGTCGCCGCGGGCGCCGTGCGCAGGAACCAGCCGGTCAAGGTCCTCGGCGGTGGCGACGTCACCGTGGCCCTGACCATTACCGCCGACGCCTGGTCCGCCTCCGCCAAGGAGAAGGTCGAGGCCGCCGGGGGCACGCTCACCGCCCGCTGAGCGCTCCTGCCTGCTTCCCCGGTCCCCGGCCAGCACTGCTGGCCGGGGACCGCTGCGTAGGGGCGCACCCACACCTCAGGTGCGCGGCCGCGGCGGGTGTGGTCAGGTGGGCGTGCGCGGGCTCGCATCCGCGGGCGCGGCCGCGGCAGGCGTGGCCAGGGCCGCGGCGGGCGCGCAGGCCCCGGGGTTCAGGGTCGGGCCCGGCACGCGGTAGGGTGGCCTGTGGTGCCACCACCGGTGCCACCACGCGACGCCGTACCCGGGGTCGCTCCACCCACACGCGACTTCCTGGGAGGGACGAGTGCTTCGCGCCTTCGCTCAGGCCTTCAGGACACCGGACCTGCGGACCAAGCTCCTCTTCACCCTCGGCATTATGGCCCTGTTTCGGCTCGGGTCGGTCCTGCCGACGCCGGGCGTCAACCTGACCAATGTGCAGCAATGCATTGGTCAGAGCCAGGACGCGGGCCTGCTGGGCCTGGTCAATATATTCTCCGGAGGGGCCCTGCTCCAGCTGAGCGTCTTCGCGCTCGGCATTATGCCATACATTACCGCCTCCATTATTATCCAGCTGCTGCGCGTGGTCATCCCCCGTTTTGAGGAGCTGCACAAGGAGGGCCAGTCCGGTACCGCCAAGCTCACGGAGTACACGCGCTACCTGACCATTGGCCTGGGCGTCCTGCAGTCCGCCACCATCGTGGCCACCGCCGCCAACGGCCAGCTCTTCCCCGGGTGCACGGCGAAGGTCATCCCCAACTCCTCGCCGGTCAACCTGGCCCTCATGATCGTGACCATGACGGCGGGCACCGGCCTGATTATGTGGCTCGGCGAGCTCATTACCGAGAAGGGCATCGGCAACGGCATGTCCCTGCTCATCTTCACCTCCATCGTGGCGCGCTTCCCCCAGAACATGGCCTCCGTCATCGGGGGCCCCAGGGGCACGGGCAAGTTCCTGGCCATTATCACCGTGGTCCTCCTGGCCACCCTGGCCGTGGTCTTCGTGGAGCAGGCCACCCGCCGCATCCCCGTGCAGTACGCCAAGCGCATGATCGGGCGGCGCCAGTACGGGGGGTCCACCACCTACATCCCCATTAAGATCAACACCGCCGGCGTCATCCCCGTCATCTTCGCCTCCTCGATCCTCTCCGTGCCCCAGCTCGTGGCCCAGTTCGGCGACCGGAGCAGCGGGTGGGTGCAGTGGATCCAGACCAACCTCCAGCAGACCCAGCCCATCTACCTGGCGGCCTACGGCGTCCTCATCCTGTTCTTCACCTTCTTCTACACGGCGATCACCTTCGACGCGGCGGAGATCAGCGACAATATGAAGAAGTACGGCGGCTTCATCCCCGGCGTCCGGGCCGGTGAGCCCACCTCCCGGTACCTGTCCTACGTCATTAACCGGGTCACCACGGCGGGCAGCCTCTACCTGGTGGTCCTGGCCCTCCTGCCCACCCTGGCGGTCATCTGGCTGGGCCTGTCGCAGCACCTGCCCTTCGGCGGCACGACTATCCTCATTATGGTGGGTGTCGGTCTCCAGACCGTCAAGGAGATCAACTCCCAGCTTCAGCAGCGCCACTACGAAGGGTTCCTCTCATGAGCGCACGCATGGTCCTCCTGGGCCCCCCCGGGGCCGGCAAGGGCACCCAGGCCGCCCGCGTCTGCCAGCGCCTGGCCGTCCCCGCCATCTCCACGGGGGACATCTTCCGGGCCAACGTCTCGGGGGGCACCCCCCTGGGCGCCCAGGCCAAGACCTACATGGACAGGGGCGAGTACGTCCCGGACTCCGTCACCAACGCCATGGTCGCCGACCGCCTGGCCCAGCCCGACGCCTCAGACGGCTTCCTGCTGGACGGCTACCCCCGGACCGAGGCCCAGGTCCACGAGCTGGACGCCATGCTGGCCCGCGACGGACGGGCCCTGGACGTCGTGGTGGAGATCACCGCCGACGCCGAGGCCGTCATTGCCCGGCTCCTCAAGCGTGCCACCGAGCAGGGGCGCGCGGACGACACCGAGCCCGTCATCCGCCGTCGCCTGGAGGTCTACGCCGAGGCCACCGAGCCCCTGGCCGCCCTCTACGAGCGGCGTGGCCTGCTGGTGCGCGTCAACGGGATCGGTACCCTGGAGGAGGTCACCGACCGCCTCATGACCGCACTGGCCTCCCGGGGCGTCGGGGCCTGAGAGCGGGTCGCGGCAGGCCTGTGGCGTAGGTGGGCCGCCGTCCTGCCCCTGACCCACCACGTTATCCAGGAGGAGACCATGCTGGGCCGCGACCACATCCAGATCAAGACACCCGACCAGGTACGCCAGATGCGGCGCGCGGGCCTGGTCGTGGCCGACGTCCACGCCGCCCTGCGCGAGGCGGTACGCCCCGGCGTGACCACCGCCGAGCTGGACGCCGTCAGCGCCGAGACCATCCGGCGCGCGGGGGCGGTCTCCAACTTCCTGGGATACCAGGACTACCCGGCCACCGTCTGCGTCTCGGTCAACGAGGAGGTCGTCCACGGGATCCCGGGCCCGCGGGTCCTGGCCGAGGGGGACCTGGTCACCTTCGACTGCGGCGCCTACGTCCTGGACGAGGAGGGCACCGCCTGGCACGGGGACGCGGCCTTCACCACGGTGGTGGGCGGGCGCTACGCCAGTGACTCCGACCGGGTCCTGGACACCACCACCCGTGAGGCCCTGTGGAGCGCCGTCGCCGCCCTGGCCCGCGCCATGGAAGGCCAGGCCACCGGACGCGGTGAGCGCCTCAACGCCGTGGGCGACGCCGTCGAGGAGGTGGTGGCCGCGGCCCGTGAGCGTGAGGACATGGAGCTGGGCATACTGGAGGAGTACGTCGGCCACGGCATTGGCACCCAGATGCACATGGCCCCCGACGTCCTGAACTACTCGGTGCGCCGTAAGGGTCCGCGCCTGCGCCCCGGCATGGTGCTGGCCGTGGAGCCCATGCTGACCGCGGGCGGGCCCGCCGTGCGTGAGCTCGACGACGGCTGGACGGTGGTCACCCAGGACGGCTCCCGGGCGGCCCAGTGGGAGCACGCGGTGGCGCTCGTGCCCGGTGGCGTGTGGGTGCTCACGGCCTCCGACGGCGGGGTGGAGGGCCTGGCCCCCTTCGGGATCGCGCCCAGGCCCCTGACCGAGCGGGCCGGCTAGGGGCCCAGGACGCGCCACCACCCCCGCGGGCGCTGCTCGCCTACCGCCCGCGGGGCCCCTCAGGGCGGTGCGTGGGCCCTGGCGGGGGAGTGACGCAGCCGGTGCTATGGGACCAGGACGGCGGTTGTCGCCGTCCCAGGCTCGGTGTAGTCTCTGCTCGGTGAGCAGAACTGCTTGCTTCCCCTCTCGAACCTACGCGATGCATCAAGGAGGATGCTCATGTCCCGTTCCACCCGTGCCCTGGTCGCCACAGGTGCAGCCGTCGCACTCCTGGCCGGATCCGGCGCCACCTTCGCTCGGTGGTATGACGAGAAGACCCTGTCCGAGTCCCGGGTGGCCACCGGCACCCTGTCCCTGACCACCACCGGTACCCCCACCTGGACCATTAACACCGCCGCCACCGACGAGAACGGCGACGCCACCGTCCCCTTCGACCCCGCCACCGACAAGATCGTGCCCGGTGACGTCGTGGAGTACTCCACCACCGTCACCCTCCACCTCCAGGGCAAGAACCTCCACGCCGCCCTGGGCGTGGTGGCGGAGGAGGGCTACACCCTGGCCGAGGGCGTCACCGCGACGCCGTCCTACGACTGCGGCAACGTCAACCTCGCGGACATTACCACCGCGGACGACGGCAAGTCCTGCAACGTCAAGATCCTCGTGCAGTACACCTTTGGGGCGGACAACACCCACTCCGGCATTATCGAGAACAACGGCGACGGCACCCACGAGGGCACCGGCTGGCAGAAGGCCCCCGAGGGCCAGGGCAAGGCCCTGGACGTGCCCTCCTTCAAGGTGGTCCTCGAGCAGAAGATGCGTCCCTCGCTCTGAGCCGCCCGGCGTGAGCCCCCATGCGACACGCAGTCCCGACCGGGTCCGCCTCCCCCGTCAGGAGGCTGGCCCGGTCGCGCGCGCTGCGCTGGGGCGTGGGGGCGCTGGAGGCCGTCGTCGGCCTGGGGGCGCTGACGGTGGTGGCCCTGGCCTCCCTGGTGCCCACCGTCATGGGCTGGGTGCCCCTGACCGTCCTGACCGGCTCCATGGCGCCCACCATCCCGGCGGGCTCGCTGGTGGTGGTGCGGCCGCTGAGCGAGGAGCAGGCCACCCGCCTGAGCGTGGGCTCGGTGGTCACCTACCAGAGCGCCACCGGCGGCAGGGACCTGGTCACCCACCGGATCGTCTCGCTCAACGTGCTCGACGACGGCACGACCACCTACACCATCCAGGGGGACGCCAACGCCGCCCCCGACCCCGCCCCGGTCAGGCCCGCCCAGGTCCTGGGCCTGGAGCGCTACCACGTGCCGGTCCTGGGGCGCCTGCTGACCCTGGTGGGACCCGAGGTCAAGCAGGTCGGGCGCCTCCTGGCCGGGGTGGCGCTGCTGGCCTACGCCGCCTGGCAGGTCGTCGCCGCCCTGAGGGAGCGCCGCAGATGTGGCCGGAAACACCGCGATCACGCGCCTTCTGGCCTGGAGGGGGAGCGGGATACTGCCGTATCGTTGGCAGTCGGCGCGCCCAGGCCATCCCCTGGGGACTCCCCCTCGCAGGTGGAGCAGGGGGGCGGGGGCGCTGACCCGACGGCGTCGTCGTCGGGGAGTTCGAGCGAGAAAGCACCGGCGGAGGAACATGGCTAAGAAGGATGGCGTCATCGAGGTCGAGGGATCGGTCGTCGAGGCCCTTCCGAACGCAATGTTTCGGGTGGAGGTGAACAACGGGCACATTGTGCTCGCGCACATCTCCGGAAAGATGCGGCAGCACTACATCCGCATTCTCCCCGAGGACCGTGTGGTCGTGGAGCTGAGCCCCTACGACCTGTCCCGCGGCCGCATCGTCTACCGGTACAAGTGACAAGCCTCCCCTCACGGGGCGGCGGAGGGCAATCATGAAGGTCAAGCCGAGCGTGAAGAAGATCTGTGACAGCTGCAAGGTGATCCGTCGCCACGGCCGCGTCATGGTCATCTGCCAGAACCCGCGGCACAAGCAGCGCCAGGGCTGAACCCCTGAACCGGCCACATGCCAGTGGCCACCGACCAGCACTCGTCCCAGCGCGCCCTGAAGGCCGCAACCCCCGGTTCTCGGAGGCCGGGGCCGCCCCCGCAGCGGGCGGAGGAGACGGGTGACGACCTCCGGGAGCACACAGGAGAACCACACCGTGGCACGCATTTCCGGTGTCGACCTGCCTCGCGAGAAGCGAGTCGAGGTCGCACTCACCTACATCTTCGGGATCGGACGCACCCGCGCGGACGAGACCCTGAAGGCGACGGGCGTCAACCCCGACACCCGCGTCAAGGACCTCACCGAGGAGGAGCTGGTCAAGCTCCGCACCCACATCGACGGCAGCTACCAGGTTGAGGGTGACCTGCGTCGTGAGGTCCAGGCGGACATCCGCCGCAAGATCGAGATCGGCTGCTACCAGGGCCTGCGCCACCGCCGCCACCTGCCGGTGCACGGTCAGCGCACCAAGACCAACGCGCGTACCCGCAAGGGCCCCAAGCGCACCGTGGCCGGTAAGAAGAAGGCCAAGTAAGCAGTAGCCCACGACGCCGGACCGCATGGTTCGCCGTGGAAGACGACCTCATCTGAGAAGAAGGAAGAATGCCCCCCAAGACCCGCTCCGCCGTGCGCAAGCCGCGCCGCAAGGACCGCAAGAACGTTACGCACGGTCACGCCTACATTAAGTCCACCTTCAACAACACCATTGTGTCCCTGACGGACCCCGCCGGTGCGGTGATCGCCTGGGCCTCCTCGGGCCAGGTCGGTTTTAAGGGCTCGCGCAAGTCCACGCCCTACGCCGCCCAGCTCGCCGCCGAGGCGGCCGCCCGCCGCGCCCAGGAGCACGGCATGAAGAAGGTCGACGTCTTCGTCAAGGGCCCTGGAAGTGGTCGCGAGACTGCGATCCGCTCCCTCCAGGCCGCCGGGCTGGAGGTCGGTTCCATTACCGACGTCACCCCCCAGGCCCACAACGGCTGCCGTCCCCCCAAGCGCCGCCGCGTTTGAGACCACCGGGGACGACGGCGGGCCGTGGGCCCGTCGTCGTCCCCATCTGCGCCCCGCCCCCGTGGTGGGGCCAGGGGAGCCCGGGGACAGGACCGGGCCCTCCGCTTAAGGACCGGCGTCATATAGCGGGCGCCGAGACGAAAGGAAACCACGTGCTCATTGCACAGCGACCCACGCTCACCGAGGAGGTTGTCGAGGAGGACCGCCGCGCGCGGTTCGTCATCGAGCCCCTGGAGCCCGGCTTCGGATACACCCTAGGCAACTCCCTGCGTCGCACGCTGCTGTCATCCATCCCGGGAGCGGCCGTCACATCCGTGCGCATTGACGGGGTCCCCCACGAGTTCCGTACCATTGCCGGGGTCAAGGAGGATGTCGCCCAGATCATCCTCAATATTAAGGAGATCGTCCTCTCCAGCGAGAACGACGAGCCGGTCGTCATGTACCTGCGCAAGTCCGGTCCGGGCGCCGTCACCGCCGGTGACATTACCCCGCCCGCCGGCGTGGAGATCCACAACCCGGAGCTGGTCATCGCCACCCTCAACGAGAAGGGGAAGCTGGAGATCGAGCTGACCGTCGAACGCGGCCGCGGCTACGTGTCGGCCACCCAGAACAAGGACCCTAACGCTGAGATCTCGCGCATCCCGGTGGACTCAATCTACTCGCCGGTCAAGAAGGTCTCCTACGCCGTTGAGGCCACCCGTGTGGAGCAGCGCACGGACTTCGACCGGCTCATTGTCGATGTCGAGACCAAGGCCTCCATGACACCGCGCGACGCCCTGGCGTCGGCCGGCAAGACCCTTGTCGAGCTCTTCGGCCTGGCTCGTGAGCTCAATGTCGAGGCCGAGGGTATTGAGGTCGGACCCTCGCCCATGGATCAGGCGCTCCAGCAGGACCTGGCGCTCATGATCGACGAGCTCGACCTGCAGGCCCGCTCCTCCAACGCCCTCAAGCGGGAGGGCATTCACACGGTTGGTGAGCTGGTCGCCCGCAGTGAGGCGGACCTGCTCGACATCCGCAACTTCGGCGCCAAGTCGATCTCCGAGATTAAGGAGAAGCTGGCCGAGCTGGGTCTGGGCCTCAAGGGCTCCCCGGTCGACTACGCCTCCGACGACAACGGCTTCACCAACCCCACATTCAGCGACGAGCAGCAGGCCTGAGGCCCCGCTCGGCATTTCATCTAGGAGACAACAATGCCTCGCCCCACCAAGGGCCGCCGCCTGGGCGGCTCCGCCCAGCACGAGCGCCACATGCTGGCCAACTTGGCCACGCAGCTCATCGTCCACGAGTCCATCACCACCACGGAGGCTCGGGCCCGACGTCTGCGCCCCTACGTCGAGAAGCTCATTACCAAGGGCAAGCGCGGCGACCTGCACGCCCGCCGCACGGTCATGAGGAAGGTGACGGACAAGTACGCCGTCTACCGGCTCTTCGAGGAGCTGGCCCCCCAGTTCGAGGGGCGCAACGGCGGTTACACCCGCATTATTAAGACCCTGCCGCGCAAGGGCGACAACGCCCCGATGGCGGTGATCTCCCTGGTGCTGGAGCCGGTCGCCAAGAAGGAGGTCGTGGCCGACGCCGTCGCTACCGCCAAGAGGGCCGCACAGGAGGCCATTGAGGCCTCCGCCGAGTCCGCCGACTCCGCTGACGAGGTCTGAGCGAGGCAGTCAGCGCACTCCAAGTTGGGCCACAGGTCCTAGATCATCCTGTCCGGGGTGAGCGCGGGGAGGGCCGGTCACCGGGAGGTGACCGGCCCTCCCGTTTTTACGGGTGGGGGAGCCGGCGGGCGGGAGAGCCCGAGCGCCCACCGTCGACACCGCGCTGGAACCATGGATTTTTGCGCATTCTGCCAACCCTTGAAGGCGTCGGCGGGCCGTGAGCAGGAGCCTGGGGCGATGGCCAGAGGCGACGGGACCGAAAGAGGGAACGTGATTTTGCACGTCTCGGCTACGGACACAAGCCGGTATCTTGTGATATAAGTCATGTCAGTGGTGACGGGCTGGCAACGTTGAAGGTAGTCGCCTAGTCTCCCTGTAGCCGAGTTGTTATAGTCCTGAGGAGACACCATGAGGCTTATTAAGGCGGCTGCGGCGATGTTCGCTGCAGCGGCACTCGTCATCGCCCCTGCGGCACAAGCCGACGATGCCGAGATCCCTAATCCCGAGTCGCCTATCAAGGTCAGCAACATCAAGGTGACCAACAAGCAGGCTCACGCTTGGCAGCTTGTGGACCTCACCGCTGATTGGTCGGTGGACGACCCCCAGAGCGGCCAGACCATGACCATCACGCTCGGTGACGGGCTGCGGTGGGGTGCACGGACGGGCTTCGACCTCAAGCTGAAGGACACGGACATTGCCGTGGGTTCCTGCACAGCTGTCGCGGGTGGGACGACCCTGACCTGCACTCTCAACGACGAAGCCGCCAAGTGGGACACCCTCACCGGCACCCTGGAGGCCGCCAGTCAGATCAGCGACCAGCTCATCGGCCAGACCGGCTCTGAGATCACGGTGAACGGGACAACCGTCGCCGTCGTCTTCGGGGACACGGACGGCGATGGCGTCTGCGACGTGGACTGCGGCGGCTTGCTCCCGGAGCAGGCGAGCAAGTCCATCTTCAAGAGCGGCTGGCTGAGCAGTAGGGGCGAGGACGGCACCTACAACTGGACCTGGAACGTCAACGTCTCCGGCGCCACGCAGTACACCGTCGTCGACCCCGGGGCGACCTTCAGCTCGGTCTACTGCACCAACTCCGACTGGTCCAACGGCTGGAGGGTGGACCCCACGGTGACGGATGACACCGTGGCCTGGACGGTCGACTCCACGGACACGGTTTGCCGTGCCCGTTTCACCACCACGAGCACGACGGCCAGCGCGACGAATGCCGCGACCGTTAACGGCCAGGAGTACAGCCACACCGCCTGGATGAACGCCTGGGGCAGGGGCGACGCTGACGGCTCCATGAACCCGACCCCCACCCCGACGGTTCCCCCGTGCCCGCCGGCCCCCACGGACAACCCGACCGATGTCCCCACGGACACGCCCACGGATGTCCCCACGGACACTCCGGCTCCCACGTGCCCGCCGGCCCCGGCCCCCACGGACACGCCGACTCCCACGGTTCCCCCGTGCCCGCCAGCCCCCACGGACACCCCGACTGATGTCCCCACGGACACGCCCACGGATGTCCCCACGGACACCCCGGCTCCTACGTGCCCGCCGGCCCCCACGGACAACCCGACCGATGTCCCCACGGACACCCCGACTGATGTGCCTACGGACGCCCCCTCGGACACCCCGGCCCCGACGGCCACCACCACCGCCTCGACGACCTCTGGCCTGGCCAGGACGGGTGCTAACACCCTGCCCCTGGCGATCGGTGCCGGCGTCCTGGTTCTGGGTGGCGGAGCCGTCCTGCTCCTGCGCCGTCGTCGCCAGAACGGAGCCTGAGCGCCCCAGCCGAGCGTCACAGACTCCTTAACTAACGGTTTCGGGTCGCGCCCCTCCCGGGGGCGCGACCCGAAACCGTCTATGCATTCGCAGCGGGGGCGCCAGTGCGGTTTCTGCACCACGGTGCAGAAGGCGCTTTTAAGGTGCGGGTGCTCAGCGCCTGGCCATGGACCAGCAGCGGGCGCCTCCGGTCATTCCCGCCTCGTTGGGGACCACCATGACGTCCTCACCCATCTTGGCCAACTGGGCCTGGGTGATCCGGCGTGAGTTGCCGCCCCCCAGGTAGAGGCGGTCCCACAGATACATGGGCCGCAGCGCCTCGACCACGCGGCGCACCCGCCGCGACCAGTGGGCGTCCCCCAGGCGCAGACGCTCGTGTTCGCCAATGTAGTCGTCATAGGTCAACCCCCACCGCACCGGACCCTGGGAGACCTCGACGTGCGGGGCCAGGACGCCATTGTCGAACACGGCATTGCCCAGACCGGTCCCCAAGGTCACGATCATCTCCAGGCCGTGCCCGGTGACCACGCCTGCGCCGGCGACCTCGGCGTCATTGAGCACCAAGGAGGGGATACCCAGGCGCGTAGAGATCGCATGGCCCATGTCGAAGCGCGCCCAGGCCTCGACCAGCTCGGGCAGGACCCGCGAACGCGGCCCATCCTTGGTGATGTAGTGCGGGGTGGCCACCACCACGCCATGACGGATCATGCCGGGCATGCCCACGGTGACGCGATCGGCGGCCGGTAGCTGCTCGGCCAGTCCCACAATGGTGTCCACCAGGGTTTGTGGCGGCAGCGGGTAGGGGGTGGGGGTGCGTACGGCGCGCGAAATAATCGTGCCCTCGGCGTTCAGCACCGAGGCCTTAATACCGCCGCCGCCGCAGTCGACTGACAAGGTGGAGGGAGTGCTCACAGGCACGACGCTACTATTCCCCCGCCCCACCATGGTCGAATGAGCCCATGAGCACCTCAGAGCAGCCGGATGGACAGGTGCGCGTGCGCCTGGATCTGGCCTACGACGGCGGAGCCTTCAATGGCTGGGCCGCCCAGCCGGGGCTGCGCACTGTGGAGGGGGTTCTATCGGCGGCGCTGGCCACGGTCCTGCGCACCCCGGTGCGTTTGACCGTGGCCGGGCGCACTGACTCCGGCGTCCACGCCGCCGCCCAGGTCGCCCACGTCGACGTCCCCGGTCAGTGCTGGGCGGCACTGCCCGGGCGCGCCGCCCGCCCGCCCGCCGAGGCCCTGCTCACCCGCCTGGCCGGGGTGCTGGCCCGCGAGGCGCACCGGGCCAGGGCCTCCGGACTGCCGGTGAGCGCCCCGCGTGGCGCCAGCGACCTCGTCGTCACCGCCGCTACCCCGGTTAGCGCCGACTTCGATGCCCGCTTCTCCGCCCTGGAGCGCTGCTATATCTACCGCATCGCCGACGGCGGCCCCAGCAGTGCCCGCGACCCGCGTCGCCGGGGCCACGTCCTGTGGCTGGCGCAGGCCCTGGACGTGGAGGCCATGGTGCGCTCGACGGCCGGAATGCTGGGCGAGCACGACTTCTTGTCCTACTGCAAGCCGCGAGTAGGCGCCACCACGGTGCGCACGCTCACCAGACTGCACTGGGAGCGCTTGCCGGCCCGGAGCCCGGGGCCGGACGCGGGGCTGGTGCGGCTGACCGTTGTCGCCGACGCCTTCTGCCACTCCATGGTGCGCGCCCTGGTGGGGGCCGGCCTGGCTGTGGGGCGGGGGAGGGCTGCCCCCACGTGGCCCGCCGAGCTCCTGGCGCGTCGCAGCTGGGACCAGGCGGCGCCGGTCGCCCCCGCCCATGGGCTCACCCTGGAGTCCGTCTCCTACCCGCCCGAGGCCGAGTATGCCGCCCAGGCAGAGCGGGCCCGGGTGGTGCGCACGGCCGCCCCGACCCGCGGCGCGGGCGGCGCCGACAGGAACCGCGACGGGGCCGGCGGAACCGGCTGCGGTTGCTCCTAGGGAGGCCCGGCGTGGTGGGATTCACAGTGCTCGCGGGCGCGCGGCCGCGACGGCCGCGAGCTCGGCCCGGCGTGGTGGGATTCACGGTGCAGGGCTCACCGGTTCCTTTGACCCTGCTTCTGGGCGGCCGGTAAGGTGAGAAACTGTCGTGCAGCACGTGAAAGCGCGTCCGCGGTGCCATCCCACTCGCCCCGGATCGCCTGTGCTCCGACCACTCACCTGACCATGGTGGTCCCGCCGGGCTGCGACGTTCTAACGCACTTCGGCGTGCCCACCCGCCAAGAGAAACGAAGGCAACGCCCGTGCGCACGTATACACCGAAGCCCGGCGACGTCGAGAAGAACTGGTACGTCATTGATGCCACCGACGTCGTTCTCGGTCGCCTCGCGGCTCAGGCCGCGAGCCTGCTCCGTGGGAAGCACAAGCCCCAGTTCACCCCCAACGAGGACTGCGGCGACTACGTCATCATTATTAACGCTGACAAGGTCGTCCTGACCCATGGCAAGGCCGATAAGAAGTTCGCCTACCGCCACTCCGGCTACCCCGGTGGCCTCACCGCCACCCCCTACCGCGAGCTCCTGGCCACCCGCCCCGAACGCGTCGTCGAGAAGGCTGTCAAGGGCATGGTGCCCCACACCAAGCTCGGCCGCGCCCAGCTCAAGAAGCTCAAGGTCTACGCAGGCGGCGAGCACCCGCACGCCTCGCAGAGCCCGCAGGCTTTCGAGATCACCCAGGTCGCCCAGTAAGCGCCCTAGCGCTCGGCACCCCGCGACAAGCAAAGGACATATCGTGGCTGAGACCACTGTCGACATTGACGCGCTGGATGAGGACAACGCCCCCTCCAGCTACACCACTGAGACCGAGCGCGCCGGCGAGGGCCGCGGCCAGTCCATTACCGCCCCGGGCGCAGGCCTCGGTCGCCGCAAGGAGGCCGTCGCCCGCGTCCGCCTTGTGCCCGGCACCGGGAAGTGGACGCTCAACGGCCGCACCCTGGAGGACTACTTCCCCAACAAGCTGCACCAGCAGCTCG
>ERZ773099.2014-NODE-2014-length-14408-cov-9.367171_pt1 | contig 14408 bp, 3 predicted proteins | sample MGYA00511120_ERZ773099 | MGnify/ENA primary metagenome ERZ773099 (study PRJEB29015, sample SAMEA2738012) | human oral metagenome | biome: human oral; feature: human-associated habitat; material: dental | place: China | collected 2104 ... | reverse complement strand
TTAGAGTGATATAGGAGTGCATAATGCACGTGTGTAACTCGGTTTCCCTTGTTACTACTAAATAATAACATATATAGGCTTATATTTCAAGCCTTAAATTGTATTTTTTGCAAAGATTTTGTATGAGTGGAATGAAAAGTTTATTTTCACCGTGAAGGGGGCAAAGCAGAAATAAACTTTTCACTTTGCAAAGATTTTGTATGAATTAGAAAAGCCCAAAGCCCGAGGCTTTTATGCCAAAGACTTTGGGCTATATAGAAGCTTAATATCTAAGCTTTTATATATTTATTTCTATATTACTGTATCCACACACCGTCGGCATTAACTTTATATCCGTCAGGTGTAGTTGTGTTTACATATAATGAACCGTATGGATGCTTGTTATCTCTGTTTACTGTAAAGTAATACCACTTGCCTCCGATATTTTGCCAGCCGACTACCATAGCTCCGCTACCGTCAAGGTAGTACCACTTGCCGTCTGTATTATCGAAGAACCATCCCTCGAGCATCTCACCGAAGAAACCGTCATGAACTGTTGAGAGGTGATACCACTTACCGCCGTCTACTATCCATCCGCTGTTCATAACACCGTCAGAATTAAAGTTATACCACTTGGTCTTGGTCAAACCTTCAAAGGTGTATGAAAGTCTTGCCCAACCTACTACCTTGCCGCCTGAAGTTAAGTTGAAGTTCCAGATATGTCTCTGGGCATCAACTAACTGCCAGCTTCCGTCAGTTCCGACTCTTATGCTCTTGCCGCTGTTTACGGTCATGGATCCGCCGCCTGAGCTGCCGCCTGTACCGCCGCCGCCTCCACGGTTTGGAGAGCTGCCGCCTAAGAGTTCAAGAAGTTTTTCTCTAAGCTTGTCATAAGCTGCCTGAAGTTCAGCTGTAGTAGCCTTTCTTGGGCTTGTCTGATTAAGTATTGCATTAGCCTCATCTATAGCAGCCTGTACCGCAGCCTGAGTTACAGGATTGGTTATTGTACCGAGGATTACTCTTGCTTCCGCTATACCCTTGGTTAAGTAGGTAGCTGCGTTATTTCTGGCTTTCTTGTCATGGTCAAAGTAAATATATACTATGCCGGGACCTGTTACCAAACTACGCTCATCATATGGCTCATACTCCGTCTTTGAAGAAGATAAGCCTCTATAAGTCCATGTAATACCGTTGGCGTCTATATCAGGTAAGTTCTTCTCTCTATCAACTTCTGCCGCATATCTGTCAGCATAGTCGAAAAGTGAGCGTCCTCTTCTTACGAATATTGATACACTGAAGTTATCTTCCCTTGTACTCTTTACTCTTACATTGTAAGAAGGATGTTCAATATATCCGAAGGTATATACTGCGCCGTTGGTTACATCTGTCTGGAATGAACCTGTGTAAGTAGGCAAAGTCCAGTCAGTCTCGTATTGCCCTGACATTCTTGTAGCATTGGATGCTGATGCCACTGACTCGTAGAGTCTGTACTCACGACTTCCCTGAGTTAAGCTTCCTGTGGTAAATGTAGCCTTCAATGCATCTACGCTTCCTGCGTATGGCTCCCATGCCATGCTTACTGTATTCCAAACTTCAACAATAACTCTTGCCTGCCATAAACCTGTGTATGGTATATCATCTTCCTGAGACTGTATAAAGTCTTTGATATCTGAAGGTACATTGGTATCTCTTACTATACGAAGTCTGTATGTACCCGGAACATCTATATCAGGAACTCCGACAGCAATATTATCGCTGGTTGCTGAACCTTCGTAAACTACAGGGTTTGTAGTTGTACCTGTAGGAGGTGTGCTTGAATCCCAAGCCACTCCGGCAGCTGTATAAAGTGCCTGCACGGTTACATCGTTGTTCGGCATCTGGAATGTTATAGAGTTTCCTGCAGCCGGTGCAGGTATACCTGCTACGATAAAGCTTCCTGTAAATAACTTAGTTCCGTTTAATGTAGGAACTGTAATTTCCACTAAAGTTCCCGGTAATATACCGTTAAGATCTGAAGCATTCTTTGTAAGTCCGCCTATCTTTATAACACTTGCGGATACTCCCGCAGGTAACAGTAAGTTAACATTACGAGGAAGTATTACAGGTGTTAAAATTCCTGTATTAACAGGTGTACCGTTAGTGTCAGGAGGCGCTGTAAGAGTATCTCCCGTTCTTCTTGGTACTACTATATATGTTGCATTAGGATCAAGGTCTTCAAATACTACCTTGCCTGAAGAAGGTGAAACATAAGGTGATACTTCATTACCTGCAGCATCTACCAACTTATACTCCGTATCAGGTGATACAGGAGTTACAGTTATGGTTCTTCTTCCCGGGAAGTTAGGATCTTCTCCTACTGCCGGAGGATTAGCTGTAGCAGGTACTATAGTTGTAGCACTTCCCGGTGATATGTTTGAAGGATCTGTAGGTAATGGAGATCCTACATTTATACCCGGTGTGTTAGGCTGAGCTGTATGTACTATATATGGGTATCCCGGATTGATGCCCGGTCCCTTTATCTTACCTGCAGGTAAGAGTGATGAACCGGCAACTTTAAGTACTACATTGCCGTTTGCATCTGTTACTACATAATCAAGCGCACTGTCTACAGGAGTTGTAGAAGTATCTATATTAACTGACGGCTCTCCGCTTACAGGATCAACCGCACCTGTTACATTAGGTGTATGCAGAGTTCCTGAGGTTGAGCTTACAGCGTATGCTGTATATGTACCGCCGTTAACTACAGTTGATGTAGCTGTCATCTCCTGGTTATTTGAGTCAAACCACTTAATTACCTTTCCTGTAACGGAAGGATTAAGTGAAACATTAGCAATATTGTCAGCTATATCCTGAATATTCCATGTCAATGGTCTTGGATTACCGCCGGCTCTGTTTACAAGCTGTAAAGAAGTACTTATACCGTCATCTTGTATAGCAGTATCTCCGATTGCAAAGTTGATTGTTGACCACTGATCCGGGTCTACAGCAAACTTAGCCTTAAACTTAACTATAGAAGAAGCCATGTTTATAGCTGTAAAAGTAGTTGGCAGTGTTATATCCTGGAAGCCTGCCGGTGTTGAACCGTCATTCTTATCAAGCTGCCATCCTGTAAACTTATATCCGTCATCAGCCTTCGGTGTAGGAAGCTGTGCTGCAGTTAAGCTTACATCATAAGTATTAAGAACAGGGTTCTTGTTCTGCTTTACAAAGGTCACAGCGTGTGCCGGATTTGAACTCGGATCAAAAGGAGCACCGTTAACTTGAAGGTCTCCACCGAGATCTGTTGCAAAGTTGGTCTGAACAAGGTTTGCAGCATCAGGTGTATAGGTAACAACTATTTCTGCTGAACCGTTAGGTGCCGCACCTGTATTAACAGTATAGAACTGACTTGTTGTTGACCAGCCTGTAGTTGGCAGGGTAGAGAAGTTAGCATTGCTATACTGTGTAGCATCCGCTGCTGATACTGCAGGCGCCGGACTTGTAGTATATCCGTCTATAAAAGGTGCATATACAGTATAGTTCTCTCCTGACGGAGGAGCCGGTGTTACAACCTTGTATACAAGTCTTGAACCTGTACTTGGACTTGTAACAAGTGCAGGCTGTGTAGCAGTTGAAGCATTAACATTTGCTGCCATATTACCTGCAGCGGTTACCTTAGCCGCTACCTGATCTGTAAGGTCAAGACCGTTGGTATCCTCATATCTTACAGATAAGGTCATATAGTAATTAGGGTTAGGAACATAGTTATAAGTTACCGTCATACCCTGGTTGATCATCTTACCTGTAAGTAAACCGTTAGCAGGATTAGGATCTGTATCTCCGCTAGGTAAAGCCGGAAGTACATTAGCCTGAATCTGATCGGCAGCATTAGGTGCATCATTAGGTCCTAGCAAGCTGCTGTTAGGAGTAAAGGCTGCACCGCTTGCATTGGTTATTACAACCGGGTTTGTAGGAGCAAGACGGTACCTTGATGAAGGTTCTCCGGGTTGAGCCTCTATAAGTGTATGATCGGGCATAACCTTATCAGCAATATTTGCGAGGTTTTCGCCTACTGCAAACTCTCTTAAGGTTCTGTCGGTAACAGGAGCACCGTTAAGATTATGTATAACCTTAATTCCGAACTTCTGTGCCGGGTCAACCGCATACTTGAAGTTGATCTCAACCGGCTGGTTGATCATAGTTCCGTTTACCTGATCACCTGTAACCTTAAAGTTGGTTCCGGTATCTGCGGTAAATAAATTCACACCGTTAGTTGTATCAACAGCTCCTACCTTAGAGGTAGTGCTTGCTGCATCAAGTTTAAATCCGGGGATATTCTTTGCAGCCGCCTGCACAACTCTAAGTACCGGATAGCTTGCCGTTACTGTAGCAGGAGCTACAGCTGCACCGTTGATCTCAGCCGGAGCTACCGTACCCGCTACTGCAGGAGCATGTGTTTCCTTGTAATTAAATAATGTTCCGTCACTTTCCAGCAAGGCAATATAACGGCTATCTACATAAGGATAAGTCTGCTCATCCAGGTAACTTATCTTACTGTTGTTATACACACCGGTTTTGTTTCTATACCAACCGCTTATTTTATATCCGTTAAGATCAAAGGTTCTTGTATTAAAACGTTCATGATTACCTGTCTTGTCAAATTGGCTTCCGTTCCAGAAAGGCATATAGATACTTCCGGCGTTAGCAAAGTAAACATCTGCTGCGGGTGTTCCGGTAGTTATCGTTCCACCGCCTGTGCCCGACATCTCAAGGTTTTGTACTGTACCTACTGAAGGATTCAGTTCTTTAAAATCAAAAGTTATTTTACCTGCAGCATGTGCCGGCGTAGCCGGTGCTGCCATGGTGAAAACCATGGCAGCAGAAAGAATGACTGCAAGCTTCTTTCTAATATTTGTTTTTCTCATTTGCTCTCCTTTTCACTCTAGCGTAACCACTCGCCGTCATGGTTTACATGGTAACCATCAGGAGTAACTTCGCTTACATAAAGTGATCCATAAGGGCGTCCGTCGTTGCCGACACTAAAGTAGTACCATTTCTCGCCTATCATGTGCCAGCCGACATACATCTCACCCACTACAGGGTCAAGATAATACCACTTACCGTTTTGGTTAAGCCATCCGGTCACCATAGTTCCGTTTGACTTGCCGGCTTTTTCTGACATATAGTACCACTTACCGGTTCTCTCATCCTTATACCAGCCGGTTACAAGGCTTGATTGATGATCAAATCTGTACCAGTCGGTTACAAGACGGTTTTGATCACTGACATACTGTATCTTAGCCCACTTGTTGTTAAGAGGTAAGCCTCCTTGCAGTACGAATGACCATCTGCCTGTTACAGGGTTTATCTGCCAGTCACCGTCAACTCCGAGAGTGAAGGTTATCTGCGGATTACCAACGAAAGCACTGTTTCTTGTACCGAAACCTCTTCCGCCGGAGCCTGAACCACCGCCGCCACCGCCTACACGGTCGCCTAATTGATTCTTTCTTTGGCTGATAAGTCTGTTCATCTCATCAATAATTGCTCTTAAGGCATTGATTGCATCTCTAAGTTCAGGTTCATTAGCCATTCTTAGAGGATCAACTCCGTTTTCAAGTCTTCCTCTCTTCCTGTCCAGAACATTTTGAGCTGCCTTTATAGCCTCCATAAGTCTTTCAACTTCACCGGCCTTAAGATATGGATCTAAGGCAAGGTCGTTGGCATCTCCTATAAGACCGCCAAGTTCACCTCTTAATGTTGAAACTATCTTTCTGTTAGTCTTATAGTAAGCGTAGATAGGCATAGTCTTTGTAACATCCGCATTAGGATCGAAGATCCAAGCTGTTTCAATATCCTTATCCGTATCCACATTATCTATAGACTTCTTAGACCAGTTCTGATAGGTGTAGGTTACACCGTCAACTCCGTCAAAAGGACTTACCAATGTACCCGGATTAGCTCCGTCCGCATAAGTTGTTACTACATTGTAGTCTGTAGCATAAACGCTTGCAGATACATGGTCTTTCTTTCTAACCTTGATCTTTTTGAAGAAGTTTCTGCTTACATCATCAAGATACAGGTGATCCTTTACAGGAGTATTATCTGTAAAGTATAACTTAAATGTCTTGGCATATACCAATACATAAGTATGGTTAATATTGGCATCGAAGCTGAAGAGTCCCGCATTGTCAGCTACAGGCTCAACTATAGCTATCTGTGTTGCTGTAGTAGGTGTTACCGCATTCCATGTTGCATCAGCATTAGGACCGAGATCCCAGATCTCATAGTCAAGCATGTCCACATCCTGACTGTCAAGCTGTACTACAGCCTTCAAGTAAGCATTAGACGGTGATGCATTCTGTACCAGTCTTCCGTTTACATATCTTTCTTCCTTGATATCAAGTGCAAAAGCTGCTGTAAAGGCATCAGGATAATTTGCCCAAAGAGGTGAAGGTGTCTTAACTACATTAACTTCATTAGCATTTGCGCTTCGCTTGTTAAAGACTACTCTATAACGCACATCTGCACCGTTAATATTGATAAGGCTCACATCTGTAGGATTACTTAAATCCTGCTCAAGCTGAGCTATTCCGTTAGGATCGAGTGCAAACTCACCGTCAGCACCGCCTCTTGTAGTTTCTTCTACAGGAGCTATTTTCTCACCTGCCGCATTTAATCTAGGAAGATCGTAAACAGCTCTGAATACTACATTGCTCTTGCTTAACTTGCCTGAGTAATCATTAGAAGTTATTCTGCCGGTTACACCCGGTATTCTTCCGTTCATAATTACCCAGTAAAGGAAAGGATGACCGTTACTGTCTGTAGGATCTGCATGTATGGTAAACTCATCATTCTCATGTATTCTGTCATAAGAAGTTGTATTTACAGCCTCTCCTCTTACAGTTCTTACTTCAACATTAGCACCTATTCCGTTAGTTCTTGTCTCTATGGTGTAGTTTATAGCCTCTACCATATCTCCCGGATTAGCTACTACCTGAACACCTGCATGAATATTTCCAAGAGGTGTCTCTGAAGGATTACCCTTCTTTCTTGCAACTACGGTATAGGTCTCGCCTATATCGAGATTGTCAAATATTACTGTTGCAGGGTTGTTACCCTTTGGTGTTACCCATCCGTTGTTAGATCCCGGATACTGTACTACATTACCGTTAGAATCTATAAGTGCGTAGTCTGCATCTGGATCCGCAGGGTTGATTACTATCTGAGCCTTTCCTTCGTTGTTAGGATCCGCTCCGACACCCTTGTTGGTATCTATTGCAGGGATAGTAACAGGCTTTGGTGCTGACAGGTTACTTCCTGCTATAGTACTCTGTGGCTGTCCTACAGTTGCTACTGTATCAGGTCCACCTTCTATAACATTGTAAGTTCTGCCCGGTACAAGATCCTTGAACTGAAGTTCATCTCCTGTAGGCGGTCCCGGAAGTACGGCTACTATTACACCGTCCGGATCTGTTACTACATATTTGTTACCCGGCTGAGTTCCATGAACATGGATCTCACCGCTTCCGTCAAATCCGATATGACCTGTAGCAGTGAATGCTCCCGGATTAAGTCCCCAAGTTGCATTTACCTTGCCGAAGTTAGCCTTGTAAGTACCTGCTACTACAGTATCTGTAGCATTTACTATGCTTCCTGTCGGTGAAGTCCAGCTCTTTAACTCATAGTTAGCTATAGGTGTGGTAGGAGGCACTACTATGTTGCTCCATACCTCATCAAAGTGAAGATGCTGCGGACTGCCTCCAGGTACATAACTACCTACCGGATTTACAGATCCAAGTGTTGCATCTGATGTGGTAAAGTCTATATCTACCCACTTACTTGGGTCTTCTACAAGCTTTACATAGATAGTTTGAGTTCCCGGTGTTGCCGGCATATCAAGCTTCATATTATCAGCCAGTGGTATAGTTCCTGCCTGATCCACATACCAGCCTTCTACCATGTGATATGGATCCGGAGTTACTGTAGGAAGTACTCCCTCACTTCTCATAGAGCCGAAGGTCTGAGCACTTTGATTACCTGCCGCTGTTCCGTCATTAAGAAGTACCGGTTTAGCTGAGGTCGTAGGTGTTATAGTTGCAGTACCTACTGAGTTGCTGGTCAATGCAAAGTTAATATGCTGCCACTTACTCATATCCTTGCTCAGTCTGTAGTCTGCTATAACAGAGCCTGATAAAGGCATGGTTCCTGTAAGTTCTCCTGTTGCCGGATTAGCATTAAGGCTTCCTGCCGGAGTTATATTAACAGATGATGAAGCATCAAAGAGATATCCGTATAATTCTCCGCCTGACGGAATCGGAAGGCTAACTGCCGCTCCCGGAGTCTGACCCTGAGTATCTACATATATATTCTTTGTTATATCATCCTTATCAAGGAATCTTCTTGTTATTACAGATGCTGAGTCTGAGTTATAAATAAACTTAATTGTTACATCCTGGTTAGGCATGTATCCTTGTACCACACCGTTGGTAGCATCAAGGTTTGTAAGTAACGGTGCCTCGAATCCTACTTCATAGTTAGCCGGATTAGCGGTAGCACCTTGTGTTATAACTACATTGCTATAACTGTATCCCGGTATGTTACGCTTTGCAAGATTTATAGACTGTTCAGCCTTTCTTTGAAGTACAGGTACTGTAGCCAGTGTGTTACCGCCGGCATCCTGGTGAAGTACTGTAAGGTTAAACATTCTATTATTATCTACGGTATACTTATACTGTAAGCTTATACCAAGTGCAGGCATAGCAACCGTATAATGTCCTGTTGTCGGATCTAAGGCTCCCTGTGAGGTCGGAGTTCTGCTTGCTGATGCATACAGATATCCCGGTATATTTACAGGATCCTTAGTTACAGGTGTTGTTACGATATAGTTGTCTGTACTTGTACCGAAAGTAAGCGGTAATGATACATTTGAGTTTCTATGTGCCATAGTAAACGGATATGTACCTGAACCCGGATTCCACTTAGCATAGTATAGTTTAGTTGCTGATGCATGCGGAAGCGGATATGCGGTTAAGGCTGTTCCGCCCGTAACTTCCTCACCTGCGGTGTACTTGCCGTCTCCGTTATTATCTGTAAATGGGAACCAACCGCCAAAGTCAAATCCTGTTCTTGAAACTGTCGGTAATGCTCCGAGTGTAGAAGCTGTAGCACCTGCGTTAACAGGCTCATACTTATCTATAACCGCACCGCCGTTGTTAGGATCGAACTTGTAATTAAGTCCGTCTCTTTGATAGGTAATGGTTATGTTAACATTGCTGTTAGGCATAGTTCCATGTACTTTACCCGGAGTTGCTGAATGCTCATCCTCTACGGTAAGTGCTCCTGCAGGATTAACTACACTTGATTGATATGACCATCCCGCATATGCGGTAAGCGGTTTATCAATAAGTTTACCTGCAGCGGTTCCCGGTTCGTTAACATCTACTATAGTTGATCCCGGGTGCAATGCCGTATTGCCCATAGAATTACCGTTAGTATCTACATAGTATATATTAAGTGCATAAATTCCCGCATGCACATATACAAATCCCGGAGTCTGCGGTGTACTGGTACTTGGTGTAACAGTATTGGCAGTAGATCCGCCGGCTACGCTGGTACCGTCTTTATCAGCTGTAAAGTTACTTCCTGAGTAAGGAACTATAGTACTGTGTGCAGTATCATAGTTTACAGCCAAGGTACCCATAGTACTTGTAGTAGGAGACTCGTCTACAGAAACTCCTATGCTTGATGCAGTATCAAGTCCCTTGGTATAGTCAACAAGGATACGGTTGTTGGTTCCAAGTCTTACATTGGCAGCCTTGCCGTCCTTGTTAGTATTGCTACTTATATTAACGACATTTCCTATATCCATAGTGTCGCCACCTGCAGAGTTCAATACCTGAACTGCTGAACCGTTGTAAGAAGTATTGTTCTGTATTACACCGTTTCTCATCTCAAGCTTAGCAGAGCCTGTAATAGATATAGCACTTGCCTTATTCTCATTGCCTGCTACAGGGTTGATCTTACCACCTTGGATTACTGATTTAGCTCTGGTTCTTACCTCACCGTTAGAAGCTGTAATTAAAGCTTCATTAGCAAGTACATTGTTACCGTCTATAGTAACATCACCTATGGTAAGCTTACCGCCGGCTGCTACATTAAACAAAGCTCCGGTATTGCCCGCAGGTCTTGTAATCACCTTTCTTGGCGCTGAATAAGCAACAGGCTCAGGTATAACAGTCTCATAACCTGTAGGTGCATGAGAAGGTCTTTCAAACTCTGAGGTTGTAAGGGTTACATCCATGCCTGCCGGAATATTGATAGTTGCCGGAATCTCCACATCACTTTGAAGGGCTATATATCCCTTTGTAACACCTACACTCGACATAGCATTGATTGCATCCTGTACGCTCTTATAAGGTCTTGCTATGAAACCGTTGCTGCTTCCTGTAAATGTAGGGTCTACATAGTAAACTGCAGTTCTCATTCTTACTGCGAATCTGGCAACCTTGGTCTCATTTGCTGCCATATCCATGCGGGCTGAGAAAGCTGCCGCAGAGTCTCCTACATTGGCAAAGGCTTTTTTACCCTTAACGAATACATAAGCCTCGTGACGTACACCTGCAGTATTACTCCAGTGTCCTATCCAGCTTCTAAGCTCACTGGTGTCGCTACTATCTCTTTTTGTAATACCTACTCCAAGCTCCGGATTACCCGCATGAGTAAGAAGTTTGAAATCGGTAAACTGATACTTATTACCCTCTCCTGTATCTCCGTGAGAAGCGAACATTGTGATACCCTGATCCTTATCACCCGCACCGTCTTGTTCTGTAAGTATTATAGGACAGTCGTCTGATAAGTGCATCATGGTATCAGTTTCGTTACCTATCCAAAACATCATAGAATTGCTAGTAAGGTTATGAACAGTGTACTCAATGATTATATACTGCTCATCATCCGATACCTTTACGCTTCTTCTTACTTCTACTTTCTTACTTGCATCATCATGCTTTTGAAGTTGCACAACCTCACCGTTTGCAACACCGGCAGGGAAGTTTTGCAAGTTGGCAATCGTAGGTGCCGTAGCAGCAGTAGGAGTAGAACCGCTCCATGTAATATTCGGTGTAACTGTATTCTCAGCTCCGAAAGCATACCTTGTATGCCACCAGCATACACCGTAACCGGTCTTAACTTCAGTATTATATCCGGCTGTAGCGTTAGTTCTTTCAGCCGCATCTCTTATAGCGGAGATATTGAAAGTACTTCCAGTAACAGCTCCAAAGTCACCGTTTGTATTTAAGGATTCATTTCCAACAGTATAAGCTGTACTCTCACCACTGTCATAGGTAGGAATAGTACCCGGTGTACCCTTAGTATATCTTGTCTGTATATGCTCATTCTGCAGACCCGCAGCATGAGCCGTACTGCCGCCAAATGCCGGCAGTCCTGTTAGTGCCATAGCCGCTGACAGCACTCCTGCCACCAGTTGCTTATAGGCTCTTCCTAATTTTTTTAGTTTCATATATTACACTCCTCTTCTCTATCTGCTAAAAACAACAAAATTGTTATCGTTCTTGTCATCATCACCGTCAGCTGAGGTTATTTTTCTCAAGAACCTGTCGTTACCCTTAAAGGAAGAATCGTATGTCCAGTAAGAACCGTCATTCCTGAACTTAGGTGCATTAGGACTCTCTGAAGCACTTACTCTTGCAAAGAACTTGTTGTCCATTATTATTATCCAAGAGTCCGATCCGTCTTTAAGTACTTTTCTATTGCCTTTAACCACTCTACCATCTCTGTCTACTACAAGCCATGTGTTGTTGCTGCCTTGAGTAGTATCCTTTACTATTCCGTATCCGAGATCTTCATCTGCATCGAGTCTCAGACCGTTATAGTAGAATTTGTTTCTATGACGCACAAGAGTTGAACCGCTTCCGTAAGCTATTCCGCTTGGCTTGAAACCGAATACGGCTCTTCCGTCTGCGATGTCAACATATACCTCTTCTCCTGTCTTCATAGATCCGTCATTTAATTCGTCAGCTCCGAAGAAATACAAGTTTCCTCTGTCTATACCGGGTATAGGACTGTCAGCCGCTGTCTGAAGGAAGTCAGCCTTAGTCCAGGTATCTACCTTGTAAGCTTGAGCAAAGGTTCCGTCATAATACATGATTACAAAACCTGTCTGCATACGACCGAGTCTGTCGAAAGCGTACTTTCTGTTATATACTGAGTATATCTTATTCTTAAGTACCTTTCCTTCAGAGTTGGTTCTGAACCAGCTGTACTCCTGACTGTTGTAATCCTCTTCCGACATTGCTTCGTTGGCAACTCTGAAAGCCCAAAAGTCTTTCTTCAGTTGACCGTCTTCAGAGTCTGCCGCATATTTGTACTTTGCGTTGCTTGAGGTAGCATTTACATTGGCATTGCTTACTGAAAGTCCCGGTATCATAATACCGTTCTCATCAAACACATATTTCTTGCCATCTATCTCTTTAACCTTTACAGATTCGATATTATTGGTCTTAACCTTTTTACCGTCTGTGTCAAAGTACATCCACATCTCGCCAAATTCCGAATACTCTTTTTGACCAAGTTGACTGCGGAAGTCAGGTTCAGCCACTTCATAGTACTTATACCACTGTCCGCTATACATAGCTCCGTCCGGTCCGAAGTAATATGTAGCCTCAACAAACTTATTGCTTGTTGTAGGATCTACTGCCTGACCGCTGCTGTTTACAAGCCCGGTAACCATCTTACCGTCTGCGTCAAACAGATACTTCTTATCACCTATCAATCTTGGTGCCGCTTTGTCCGAGGTGCTTTTATATGCTTTTCCACTCTCGCCGAAATAATACCAATTTGTTAAATTGGGATCATCCGCATCAACCAGTCCCTTCCACTGATTGACATACATAGCTCCATCGCTTCCGACATAATAGAGATTGCCGTTATCCGATACAAGGCTGTCTTTAACCATAAGACCGTCTGTTCCGAGATAGTATGACTTTTTGTCTGCCGACATTCTCCATGAGCCGGTTACGAGGCTTCCGTCGTTCTCAACATACTTCCATCCGCCATCTTCTTCTTTCCACTGACCCGCGAGTGCAGGTAAACTTAAAGAAATTGTAAGCAGCGAAGTCATGAGTCCTATCTTCCAAAACTTAACCTTCATAATACCCCTTTCTTAGTTTGGTAATTGCTTAAAACCCACTTGCTGCAAGAACGATTACATGAATCCATCTTCCATACTTTATCCTCCTTTTTTTCACTCTAATCCAAATTTTGACATCTTATTAAATTAAGATAAAAATAGTGGATTATACCTGTATATTAACATTTAGTAAAAAAAAATTCAATAGCTTAGGCGCACTGTTATAATACTGTAATAATTGTTTTAGGAATTATATAAAAATTAAAACTATTTACAGTTTACTTATGGTAGAAAAGTCAAGGTCTTTTACTTTTCACAACACTACCTAAAATATTTAACTATAAATTATTTTATACCTAAAAAACTATTAAAATACAGCTTTCCAACAGAGATAAAGTATGGTTATCGTCCTAAGTATTTGTGCCAATATACACTCCCTTTATCCGGCATACAATCAAAGGGGGTTTAAACATTGATTATATGCACTTACAAATCAAACATACCGACATATTTAGTCTTTTGAGGGCATATAAGACTTGATCAATGTATTATTATAGATGAAAAAGGGTCAGAGTGGCAAAAGTGTGATTTGACAAAAAAACACTGCCGTATGTCCTATTGGTAAGTACCACAAATAGACACGCAACAGCATACTATCGCCTATCCTAAACTTCTGACACTCTAACCCTTCTAACATCTATATCCTATATGTTGATTTAAATATATTGTACTACATTTTTTGAATTTTTGCTTCTATTTTCTTAAGAGTTTTTTATTTTTGTGTAATTTTAAAATCAACATGGTTATTAGTCTTATTTTTATTGTGTATATTGTATTTTTATACGACTTGTATCTATACTTGTTTTATGTTATTTAAACAAGTGAATCTTAAGAATTTTCTACATCTAATACAAGTAACTTTTCCTATTATCTCTTGCAAAGACTGATTTTAGGTACTTTTACTTATTCAAACATCGTAAAAAGCTGCCACACTAAGTGCGGCAGCCTTATTAATAAGATACTTACAGTTTTGGTAAATAAGATATACCTGCATAATATACACCCGAAAGCAAGCTTTTATTAGGTATATTATACAGGTATATTTATCAGACTGCTGCCGGAATTCATCTTCATATGATTTATAAACAGCAATTAAATATTTTCATTTTTTGACGAAGATGAATGACCCGGCTAAACTGTAACACAATCTGTCTTTTATTCTACTTAAGCAAATTCATAACTGTCTTATATACCAGTTCAGGTGCTACTGTAAATGAATACTTCTTTTCTATTCTCTCGGTGA
>ERZ773099.2012-NODE-2012-length-14414-cov-4.846925_pt1 | contig 14414 bp, 13 predicted proteins | sample MGYA00511120_ERZ773099 | MGnify/ENA primary metagenome ERZ773099 (study PRJEB29015, sample SAMEA2738012) | human oral metagenome | biome: human oral; feature: human-associated habitat; material: dental | place: China | collected 2104 ... | reverse complement strand
TCCAGGATGGAGACGTCGAAGGTGCCGCCGCCCAGGTCGAACACCAGGATTTTGTGCTCCTCCTTGCGGTTCTCGCCGTAGGCCAGGCAGGCCGCCGTGGGCTCGTTGATGATGCGGAGCACCTCAAGGCCCGCGATGGTCCCCGCGTCCTTCGTCGCCTGGCGCTGCGCGTCCGTGAAGTAGGCCGGCACCGTGATGACGGCCTGAGTCACCTTCTCTCCCAGGTAGTCCTCGGCGTCCCTCTTCAGCTTCTGAAGGATCATCGCGGAGATCTCCTGCGGCGTGTACTTCTTACCGTCGATCTCCACGTGGTAGTCGTGCCCCATCTCGCGCTTGATCGACATGATGGTGCGGTCCGCGTTCACGATGGCCTGCCGCTTGGCCAACTGCCCCACCAGGCGCTCGCCATCCTTCGTGAAGGCCACCACGGACGGCGTCGTCCGCGCCCCTTCGTTGTTGGGGATGATCGTCGTCTGATCTCCCTCCTGAACCGCAATGCAGCTGTTCGTCGTTCCAAGGTCAATTCCAACCACTTTCGACATAACGTTTTCCTCCTGTATGCAAATCTATAATCGTTCCTAAAGATAAGGGACCCTTAAACGATCCCGTTGAACCCATTGAAAAACAGCCGTTTCTCCGGAGAGGCCGGCGGCTCTATTCCGCCTTGCCCACCAGGACCCGTGCGGGCCGCAGGACCCGGTCCTTCGTCCGATACCCCCGGAGCTGCTCGTCGACGACCGCACCATCCTCCTCCGCGTCCTCCACGGGGACGGCTCCGACCGCCTCGTGGAGCGTCGGGTCAAAGCGCTCGCCCTTCGCCGGGATGACGCTGACGCCCGACTCCTCCAGGACGGACAGGAACTGGCGGCTCACCATCTTCACCCCCGCCAGGATGTCCTTCGCGCTGCCGTCCTCCGGGACGGAGAGCGCCCGGTCCAGGTTGTCCAGCACGGGCAGAAGGGAAACGATCAGGTCCTCCGTTGCGCGTCGGCGCAGGTCCTGACGCTCTCGCATCGCGCGCTGACGGTAGTTGTAAAAGTCCGCCCGGGCTGCCGCCAGCTCTTGCTCCAGCTCCGCGACGCGCTTTTCCGCGCCCTCGTCCGGCTCCTCCGCCGGCTGTGGGGCCGCCTCCTCCTTTTTCTCCTTCTCTTCAGGTTCCGGCGACTCCTCCACGAGGACGCCGTCCTCGCCGATGGAGTACTCCTTGACGGGCCGGCTCATCGCCTCCGCCTCTGAATCCCCCAAGGCGTCCTCCGGTTCGGGTATCAGGTAGTCCTCCTTTAATCGATCCTCCGTCATAGCACTCATCTCCCGCCCGGCCGCCCGGTTGTCCCTGGCGTTCCGGAATATTCTCGTCGACAGGTCCTTACGTCCCGCGCGCTTATTTTTTTTCCTGTGCATTCAGCGCATCTTCCTTCCGCAGCCCTCCGCGTCCTTCAGACTCTCCCACCTCGTCGTCCAGCGCGTCCGCGACGGCTTCCAGAACGCTGATGGAGCGTTCGTAGTCCATCCGCAGCGGGCCGATCAGGCCCAGGACCGCCTTCTGCTGGCAGGCCCGCGCCGGGATCAGGATCATGGCGCTCTCCTGCATCCCGTCCGTTTCGTTCTCGTCGCCGAGGGATACCCGCAGGTCCGAGGCCTGGCGGCACTGTTCCACCATGCTCGCCAGCGGCTTCTCCTGCTCCAGGAGCGTCAGGACGGCCTGCAGCCGCGAGAGCGCCTGGAAGTGGGGCAGGCTCAGGATGTGCTTCGCGCCGCTGCTGAAGAAGCGGTAGTTCTGTTCCGTCAGGAACCGGTCCACGTCGCTGATGGCCGCGCGACAGGCCGTTTCGGCCTCCTCGAGCCCCCCCAGCACGTACTGGTACAACACGTCATGCACCTCGCTCCAGGAGTGCTCGCAGGCGATGGTGTTGATCCGGCGGCTGAGCTCCTCCAGGAGCCCCGGCTCCACCTCGCAGGGGAGGGTGAACTCCGTGTGGTGCACCAGCCCGCCCTTCAAAACGATCAGGGCCAGGACGTTCGCCCCGCCCAGCGGCATCAGGTCGATGTGCCAGATCTCCATGCTGTCCAGCCCGGAGACCGCCGCCACCGCCACGCAGTTCGTGAGGCGCGAGAGAAGGTTCGTGACGTAGTTCAGGAGGTCCTCGATGCCGCTCCGCCGCCCCATGAGCTCCCGCCGCCAGGCCTCGGCCCCGCGGGAAGAACGGTTGCGGGCTCTGGCGGTGACGGAATCCACGTAGACGCGGTAGGCCTTGGCCGTGGGCAACCGTCCGGAGGACGTGTGGGGCTGGTAGAAATACCCCATCTCCTCGAGGTCGGCCATCTCGTTGCGGATCGTGGCAGGGCTCAGCCCCTTGATGTACTTCTTCGTGATGGTACGCGACCCGGCGGGCTCCCCCGTCTTGATGTACTCGTACACCACCGCCAGGATAATGCTGAGCTGCCTCTCCGTCATCGGCCTCGCCTCCGTTTCGTATCTTTGATTAGCACTCTTAATCAGTGAGTGCCAACAGATCGATAACATGGATAAGATTAGCAACTGGGCCTCTAAATGTCAATACAAGTCAGACCCTATAAATTACGGATTTTGTGCGCCTGACGTAAGCCGCCATAACGTTGAGCCTCGCCTCGGCGCCTGTCCCCGTCCCGCCTCGTTCCAGTATAATGGAGCGGTCACTGGAAGGAGGTCTTGCGAACCATGGACCCGACACTGAAGGCGGCGCTCCTGATGAACGCCGCGCACGCGCCGCTCCCGGCGTTCCGGAAGCTGTGCGAGAATTATGCCCCGGAGGACCTGAAGCGGGAGGAGCTCTGGGATGCGCTCAACCTGACGCCATCCGTCCAGAAGAACCTGTCGCGCCTCCTGCGCGAGGGGGACTGGCCCGAACGGGAGGAGGAACGCGCGGTGCGGTTCGGCGCGCGCTTCCTGACCGTGGACGACCCGGACTGTCCGGCGCGGCTTCAGGACCTGAGCCAGCCGCCCATCGGGCTCTACGTCAAGGGGAAGTTGGACGTCACACTGCCCTCCGCCGCCGTCGTGGGGACGCGGCGGTGCAGCGCCTACGGCAAGACCGTGGCGGAGGCCATCGGCCGCGCGCTGGCCAGAGGGGGCCTCATGGTGGTGAGCGGCGGCGCCCGCGGCATCGACGCTGCGGGACACAGGGGGTGTCTGGCCGAGGGCGGCGTCACGGTCGCGGTGCTGGGCACGGGCATCGACCGGGTCTACCCGATGGAGCACAGGGAGCTCTTCGCGCGGATCGCGGAGACGGGGGCGCTGATCTCCGAATACCCCATGGGGACGGAGGGCGCGGCCTGGCACTTCCCGGAGCGCAACCGCCTCATCGTGGGGATGACGGGCCGCACGGTGGTCGTGGAGTCGCCGGAGGACGGCGGCGCGATGATCAGCGCCCGCCTGGCGCTGGACCTGGGGCGCGAGGTCTGGTGCGTGCCGGGGCGCATCACGGAGGGCGTGTGCCGGGGGACCAACCGCCTCCTGCGCGACGGCGCCGAGCCCCTGGTGGACGTGGACGAGTTCGTCCACTGCACGACGGGACGCTACGGACAGTTGGTGCTGGACCTGGACGAGCCCGCCGCCAGGTCGCAGCCGCCCCTCTCCACGGACGAGAAGGTCGTGCTGGCCCTGTTGCAGCGCCAGGGCGGGCGCACGATGGACGAGCTCCTGGCCGAGAGCGGTCTGGACCTCGTGACGCTCCAGACCTGCATGATGACCCTATCCGCCAACGGGCTGGCCGTCGTCAGCGGACCGGGGCGATTCTCCGCCGGCGTCTGACGGGCCAGGGCGGTGCCATCGAGAAATTTGCGGGGCACATTTCGAGCGCAAAACCACGATCAATGGCAAGGGGCCCGGCAAAACGCCTGGGCCCCTTCTTATCCCTTCCGGCGTCTGGACTTCGCGTCGGGCCCCCGTTTTGGCTCAGGGGCCGGCGCAGCCTGCCAATCGAAGTGATCGCCGAGGTAGAACTTGCGGGCCATGGGGTTCTCCGCCACCTCGGACGGCGTCCCCTCGAGGAAGATCTTCCCCTCGTGGATCAGGTAGGTCCGGTCCGTGATGGAGAGGGTCTCGCGCACGTTGTGGTCCGTGATGAGGACGCCGTACCCGCTCTCCTTCAGACGGTGGATCATCCCCTGGATGTCGTTCACGGCGATGGGGTCGATGCCGCTGAAGGGCTCGTCCAGCAGGATGAAGCGCGGCGAGAGCGTCAGGGCTCGGGCGATCTCCACGCGCCGCCGCTCCCCTCCCGACAGGGCGTAGCCCTTCGTGTCCGCGATGTGCGCGATGCCGAACCGCTCCAGAAGCCCATCCGTCCCCGCCCTGGACTGCCGCGTCTCCTCCCACACCAGGTCGATGTTCTCCCGCACCGTGAGGCTACGGAACACCGAAGGCTCCTGGGGCAGGTAGCCGATGCCGGCGCGCGCCCTGGCGTAGACCGGCAGGCCGGTCACGTCGCGCTCTCCGATAAAGACGTGCCCTGCGTCGGGGCGGACCAGCCCGACGATCATGTAGAAGGACGTGGTCTTTCCCGCGCCGTTGGGGCCGAGAAGCCCCACCACCTCGCCGGGGCGCACCCGGACGCTGACGTCCGACACCACGAGCCGGCCACCGTACCCCTTGCGGATTCCCCTGGCGGTCAGCTCCTCCGCTGCGCCGCCCTGTTCCTTCCCCGCCTTGCCGGGATTCACTTTCTGCGCTCCCGCTTAAGGTCGATGGTGATCTCCGCACGGTCCGCGCTCACCGTGCCCGACTCGCTCCGGGTGATGCCGCCCAGGGCCTCCACGCGGTTCTGGTCCGGAAAGTAGACGATGGAGTCGGACCTCAGAGTGCGCCCTCCCTGCACGGCGACGACTCGACCGCTCAGCACGACGCTGCCGCGCTGGAGGGAGTAGAGCGCGTGGTCTCCGTTGATGCTCACGGGTTCCCCCGACTGCTTCGGCCGGCCCTTGACCCACACCCGGTCCTTCGCCGTCATGGAGGTCAGAGCGCCCTCCTGCAGGACGCCCTCGATGGACTCCGCACCGAACGTCAGGCCCTTGGCGCGGTCCTCCAGCCTGTGGGCCCCCACGATCCAAAACTTCGTCTGCTGGTCCTCCTCCGTCGGGCCCCCGACGCCCCCTGCCCCGATGAGGGTCACCCGGTCCGCGTCGAGGCCCATCGTGCCCACAGCCCCCTTGACGCCATCCTGAAGGCGGCAGGCCGGGGCTTCCGCGAAGTTGAGGGTCAGCCTTCCCGCCTTGAGGTCCACGGCGTCGCCCATCCACGTCCCGGAGGCCGTCACCCCGCTGTCGAAGGCCGCCTCGCGACGCGGGACGTTGCCCGAGCCGCGGGGCGCTCTGACCGTGAGGCCGTCCGCCGTGATGAGGACCTCCCCCTCCGCCAAAAAGTCCCCCGTCGTCGAGTCGAAGCGCATCCGGTTCGCCGAGAGCTTCGCCTTGTCCGGCAACCCCTGCTCGTCTACCGCAAAAGCAGCTCCCGCCAGCCACAGCGCCAGAAGCGCTGCCAACCCCATCGCCCCTCCCGTCCTTCTCATCCGCATCCGTTCCCCTCCGTGCAGGACGACGCAAAGCCCCTCTCCGCTCGACGTCGCCCGATATTTTCATTCTTAAATTATATCAGGGGGCGTCCCAGGGAGGACAACCGACAGGGTGCTGAAGTTTAGGCCGAAAAAAATTCAGGCCGGCGTCCCAGCCTCGTCCTTTCGCCACGCTATTCGGGGGCCTGAGGTATATAATCTTATCAGGTGCAGATGATGCCACCATAAATTTTGTGGAGAAATTTTCTCCTGGAGGGAAAGACATGTCGATTCGCGGCAAATTGAAGCTCATGGTGACGGTGGTGTTCCTCATTATTGTGACGATGACGCTGGTGACGCACTTTCGTTCCACCTCCATCGTCAGCGATCTGCAGGAACGGACGGGGAACGAGATCGTGACGGGGAGCGCAGGCGTCATCCGTGAGTACCTGGACAAGTACGCCAACGTGACGCGGATGGCCGCCGCGGAGATCCGCCACACCCTCCTGGAAACCCCCGACATCCAAAGGAAGGACCTCGAGTCGCTGATGGCCTCCCTGGCCAGTTCCGTGGAGTCGCTCGGCCTCGTCAGCCTCTACCTTGGGATGAGTTCCGACGGACAGATCTACTCGCACGACGGGTGGAACCCGGAGGGCTACGACTCCCGAACCCGACCCTGGTACCAGGCGGGGCTGAAGGCTCAGGGCGGTGCGCCCGCCTTCACCACGCCCTACGTGGACGCCACGACGGGGGCCTCCATCCTGAGCGTCGTCCAGCCGATCTCGGACAGGTCGGGCAGCCTGATCGGCGTCGTCGGCGTCGATATCAAGATGGAGGCCCTGGAGCAGTTCGTCGTCTCCCAGAAGATGTTTGGCCACGGCTCCGGCGCCCTGGCCCTGGAGGACGGCCTGCTCGTCGCCCACACCAACCGAAGCTTCGTGCTGAAGGCCAACCTGCTGAACCCCGCCGACTTCAGCGATTCGGTCAGCGCCTTCGCCCGCCGCATGGTTTCCGGGGAAACGGGCTTTGCAAGTTATGAGTTTCAGGGAGAGTCCCGCCACGCCTTCTTCACCCCCGTCGGAAACGGATTCTTCTTCTACATCTTTCTGCCGACGGAGGTCATGGAGGCCCAGACCCACGCCCTCACGGTCTTGAACGTGACGATGGCGCTCGCCGCCATCGCGTTCTCGACGATCTTCATCCTCTTCATCATCCGCGGGCTGTCGAGGGCCATCCGCAGCATGACCTCCGTCACGGACGTCCTGAGCGAGGGCGACCTGACCGCGCGCTTCGAGGCCTCCGGCCGTGACGAGCTGGCCCGCATCGCGGGCCTCCTGAACTCCATGCTCGACTCCATCTCAGGGGCCCTGAGCAAGGTCCGGGGCGAGGCGGAGGAGAGCTCCAAACAGGCCAGCACCCTGGCCGCCCTCTCCCAGGAAACCCTGGCCTCCATGGAGGAGGTCTCCGCGTCGGTCGCTCAGGTCAACGGGCTGATGGAGGCGGCCTCCGCCTCCACCGAGGCAACCGGCGTCTCCGTTTCCGAGATCGCCGCCAGCGCCCAGTCCAGCGCTCAGGCCTCCACGGACGGCGCGCAGCAGGCCACCCAGGTCGCCGAGGCCGCCCGGGACGCCGCGGCGGAGGTCTCCAAGGTCCTGAAGAGCATGGCCAGCGTGGGGGACGCCGCCCGGCAGAGCCTCCAGGGGATTCGGGAGCTGGGTCAGTCCGTGGACTCGATATCCGGCTTCGTCGCCACCATCACCTCCATCGCCGACCAGACCAACCTGCTGGCCCTGAACGCGGCGATCGAGGCGGCTCGTGCGGGCGAGGCAGGACGGGGCTTCGCCGTCGTGGCCGAGGAGGTCCGCAAGCTGGCGGAGGAGTCGGGACGGGCCGCCCAGGAGGTTTCGAAGCTCATCGCGAACCTGCAGAGGGAGTCCGAGAGCTCCACCGCCATGACGGAGTCCGCGGGGCCGCTGCTCCAGAAGGCGATGGAGGACGCGGAGTCTGCCCAGAAGAGGCTGAGTGCCGCGCAGGACGCCATCGAGAGCCTGAACCAGGGGATCCAGAGCATCGCGGCGGCGGCGGAGAAGCAGGCCGCATCCTCCGAGGAGATCGCCGAGGCCATGAAGAACCTGAGCGACTCCAACGCGAAGATCATGGACTCCACCGCCGCAATCCGGGACTCCAGCCACGAGACGACGACGGCTGCGGAGTCGATCGCCACGGCGGCTCAGTCCATGGCGGAGACGTCGGAACGTCTGAACGGGCTGGTGGATGCCTTCGTGCTGGACGGGGAGAAAGAGCACCCCGCCTTCCTGAAGGGATAGGGCTACGGCAAGTTAAGGAAGCGCTGATTGGCTAAAGGGTCCTTGAAGACAATCAAGGACTCTGAGAGTAAGGATGTCCTTCAGTGCTTCCTTAACAACAAGATGGGTCATTCCCCTGGCGACGAAGGGCATTAAACATAAAATGCAATGGAATATATTTATAATAGTAAAGGAGATGAAATTATGAATCAGAAAACGTTCAAAATTATGGGATGGGTAGCAACGTGTACCGCTATGCTTATGTATATATCCTATTTTCCCCAAATAGTTAATAATATACATGGGGTCAAAAGCGGTTTCTTGCAGCCCATGGTTGCGTCAATCAATTGTACTTTATGGGTCAGCTATGGCTTTTTTCAAACGAAAAAAGACTGGCCTCTTATGATAGCAAATTTACCAGGTGTAATATTTGGTGCTATCGCTGCAATTACTGCTTTGTAGAAAAGATTAAGAAATTTACCTAAGAGTCTTATAGGTGGCTATGCTATTGAAACTGTAGAGCAGACACTCGGGGTCCGCCGACCGTCTTGCGTCCGCGCCCCCGTTCACCCCTCCTCCAGGCCGGACGCTGCGGACCATCAGGCCGGCTGTGTTCGAAGCCCAAACCAGGCCGTCCATTGACAGGCGGTCCGTCCTATGGATATAATTATTCCAACGGTTCTTTGATGTTACCCGCCTTGAGAACGCCGTTGAGGACGGCCTGAATTCACTCGCCCCCAAGCGCTCGAACGTAAGAACGATCGGAGAGGGAGGGGCAAGTTTTATTGCGTTGCGAGGCAACGCGTAAATCCAGTAAGGAGGTCCGCTTCTCTGTTAAAGAAGCGCTGTTCGACGTGCGGCTCGAAAGGCCTTGCACCTGAGCGCGCTGAAGCAGCTTATGAAACCCTTTCAAAACATCCCCTGGGGCCGCGCCGGGCGCGCGGCCCTGTGGGTGTTCGGCGGACTTCCCGCCAATCTATACTCAAGGAGTGGTTTTTATGCAGGACGGACAGAGCTACTTGGACATCGCGAACTCGAGCGTCATCTGGATGCTCTGCGCGATTACGGTGGGCATTGCGTTTCTACAGGCCATACTGTTCATGTGCATGGCCCGCCGCACCAGGATCCGCGCAGGCATTCCGGTGGAGGTCAGCAGTAAGGCCCTGCGCGTCGGCCTCATCACCGCCATCGGTCCCGCACTCGGCGTCTTCATCGTCATGGTGGGATTGATGGCAGCGATCGGAGGCCCCATGGCCTGGTTGCGCCTCTCCATCATCGGCGCCGCCCCCACGGAGCTGACGGCCGCGACCTACGGCGCTCAGGCCTCCGGCGTCGAGCTGGGAGGAACGGGGTACGACCTCACCGCGATGTCCGTTTCCTGGTTCGCCATGGCGCTCAACGGAGCGGGCTGGCTGGTGTTTACCGGACTCTTCACGCCGGCCATCGAGAAGCTCCGCGAGAAGGCCAGCGGCGGCGACTCCAAGTGGTTGGTGGTCCTGTCGGGCGCCTGCTCCCTCGGCATCTTCGGCTACCTGGTCCACGGCGAGCTGCGCAAGAGCTCCGGGCACGCGACGGCCGCCATCGCCGGGGCGCTCTGCATGTTGTTCCTGGTCAAGTTCGTCGTGCCAAAGTGCCCCAAGCTGATGGAGTACTCGCTCGGCATCGCCATGCTGTTCGGGATGGCCTGCGCGCTGGTCTACGACATGTATTTCGCCGTCATGCCGCAGTAGGGCTTGGACGCACACACTTCAGGAGGAATCACTATGTCAGAACACGATCACATGGCTGAATGGAAAAAGGGCAGCATCCTCATCGGTGCGCCCACCAACCTCATCGCCGCCGCGACGGCCTTTATCCCCGTCCTCTGGCTCTGCAGCACGCACCACTGCTGGCCGGACTGGAACGTCGTCCTCACCGCCTGGGGCATGACCGCCGCCTCCTTCGGCGCCTTCTACCTCGTTGAGCCCATCTCCTACTACGCGGCTTTGGGCATGGCAGGAACCTACCTCGGCTTCTTGTCCGGCAACATCGGGAACATGCGCGTCCCCGTGGCGGCCCTGGCGCTCGAGGCCACGGACAGCCAGCCCGGCACGATCCAGGCGGAGATTGCGTCCACCATGGCCATCTGCGGGTCCATCATCATGAACCTGTTCTTCACCACCCTGGCGGCCGTCGTCGGCGCAGCCGTCGTCGCCGTCCTCCCCAAGTTTATCGTGACGGGCCTCACGAAGTATTCGGCAGCGGCCATCTTCGGCGGGACCCTCGGCAACTTCGCCATCAAGTATCCGCTGGTAGGCGTCTTCGCCCTCGGACTTCCGCTGCTCCTCCACTGGGCCATCCCGTCGATCGCCGCGTGGCTGCTCATCGTCATCTCGGTCTTTGGAAGCATCACCTTCGCCCGCGTGCTGTACGGCATGGGCATGGGAAAGTAACGCTTTCTTTTTTTAAGTAACGTTTTTCTTCGAAAAGTAAGGAGGGAGATCATCATGAACCTGTGGAAGGAATGTAAAGGTCTGCAGGATTACATCGTGGGGATCCGCCGCACCCTGCACCAGATCCCGGAGCTGGGGACGGACCTCCCCAAGACTCAGGCCGCGATCTGCGCCGAGCTGGACAAGCTGGGCATCCCCTACAAGAAGAACCAGGGCGATTCCGGCCTCATCGGCACGATCCACGGCGGGAAGCCGGGAAAGACGATCCTGCTCCGCGCGGACATCGACGCCCTGCCCATCAAGGAGGACACGGGCCTGCCCTTCGCCTCGAAGCACGAGGGGTGCATGCACGCCTGCGGACACGACAACCATGCGGCCATGCTCCTGGGGGCCCTGCGGGTCTTGAACGAACACAAGGCGGAGCTGACCGGCAACGTCAAATTCGTCTTCCAGACGGGCGAGGAGATCAGCCGGGGCGCTAAGGTCGCGATCAAGGAGGGCGTCATGGACGGAGTGGACGCCGTCTTCGGCACGCACATCGGCTCCATCCTCGACCCCAACATCCCCGCCGGAACGTTCATCGTCGTTCCCGGCTGCGCCATGGCGTCCTTCGATCGCTTCGTCCTGACGGTCAAGGGCACCGGCTGCCACGGCTCGACGCCGGAGAAGGGCGTCGACCCCATCACCATCGCCTCGAACATCGTCCTGTCGCTCCAGGAGGTCATCGCGCGGGAGATCGCCGCGCCCAAGGCCGCCGTCCTGACCATCGGGAAGATCGCGGGCGGCTTCGCCTACAACGTCATCCCCAACGAGGTCGTGATCGAGGGCACGATCCGCGCCTTCGAGGACCCCGTGCGGCAGCACATGGCCAAACGCATCGGAGAGATCGGCAAGGGCGTCGCGGCCACCTTCCGCGGCGGCTGCGACTTCGAGATGGACTGGGGCGCTCCCCCCGTCGTCAACGACGAGGCCATGGCGAAGCTCGCGGCCGACGCAGCAAAGAAGGTCCTCGGTGTCGAAAACGTCATCACGTCGATGCCCGCCCCCAACATGGCGGGCGAGGACTTCGCCTACTACCTGGAGAAGGCGCCCGGCGCCTTCATGGCCCTGTGCTCCGTGAACCACGAGAAGCACGCGGACGCGCCGCACCACAACCCGAAATTCGACGTCGACGAGGATGTCCTGTACCGGGGCAGCGCCGTGTTCGTCAGCATCGTGGAGGAGTTCCTGGGCCGCTGAGCCGGCCCTTCCCGCCCGGCCTCGCAGGGAAAATGCGGAGCGGTTTTATCTATGGAGGGGTTCGACCATGAATGATCTGTTGTCCCTCGGCATCCTTTACGTGCTGGGGATATTCGTCCTGATCTACTTCTTCACCGTGCTGCCGGCACGAAAAAAGCACAGGCGGGTGCAGGCCATGCACGCTGCGGTCAAGGAGGGCGACGAGATCGTCACGATAGGCGGCGTCATCGCGCAGGTCCTGTCCCGCGACGACACGGAGCTCGTACTGAAGCTCAATGACGCGGGAACGACCATGAAGATCGTCGTCTACGCCGTGCAGTCCATCCGCAAGAGCAGGACAGAATAGGCATCACACCACGCAAAATCCAAGCACACAAAATTCTGAGGAGGTTGTTTCATGCGTTCTTTGGTTGGAAAAGCGCTTTGTATCGCATCGGCCCTCTGCGCCGCGGCCCTCGTCACACTCCCCGCTCAGGGGACCGACGGATCGGGGGACCTGTGGGCGGTCGTCACCGCGCCGATGGCCCCCACCCTCTACGACGGGGAGCGGGACGACGAGGTCCTCTACGGGATGATCGGCGAGGTCCTGGCGGACAAAGACGACCAGGGGCTCTATAGCGTGCGGATGCAGTACGGCTACAAGACGTCCATCGAGGGCCAGCACGTTGCGCTCGTCTCCAGGGATGAGGCCGAGGCCTGGCGGGCCTCCGTCACCCATCAGGTGATCGCCCCCTTTGCGGACGTGCTGCCCGAGGCCCGGACGGAGTCCTATCCCCCGCTCATCACCCTGCCCCGCGGGGCGTACCTCAAGGTGGGGGGACCGGACTCCGAGGACGCCCGCTGGCTTCGCGCCGAACTCTTCGGCGGGCAAACCGGCTGGGTCAACAAGAACCTGGTGCGGGAGCTTCGCGCGTGGGGCCAGGAGGAGGCCGTGCGCGCGGCGCTCACGGCCGACGCGGAGCTCTACCTCGGCGTCGGCTATCGCTGGGGCGGTAAGACCCCCTACGGCCTGGACTGCTCCGGCTTCACCAGCATGGTCTACATGCTGAACGGCCTCGACATCTACCGTAACTCCCGCCCGGAGGTGGGATACCCCATCGCCCTGATGCACGTGGAGGGGACGCCGGAGGACGCCCACACGGCGGAGACGCTGACCGCCGCAAAGCCGGGGGACCTGATCTTCTGGGGCGGGCACGTCGGTTTCTACGTCGGAAACGGGAAGTACATCCACTCCAACGGCTCCTCCTTCAACACGCGGGTCAACTCCCTGATCTCCGGGGACGAGGACTTCCGCGCGGACCTGGCGAAGCCGTCAGCCATCTACACCTGGGGGACGGCGTTCCCGGCGGAGCCCAACCGGCTCGTCGTCCGGCGGTTCTACGCCCTGCCCTTCACGTCCGGCGACCAGACGGGTTACCGCTTCTACGCCCGCGCGGACGGGTACGCGCCGAACCGCGCGATCCTGTACCCCGAGGGGAAGGACGGCCCCGCCATCGAGGTGAGCAGGACGCGCCGCATGCTCTACGACAACCCGGCGTCGGAGCACAAGGACGTCCCCGTCTACTTCTACCCGAAGCCCGGCTCCTACAGGCCCGCGCTCGTCCTGGTGAACGACGAGGGCTACCGCCCGGAGGGAAAGACCATCAGCAGCGACCTCACGGAGATGACCGAGCCCATCGCCGTCCGGTGAGACGCCCTGTTCAGGAGCGACCGGGGCCTGCCCATGAGGCAGGCCCTTTTTCGCTTGCCTAAACGCCCCCGATGGAGGACAATGGGCCTTAGGAGGTGTTGTCTATGGCAAGCGCAGCGGTATTTTTGATCGACGGCTTTGAGGAAACCGAGGCCCTGACCACCGTGGACATCCTGCGGCGGGGCGGCGTCGAGGTCACGACCGTTTCCCTGACGGGACGGGGCGACGCGGTGAGCAGCCGCAAGGTTTCCGTTCGAGCGGACGCGCTCTTCGACGACGTGAAGGACAAGGACTTCGACATGCTGGTCATCCCAGGCGGAACGGTGGAGTACGCCAGGCATGAGGGCCTCCGAACGCTGGTGCAGAAGTACGACGCGGCGAAGAAGCGCCTGGCCGCCATCTGCGCGGCACCGCTCGCGCTGGAGCGTGCCGGAGTGCTGAAGGACCGCCGGGCCGTCTGCTATCCGGGGATGGAGCCCCAGATTCCCAGCGCGATCCTCGGCACCGAAAACGTCGTGACGGACGGACACATCACCACGGCGAAGGGGCCGGCCATCACGCCCTTCTTCGCGCTGAAGCTGCTCGAACTCCTCTGCGGCAAGGAGAGGGCCGACGAGGTTGCGAAGGACTTTCTGATCCCGCTGATCGGCGGAGGTCAGCGATAGGCCCGTTTAAAACCGGGGACAACTTTGATCATCGAGGTGGATGAAATGACCAACGAGGAGTTTGCGCGCTGCGTTCAGGAGGCTGGGGAGAAGGACCTGGAGAACTTCCAGATGGGGATCGTGATGCTGAAGAACCTTCGCCCCATCATGGCGAAGTACGGTCTCGCCGGCAAGGCGGACCAGGACGCCAAGCTGAAGGAGGAGAACGCAGCAGCTCGAACCGCCACGCTGATGCAGTTCTGCCCCGCGGCCGAGTCCGCGGAGGTGCTCTACGTGGACGAGAGCGGCGGCAAGTACGACGCGCTGATGTCAAAGCAGAGCGGGTACTGAGGAGGCGTCGGGCGTCCACGACCTCAACGGGTTCGCCGCGGCGGTCCCTTTGAGGAATGCGGACGAATTCCCCTTCGTCCCGCGGAGGCGTCGTCGCCCCCGCGGGCATTTTCTTTCCCCTCTCTTCAAATTGTTATGGTATAATGCCATGGTGTCTGTTTCAGACGCCTTGAGCCGTTAGCTCAGTCGGTAGAGCACCGGACTTTTAATCCGGGTGTCGTGGG
>ERZ773099.2009-NODE-2009-length-14433-cov-10.115732_pt1 | contig 14433 bp, 14 predicted proteins | sample MGYA00511120_ERZ773099 | MGnify/ENA primary metagenome ERZ773099 (study PRJEB29015, sample SAMEA2738012) | human oral metagenome | biome: human oral; feature: human-associated habitat; material: dental | place: China | collected 2104 ... | reverse complement strand
TGAACGTCGATCATCGGCGAACGCTTGAAGAGCACCTCCAGGTAGTCCGTCATCTTGCGCTCCAGGACGTTGTAAGGGTAATACTTGCTCTCCCAGACCTGGAGACCGGTCGTGTTCTCCGTCGGAAGGATCACCACGTGCAGACGCCGCGGCTCGGCCGCCTGACAGACGGAGCCCGCGCAAAGCAGCAAAAGCACCAAAAACGCCCCACATATCCTGTTCTTCATGGATGTCCCAGTCACTCCCCAACTGTAAAGGCCTGTGCAGGAGACCCCTCTCCTCGGAGTCCCCCATTTGACATTTTCAAGGTCGGGCCCCATTTCACTTCAATCATTTCACTTCAATGTCAATGTCGGGCCTCAAATCGCCCTGCGAAACCCAATCCGTTTCTATTTTACCGTATACGAGGGAAAAATCGTCGATGATTTATCTCCTTTATCTTCTTCTTGGATTTATACCAATTCGCGTTTAAAGAAAAGCAAGAAAGGCCCTCTTGCAAGGGGGGCTGCCCCGGAGGGGCTGAGGGGTGTTGCTGAGCGTGAAGAACAACCCTTCCGCCTCACTCCGTTCGGCACCTCCCCTTACATAAGTGAGGCAGCAAATCTTTGATTTGCGTAGCCGAACTTAGATTTTTCATCAGGGGAGGCAAGGCAAAGTTACATCTTTGTTAAGCGCGAATTGGTATAACACGGCCTAGGGACAAATCCACCCGTACACGGATAGTGAATTTCCTGAGTGATCTGTCCTCCAGGTAGGCCAAGGAAGATTCTGGATTGCTGGGGGCCCATGACCGTGCTCTCGGTCCGCGCGCCCTCGTTTCTGATGAACATGGTGCGCATCCTCGTGGGCAACCTCGACGCCGTGGCGCGGGGCAAGGCGTCCCTGGGCTGGCTGGAGGCCCTTTTGGCAGGGGACGAGCGCTCCCGATCCGCCGTGACCGCCCCGGCCTGCGGCCTCTATTTCTGGAGGGCCGGCTACAGGGAGATCCCGACGGATGGGCGCGCGTTGGGGCGCGCGGGCTTCTGGGGAGCCCCCGGCGCGTTTTGAGGGAACCTGATATAAAGCGTATCAAGCGGACTGGGCCCAAAGGCTGGGCCCAGTCCGCGATGAGGCGTCGGAGTCTACCGTGCCTCCTCCAGAGTGATCTCCGCGATATCCACCCAATCCGGCCCTGTTCCGTCGGGTCGATAATTACTCGAATCATCCTGCGCCAGATTCCCTCTGATGATAGGAAGTTCCTTTTCCCTATCGGTCCCCTCATAGAGCTTCACCTTGACCGTATAGTTCGTGGGACCGTTCCCATGGTCGCTGAAGTAATGCAGCCGGATTTTATACGGCTGGCCGTAGCGTATGGTGTTTGTCCTGAGCAGCGTCCAGTGTTCCGGCCCATAGCCATTTATGATGTCGATGTCCAGTTCTCCTCCGTCGGCGGTCTTTTTATGGTAATAGCAGGAGCAGTCGCCCGAGGGATCGATAACGTAGAGGTCCACGTCCGTGTTGTTTGTGTCCCACGTCAGCGTGACCAGCATGACGGAGTTGTCCACGTCACAATTTAAGATAAAATCCCTCATATCCATGTTACAAGGTTGTTGCACTAACTGAATCGTTGTTCTTAGCCCCCACCATTTCTTAACCTCTGCCTTACTCCATACGGAGAACCGTAGTTTATTAGGGCCTGCCTCTAACGGAACAGGTAATTCAAAGCTCCCATCCTCTCCCAACTCTATTGAAAAGCTTTTATCGTTAACCCAGATATCCAGTCTGGAAATTAAGACTTCTCCGCTGTGCACTTTTCCCTGCAATTTCACATCTCGACTTGAGACGGTCTGGCCATTAACATGAGACGTCAGCTCTATGACAGCCCTTGTGTCCTTTTGAAAACCTGCTTTTGCATCCTCAAGGATGTTTCTAAAATTCTCCTCCCCCATGTTGAATGAGCCGTCTCCGCTGTAGGCGATTTTCTTATACCCCTCCAGACCATAAGAATAAGACCTCCAGCTTTTCTTCGTTTTATCGAAGACCACACTTCTTGTTGCATCACCAGGCTTATTTGGGTCATAGACTCGAATGCTACCGATGTCCCCGGAGTCCTCGTATGCATAGGCTAAGAGGCTATGGGCTCCCTTAACCTTTTGTTCTTTCCCTCCTATTACCTTATAACGATCTCCTACCCATACAAAAACCGGTTTTCCTGTCGTCTTCAGGTGATTGCAAATACTGGCATATCGGTCCACGTCGGTAGGATTGAACAAAGAATTTTTTCCAAATTCCTTGTTAATGATATTTACGAAATAATCCTGTTTTCCCAAGGATGTATGACTCCTTGTGGCAATAATATCTTCCCCTCGTATATCTTGACTCTTACTATCTATACCGAGAACTTCGTCGTAAAATCTGCCGTAGAAGTATTTATTGGCGGATGGTTTCTCCTTCAGGAAGTACCAAAGGGAAAATGCAGTCATCCCCTGACATTCGCCACCCGGGTTGATATCTGATTCTAAATTTATTATTTTAAACCCGTCTTGTTCAGGGGTATACCCTGTCGTGAGTCTGACAGGTTCGGCTCTGCTGTCGACCCCAGTCTCAATCCAGGAAAAACGACCGCTGCAAAACGTTATAAAGGTGAAGGTGCCCGCCGCGCGGTTGATTTCGGTGGCCTGGGCGGGGCGCAGGGTTCCGTCTTCCTCTATGCGGTAAGGAACGGGAACCGCATCGGCTGTGCTCGGGGTTGCCTGGGCGGAGCGTGCTTTTGTCGGGTCGCTGGAGGAGACCCTTACCCTGTGTTTTCCGAAGGGGAAGGTGATCTCCACGGGCATCCCGAACTCGAAGATATCCTCCGCATCAAGGACAAGGGTGGTCTCACTGAACGTCCCCTCGTTGGGCTTCAACGTACCCTTGTTGTAGCCGACGGAGATCTTCGTGGGCTTCAAGACTGCTCCTGCAGGGAATGTCACGACCAGGCCGTCCAGCGGGGTGCCGGATGTGCCAAGTTGAATGACGCCTCCCTCCACTCCAACGTTTTGAGTTTTGACGACGACCTCTTCGCCCGGCGCAAAAATAACGGGTTTCTCTGTCGGCGTCGGAGTCGGAGTCGGCGTCGGTGTCGGAGTCGGCGTCGGTGTCGGAGTCGGCGTCGGTGTCGGAGTCGGCGTCGGAGTTGGCGTCGGCGTCGGCGTCGGCGTTGGGGTCGGCGTCGGCGTCGGCGTGGGAGTTGGAGTCGGCGTGGGAGTCGGCGTGGGAGTCGGTGTCGGCTCCGGCGTTGGGGTCGGTGTCGGGGTTGGCGTCGGCTCCGGCGTTGGGGTCGGAGTTGGCGTTGGGGCGGGATCATGGATGCCGCTGTCTCCGCCTCCGCAGCCTCCCAACAGGAACAGCGACAGGCTGAGCACAAGCAAAAGCCACAAGCTCGATTTTCTTTTCCTCTTCATCCATTTCCACATCTTCAAAGACCTCCCTTTCTCAGAATGTTTTCCTTTCTCGATTGCGGCGGAACTTTTCCCTTACCTCGTCGTCAGCGTTCCGGATTGTTGTTCGCCCTCCTCGCCCCCTCCTCTCCTAGCTCCCCTGCGTCCTTCCTCCCCCCTTCCCGGTTCACCTTTTTCTCTCGTTCTGCCCGCTCGACAGTCCCGATATCTTCCCCTGACAGGATTTCCGCGCATGAAAAACCGCCCGCCCCACGCGCAAGGCGCAGGACGGGCGGTTCGGTTCTCTTGGAGCCCCGTATTCCCAGTGGCGTTATCGCTGCTCAGGCAAACATGGGCACGCACGCACGCACGCACCATGATACGCAGTCATGAAAAAGTCAAGAGAAAAAAGACTGTCTTCAAGGGTAAAGGATGCACGCATCTTCGGTCCCTCACAGCAAAAATATTGGCAAAAAATGCTGGAACAAAAGGTTAAAATTACGTTATATTTTTGCAGGATATCATGAATTATAAAGGGAGTACGGCGTACTGTCAAGAAACGGGTCTCGTCCCTGTCGTTATTCTGTGATCATGTCACCCGATTAAGTAATCCGTGAAAAGGTCTCCATCCCCCGCTATCTGCCCAAGGGGCTCGACTTCCGAGAGGCTGGGAACGACGATGTTCCGCGGATTCCAGCCGTACTTTTCAATAGGCCTCCTCGTAGAGGCGGAGAACATCGCGCTTGTCGTACTTCCTGGGGTTGGGGCGCCCTATCGCCTCCTCCATCGTCCTCTCCGCCAGAAGGGGAAAATCCTCCTTGCGGACCCCGAGCTCCCGGAGCCCCTTCGGGAGCCCCAGGCTGCGGTTGAGGGCAAAGAGCGCCTTGAGCCCTGCCTCCGCGTTGTCTCGCTCGGCCCTCCAGGAGCGCCCCACACCGAGGGCGACGGCGATATCGGAGAACCTGCCGAGCGTCTCGAGGGTGGTGTTGAAACGGCAGACTACCGGCAGCAGCAGGGCGTTGCAGAGGCCGTGAGGAAGGTTGCAGTGTCCGCCCAGGGGGTGGGACATGGCGTGCACCAGCCCCAATCCGGCGTTGTTGAAGGCCGCTCCGGCCAGGAAGCTGGCGCAGCACATATTCTCCCGCGCATCCATGTCCGTGCCGTCCCGAACCGCCAGGGGCAGGTTCTCCGCCACGAGCTGGATGGCCTTCCAGGCCTGGGCATCCGTGACGGGGCCGGCGTTTCGGGAGACGTAGGCCTCCACCGCATGAGTCAGGGCATCCATCCCCGTCGCGGCCGTGAGGGCGGGGGGCATCGAGGCCATCATCTCCGGGTCGTTGACGGAGACGTCGGGGGCCAGGTACCGGTCGACAAGGGTCAGCTTGTTGTGTTCCTCGTCGGAGATGACGGCAAACTGCGTCACCTCGCTCCCCGTCCCCGCCGTCGTAGCGATCGCAATGAAGGGCGGAAGCGCCTTGCTCACCTTGTCCTCCCCCTCGTAATCGGCAATCCTGCCTCCGTTGGAGGCCAGCAGCCCGATGCCCTTGGCCGCATCCAGGGCACTGCCGCCGCCCACCGCGGCCAGCAGGTCACAGCCCGACGACCGGTAAAGCGCAAGCCCCTCGTCCACGACGGCCACCGTCGGATTGGGCATCACCCTGCAGAAGGGGACGGTTTCAACCCCCGAATCCTTCAAGATGGAGGCGACGAACGCCGCCTGTGCCTCCCCAACCGCCCCGGACGAGGCGACCACAAGGGCCCGGCGGGCTTGGAACTTCGCGGCCTCACGGCCGATCGACTTGACACAACCCCTTCCGAGCAGATTGACGGGGGGAATCACATAAGAGCTCATGAGAAGCCTCCTCCTTCACAGCGTACCCAGTGTACATACGTCCTTCGTAAAAAATGTTGTACGAGGGCGTCAACTCGTCGATTTGCTCTCAAAAAGCCCCGCGGTCTGTAGTATCATGTAGTGCGGAATCCCGTGAGAAAAATCTCCGCCTCAAAACCGGCGGAAGACCTCCAGAGGAGGCGCTCTTCATGAGCTCGGACAGCAAGGAACGCATCATCCAGGAATACGTCCCCGGCAAACAGGTCACTCTGGCACACATGATCTGCCACCCCAAGCCGGAACTGTGCACCCTGATCGGGGTGGAGAGCTCCGGGGCCATCGGCATCATGACCATCACGCCCGGGGAGGGCGCCATCATCGCGGCGGACATCGCCTCGAAGGCCGGGGCCGTGACCATGGACTTCATCGACCGCTTCACCGGCTGCATCCTCTTCACCGGGGACGTCAGCGCCGTCGAGAGCTCCCTCTCGACGACCGTCCGCACCCTGAACGAGGTGCTGGGCTTCTTCAAGGCCCCCATCACCCGTACATGAAGCGCGTGATGGTGGTGGGGCAGACCGGCGCCGGGAAGACCTCGCTCCTGAAGGCCCTGGGGGTCTGGGAGGGGCACGTCCGAAAGACGGAGGCCCTGGCCTATGGGCCGCAGTGCATCGACACGCCAGGCGAGTTCTTCGACATCCCCATGTTCTACCACGTCCTGATCCAGACCTCCATCAAGGCCGCCGTCATCCTGTTCCTGATGGATCCCCTGCGGCCCAAGCACGTCGTCCCCAACTTCTCCAAGACCTTGCGCGCACCCGTAATCGGGGTCGTCAGCAAGGCGGACGCCGCCACCCCCAAGGCGATAGAGTCCGCCATCCAGGGATTGCAGGAGTCCGGCGTCACGGAAATTCACGTCGTCTCCTCCGAGACGGGGGAGGGGCTGGAGCTCCTGAGCCAACGCATCCGCGAACTTCGCGGACAGGAGCCCACGGCCTCCGAAGCAGGCTGAGCCGTACCGAGGCCTTTTCACGGCCCCAATCCTCCATCTTAAACAAATCCTCAATCCTCAAACAAATCCGCGACCAATCAAACTCAATCAATCAAAGAAGGGCGGAGACCAGGGCTTTGTGGGGGGACGGGATCACCACGGCACTCGTGATTCCTCCCTCCGTACCCAGCCGGCGGCGGCACGCCTCCACCGAGCTCTCCACGCTGCCCAGGTCGCCCGTCAAAAGGAGGATTCCCTTTCCGCCCAGTCCTCGGGCGAGGCGAATCTCCAGAAGCCGGACGTTCGCGGCCTTGGCCGCGACATCACCGGCCTGGACGGCGGACACGGCGCAGATCGTCTCCACCGCCCCCAGGGCCCTCACCTCTCCCATCTCTCCCGTGCCCGTGAGGGCGGGGATGACAGACGGGTGCACGTTGGGCAGGACGTGGGAGTCCAGCACGAAGAGCCCACCCGTCTCCTCTCCCTTCGAGATCGCCGTCCTGACGGCGTCCACCTCCCCCGCGAGGATGGTGATGTATTTCCCCGGACAGATGGGGGACGAGAAGACAAGCTGCACCTCGGAGGCCTTCAGCATGGCATCCGCCGCCTCCATCCCCTTGGGCGTCGTGTTGAACTCGATCAGTCCTATCGCCTTGCTCATGTCATGCTCCCCCGTTCCTCGACGTTCGCGCCCTCAGCCCGGATCAGAATGCAATCCTTCTCCAACCCCGCCACCACGCCCGAGATCGGGCTGTGCAGGTTGGCCGAGACGGGCCCCTCCCCCCTCGCGACGAGCTGCTCCCGCTCCACCCTGTCCCCAACGGCAACCAACGGAACCGACGGGGCCCCGATGTGCTGTTTCAGCATCAGGGTCACGCTTTGGGGGCGGATCACGCTTTGAAATTTAAAGGAAGGGCTCTCGTCGAGGGGGGCCCGTTTCGCGTAAGGCGCAAGCCCCAGTCGATGCAGGAGCCTGGCGGCCGAAAACGTCCGCAGCTCGCGGAAGGGATGGGCCGCCGCCGGGCGGTTGGCATGCGGGTTCTTGATCCCTGCAGACGCCATGCGGCCCTTCAGCTCCCGGTTCAGCCTCCAGGGCTGGAGCCCCATGACGCAGGCGACCTCGCACATGCCGCACTCGCAGCACAGGAAGGCCTCCGTGGCCGAGGCGTCGCGCTCGCAGGTACTGTTGAAGGACGCCAGGCGCATCAACTTGTCGGGGTGTAGGGAATGCCCCAGGAGGTAGCGTGGGCAGAGCTCCGTGCACAGCATGCAATGGCAGCAGGCCGTCCGGGCCAAACGCAGCATCTCCTTCATGGAGCGCTCCTTCGAGACGACCAGACGGTGGTCACGGGGAAGCACCAGCAGCCCCTTCGTGGTCTTGGTTACGGGCTTTTCCCAGGACGGAACCGGCTTGCCCATCATGGGGCCTCCCTCGATAAACGCCGCATCGGGCTCCGTGACCCCTCCGCAGGCATCGACGACCGCGGAAAAGGGGACCCCGATGGGGACCTTGAGAGTCCTCGGCTCCCGCACTGCGCCGCATACCGTCAGGTACTTCTCCGTCACCGGGGTGCCGGAGAGCGCCCTCTCGACGTTCAGCAGCGTCTCCACGTTCAGGACGACCGTCTCCACGGCCATCGGGATGCCGCCCTCCGGGACGATGCGGCGCAGGGCCTCGTAGACCAGGACCTGCTCGTCGCCCGCGGGATAGATGTTGGGCAGGACATGGAGCGCCATACGGGGGTTCCCGGACAGCAGGGGCTCGAGGCGGGCACGGGCATCGTGATACTTCCCCTTGAAGGCGAACACGGCCTTCTTCGCACCCGTCAGCTCGAGCAGCGCCTCCATACCGTGCAGCAGGGCCTCCGCGTGGACCGCGGCCAGCTGCTGATCGACCTGGAGCAGGGGCTCGCATTCCGCCCCGTTCAGGACGATGTATTCGCAGGGACGGGAGAACTTGACGTGGGTGGGAAACCCCGCCCCTCCCGCGCCGATGATCCCCGCCTCCCTAATCCTGTCAAGAACGTCCCCCATAACGTCCCCCTCTCCCTCCATCATCGACCAGGCTCCATCATCCACTAAAGCTCATCATCCGCCGAACACCAGGGTCTTGATCACCACGGGGATCACGCGCCCCCCGGAGAGCGGACAGCCCATATCGATATAATCCCCGTTGTCCACGGAGACCCCATCGATGCAGACCAGCTTCTTTGAATCTCCGAGGCGGCTTCCCAGGGCGAAGCCCAGCGCCTTGGCCATGTCCTTCTCCACGACCACGATGACCAGATCCTGATGTTGGAGGTACTCCGAGAGCCCCGCAACGAGCTGGGAGGCGTACCCCTGGACCTGGTCGAACGACGGGCTGTGCACGCCGCGGAAGGAGATGCCCACGGGCTGGGCGGAATCGCCTTCCGTGTACCAGCGAAGCTTTCGGGCCAGCGCCTCGGAGAGGCCCCCCGTCTCGTCCTCCAGGGTCAGCTTGAGGACAGGGACGTTCTGCAGCGGGAACAGGGCGGGGTCGGAGAAGCCGATGGTGCTCCCGCTGATCTCCATGGAGTGGCTTCCCGCCCCGACCACGGTGGCCCGTATGGTCTCCTCGGCCGGGACACGGACCAGCGTCCGGAACAGCCGCGTCCGGGCGACGGACTGCCCCAGCAGGACGCCGATGTCTCCGTAGGCGAAGAGGCCGGCCTCCGGGACGGAGTCGATGCAGTCCGCCACGCCGCCGGAGAAGGAGACGCCCTTCGCCTCGGGGGCGGCTCGGAAGTCGTGGGCCGTCAGCATCCGCTCGAGGAGCGGCGTCCGGTCCCGCAGGCCCATGAGCTCGTCGAAGAACTCCGCCATGCGGTCGGTCAGCCGCGTGAGATCCTCCACCGAGGCCGCGCGCCCCACGGCGATGGGCAGGCCCATGGAGTCGACCAGCGTCGCGATCCCGGGCGCGACATACTGGACGACGCGCGTCCGGGGGTCCAGCTTCACGAGGCGCCCCCCGATGTCCAGGCAGGTCGTGTCGACGACGTCGCCGTCCCGGAAGAGGACGACGTTCGTCGTCCCGCCGCCGATGTCGAAGTTGGCCACGGCCATGTGCTCCCGCCTCGAGAAGCTCCCGGCCCCGGCCCCCTTGCCCGCGAGGATGGACTCCAGGTCGGAGCCCGCCGTCGCCACCACGAAGTTGCCCGCCAGGCCGCTGAGGCTCCGAAGCACCGTCTCCGCGTTCTCCTTGCGGGCCGTCTCCCCGGTGATGATGACCGCTCCTGCCGAAATTGCGTTCCGGTCCACCCCCGCCCGCGCGTACTCCTGCTCCACGATCCTCCGCACCCCGTCGGCATCGATGGTCGTCGGGGAAAGAAGCGGCGTGAAGTGGATGTCGCTCCGGTAAACCACCCTCTTGTCCACGACCGTGATGCGGGGGATCGCGGCGACGCTCGCCACGTTCTCGATCGTGAGGGAGCTGAAAACAAGCTGCGTCGTGGATGTCCCGATATCGATTCCAACGCTGAGCACGGTTTCCGCCACGGATAAGACCTCCTCGATTTTTGCCGCTCCATTTCTGCTCAATCCCCGCTCAATTTCCGCTCAATTTATGCCCGCTCAGTCCTTGCCCACGGTCACCCCATACTGCCGGTCGTACCCCTTGGGCAGATGCCGGTACATCAGGACATAAATCGTGCTGCTCAGGCGATTGAGCGCGCGGATGACATCCTCCCGGTCCACGCCCCCCGGCCGCTCGAAGGCCCGGAACGCGGCCAGCTCGACCTCCCGAACCTGCGCCCGCAGGCGGTTCAGGCCGATGCAGCAGCGGCCCATCGAGTAGTGGGTGCGGATGTGCCCCAGCCCGAAATGCCTCTTCGGGTTGTGGGACATGGAGCGCAGTTCGTCGAGCGACAGGCCCAGAAGGTTTTCGTCCGGAAGCGGCTTCTCCATCACCTCGAAGGTGAGGATGCGTCGGACGAACTCCAGGATCTCCTCCAACTCCTCCGCCAGGGCCATGTTCCCCTGCTCCGCTGCCAGCCCCTGGACCTCGAGGATGGCCGCCTGGAGGCTGTCCATCTTTCCCCGGAAGGCGATGCGCGGGTGCCCCTTGGTCACCAGGACATTGGAGTGCAGGTGCGTCAGGTGTTCCGGCTTGACGGCGAACATCCCGCCGTCCGGGCCGACGAAGCGCGGCTTGAATGGGGCCGGCTCCTCCGTCCCCCTCCGGCCGGGGTCCTCCGCCATGGGCTTCGAGTCGGGCCCAGGGCCGTGTTCCGCCCCCTGCTTCCCCTTCACGATCAGCTCGATTTTACGCTCGTTCAGGAACTGACGCGCCGAGGGCGTCACAAGGGTACCCGGCTCGATCGTGTAGCTTTCGACCTGCTTCCAACCCAGCTCTTCCCGAAGATCCCGTTCCGTCAGCGCTTTCATGGGAACGGTCCTCCTTTCCCGGCAACACGGCGTGCCCGCTCGGGAACGGCGGACGCACCGCATTGCCGCAACGTCAAAAAAATTCGGTGTATCGGGCCTACTGGGCGGCCCAGTTCGCGGGATAGGTGACGTACAGGAACCGCGCGAAGGCCGGGGCACGGAACGTGATCGAGGAGTCGGCCGGGATGTAGAGGGCGTCGCCCTTGTTCCCCGTGACGGTCTGTCCGTCGATGAGGATCTCGAGCGTCCCCTCGATGATGTAGTCCACCTCGTCGTAACGGAGCGTCCAGTCGAACGCCGTCGCCTCCATCTCCATTATCCCGCAGCCCAGCCTGGGACTCTCCTCCAGGGTCAGGACGTCTATGAGGCGCACCTTGTCGCCCGGCTTGCCCGTGTCGAACTTCTCCGGCCTGACGGTGGGAAGCTTCACCGATACGGCGCCGGCGGGCACCCTGCGTTTTTCAAAGGGCGCCCCACATGGCGCAGGGTCCTTCTGCACACCGCCCAGGATGTCCTGGACGGCCTTGCGCACCATCTGTTCCAGGTCCTTCTTGTCCATAATCCTCCGTCCTTTCGACGCCTCGAGTTCACGCGTCCGGCGAGGCGTTCTGGGGCGTTACCCTGCACGCCAGGACCACGGCCGCGATACCCGCCACCAGCTTGCCGACGATCATAGCCAGGATCAGGCCGCGCTCCACGCCGGCCGTAAAGCCGAGGTGGTCGCCGAAGACGAAGGCGGCGCTGACCGCGAAGGCCACGTTGATGATCTTTCCGCGCTCATCCATGTCCTTCATCATCGTGAAGGTGGGGATGTTGTTCGCCAGGGTCGCGACCATGCCCGCGGCCGCGATATCGCCCATCCCGAGCTTCCTCCCGAAGACCAGCAGAGGCGCCTTGAAGACCTTGGTGATGAAGGTCACCATGGGGAACGCCCCGGCCAGGACGATGGCAATGCTGCCGATGACCGCATAGGACTCGGTCAGGGGCACCAGGGCGTAGGGTGACCCCTCGGGGAAGAAGCGGTAGGGGGAGAGCGCCTCGACGATGCCCATGGCCAATCCCACGGTGATCAGGGCGACCACGACCTTGCCGAAGGCCGAGAACCCCTTGATCATGGCCGATGGCACGAACTTGAGCCCCGCCGCGATCAAAATGGATACAATCAGGACGGGGACGATGTTCAGGATGAGCGTGAGGAGGGTGAACCCCTCGCCCAGCATCATCAGCCCGCCCGCCAGGCAGCCCAGCGGTATCGTGACCATCCCGATGAGGATGCCCTTGGCGAGCGCCGGATGGTCCTTCTTCTCGATGATCCCCAGGGCAACGGGGATCGAGAAGACGATGGTGGGCCCCATCATCCCCCCGAGGATGATACCGGCAAACCGGCCGATCTGCGGGTTGGCCGCCATCTGCATCGCCAGCGGGTATCCGCCCATGTCACAGGCCAGGAGCGTCGTCGCGAACATCGAGGGGTCCGCCCCCACAGCCTGATAAAGCGGCACGATAACCGGCTTGAGCACCTCGGCGAGGAAGGGGGCCAGGGTGATGACGCCGCCCATGGCAAGCATGAGCGACCCCATGGCCATGAACCCCTCCTCGAACTTCTCCCCAAAGCCGAGGCGGTTCTCCAGAAAAGCCTTGTCCAGAGCGCCCAGGACCATGAATCCCGTCATGATGTACAGAATGATGTCGTTGATCCCCATGATACGGCTTACCTCCAGAAAAGATATAGGGAAACGCTGATTTGAGCCATGAAGCACCCCGGTGCCCTTGACGACGCCCTACGGCTCGAACTCCAGCAGGCTGGCGTCGACCTCCACCGTATCGATGATCCCCACGATCACGGCGTCCACCGGCAGATTCTTCTGGTCGAAAAGCATACGGGCGGAGCTGCCCTGGCTGATCAGGACGTTGTCGCCAATTCCGGCCCCGGCCGCGTCCACCGCGACGAAGGTCTCGTCCTTGGAGCCTCGAACGGGATGTACGACGAAGAACTTCATCCCATTCAGGCTCTCGTCCTTCTTGGTCGCCCAGACGTGCCCGATGACCCTGGCGATGATCACGACCCCGCCCCCGAAACGCGGGTCACCCGGGCCCCAATCAGGCGCAGGTGGTCCAGAGCCAGCGGAGTGATCAGCGCACGGACCGCAACGAGCACCTCCGAACAGCCCTCCTTGCAGGCCGCCTTCACGTCCATCTCGGTGAGCAGCTTCTTGTCCGAGAGGTCCACGGCCGCCGCGCTCTCCTTCACCGCTCTCCCCTCTTCCGCTGCCAGGGATGTCCCCGGGCCTGCCGTCGCGGCCGCCGGCTCCTCGGAGAAGAAGGAGACGCCGAAGGACTCCAATTTTCTCCGGCACTCCTCGTAGTGCTGCCTCAGGGGGGAACCGGGCTCCAGTGCGTTCAGCCAATCGAGCCCGCGCTCGGACGCATAGACGGGGACCCCGACCAGCAGAGCGCCAACAATAAGGTTGGACTCCATCCCATACTGCATCCCCAGCGACGCCAGCACCAGCTGGTTCGACGGGAGGGAGGGTATGACGACCCCCTCGTAGTTCGAATAGCGTGGAAGCCCCTTGTCGAAGTTATCCCAATACTCCAGTTCCGGCCACTGACAGGAGAGCCGCCCCGGCCCGGCAGCCAGCCAGGGCTTTCCCTTCCCGGGACCGGAGCTCTCCGCGCCGGACGCCCTCGAGGCCTCTTGGGCCTCGAGGCGCCGCATCAACTCCTGCGTGACCTTTTCGATCAAGAGTTCCTGATCCACCAAGAGTTCCTGATTCATGGCATGAATCACACTCCAATCAGCCCAATAAAAAATCCGCCGCCTATAGACGGAAAACCCCCTCCCGCCGTCAGCTCAGGGAGCCATGCTCCTCGCGATGCCCGCGGGGGTGACGAGGAACGGATGCGGGGGGAGGAAGGACGGAATACCCGTCTCCTGCTCGATGACCCGCTCGATTCCCTCCAGAGCGCAGGTCCCCCCCACGAGATAGAGCACCTTGACGTCATGCCCCCTCACGGCACGGCCGACGATGGTGGCCATCTTCTGCAGCACGGGCTTGACGATCGGCAGAAGGCCCTTCTGTTCCCCCGGGTTTCTCTTGAGCGCCTCCGCATCCTCGACGGATATCCCGCGGTTTCCCGCGATGACGAGGGAGACGTGCGTGCCCCCCGTGGGTTCGTCCGTGGTCGAGACGACGGCCCCTTCCCTCAGGATGGATACCCCCGTCGTCCCTCCACCGATATCGACGATGGCCCCGTCTCGGACGCCGAGCACGGCGTTGGCCGCGGTGGGCTCGTCCAGCACCGATACGACCTCCAGTCCCGCGCCCTCCGCAACGTAGCCATGGGCCGCGCAGTCGCGAGTCCCGGTCCCCGGCGGCACCGCGATGGCCGTCCGGGTGAGCTCGCGGCCCAGAAGCCCCTCCAGGCGCTCCCTCAGGCGGGCCACGATGACGCGCGCACCCGCAAAGTCAACCACCAGGCCATCCCGGACGACGGCGCACTCCTCCATATCCCACGTCAGCGGGCGGCCCTCTCCATCCAGGACCACCAGGACGATGGAGGCCGTCCCCAGGTCCAGCCCCACCCGAAGGGGAACCTCGCCTCCGACGGGGACGGGACACGCGCGGCGCCCCATCAGGGCCTCCAGAAACGCATTCGCCCCCTCGGATATCCCGGCGCCCACGGGCTCATCCTCTCCTTACGGAAATCATCGAGCCCACTCAGACGGACGTTCCCTCGCAGCTGCCCGAGCCGCCCGCCGCCCTCTCCTCCATCTCGAGCCTGGGCAGGATGAACTCCACCTC
>ERZ773099.2008-NODE-2008-length-14438-cov-14.757909_pt1 | contig 14438 bp, 16 predicted proteins | sample MGYA00511120_ERZ773099 | MGnify/ENA primary metagenome ERZ773099 (study PRJEB29015, sample SAMEA2738012) | human oral metagenome | biome: human oral; feature: human-associated habitat; material: dental | place: China | collected 2104 ... | reverse complement strand
TTTTAGAGCGTTTGGAACCACAGGCGGTGGTTTTCCTGACGCTTTTTTCATAGGTGACAAGCAAAGCTGCTCGGAATACTTCGGCGAGTGATAATCGCGGAGCATTTGCAAGGGCTGATAAATATATAAAACTAAGAATCTACAACTTATAAGTAAAGGATGTAATTATGTTTGATAAGCTAGATTTTATACTTGAGAAATATGAGGAGCTATCGAAGAAGGTTTCTGACCCCGATGTTATCGCTAAGCAGAAGGAATGGCAGAAGCTGATGAAGGAGATGAGCGACCTCGAGCCAATCGTCAAGGAATACACTGCGTATAAGAAGGCAAAGGAAGAGCTTGAAGAAGCTAAGGAAATCCTCGATATGGAGGATGACGAAGAGCTGCGTGAGATGGCGCGTGAGGAGCTCAAGGCTAACGAAGTAGCGATTGAGGAGTACACAGAGAACCTCAAGATTCTGCTTCTTCCAAAGGACCCTAACGATGATAAAAACGTAATCCTAGAGATCAGAGCGGGTACGGGCGGAGATGAGGCTGCGCTATTTGGAAGCGACCTGCTTCGTATGTATCTCAGATACGCTGAAAGAATGCGCTGGAAGACAGAGCTCATAGAGAGCAATGAGACTGAAATCGGCGGTGTTAAAGAAGTTGTTATGCTCGTCAAAGGTAAGGGTGCGTATTCCAGACTCAAGTACGAGAGTGGCGTCCACAGAGTACAGAGAGTTCCAGAGACTGAGTCGGGCGGCAGAGTGCATACATCGGCAGCTTCAGTTGCGGTAATGCCAGAAGTCGATGACGTTGAGGTTAACCTAGATCCTAACGACGTACGTGTAGACGTATATAGAGCATCTGGTAACGGTGGACAGTGTGTAAATACTACGGACTCTGCAGTTAGACTTACTCACATGCCAACTGGTCTCGTAGTAACTTGTCAGGACGAGAAGTCGCAGATTAAGAATAAGGAAAAGGCTTTCAAGGTTCTTAAGTCGAGACTATTCGACCTCATGCAGCAGGAGCAGAACGATAAGATTGCAGCAGAGAGAAAGTCGCAGATTGGCTCCGGAGACAGATCAGAGAGAATTAGAACCTATAACTTCCCACAGAGCAGAATCACAGACCATAGAATCAACCTGACACTATACAAGCTTGATTCCTTCCTCGACGGTGACCTCGATGAAGTGATCGATGCACTTATTACCGAGGATCAGGCGGAGAAGATGAGAGATTTCTAAGGCGAGAGAGGCATCCAATGAAGACGAGAATTATCCTTTCTGACACTGATGGAATCTCTGAAGCTGGGGCTATCCTGCGTTCTGGCGGACTCGTGGCCTTTCCGACTGAAACGGTATATGGACTCGGGGCAAATGCCCTAGATGCTACCGCTACAAGGCACATATACGAGGCGAAGGGAAGACCAAGCGATAATCCGATGATCGTCCATGTGGCGAGCATAGATATGCTTAACAGTGTAGCTCGGGGAGTAACCGATGAACAGAAGGCTCTCATGAGCAAGCTCTGGCCAGGGCCGATTACCTTCGTGCTTCGCAAGAATGCAGGAGTTCCCGATGTTACAACAGGAGGGCTTGATACAGTTGCGGTCAGATGGCCGTCACGGCGCGAGGCTGCTGAGATTATTGTGGCAGCAGGCGTTCCGATTGCGGCACCGAGCGCTAACCTCTCTGGTAAACCGAGCCCGACGACATTCGAGGATGTTGCCGAGGATATGGACGGCAGAATTGATGCGATAGTTAAGGGCGAGAGGACTGCTATTGGTATAGAGTCAACAGTCCTAGATTTAACATCAGAAGTTCCGACGATACTTAGGCCAGGGTTTATAACTAAGAGTCAGATTGAAGAGGCTTTAGACGGTGAGGTTCAGTATGATCCATCGCTATTCAAGAAACCTGAAGAAGATGACTTCCATCCGAAGTCACCTGGTATGAAGTACAAGCATTACGCACCGAAGGCTGCAGTACGAATAGTAGAAGGTAGCAAGACTGCGGTTTCTGCAGCGATTGCTGAGCTCGAGGCTGAGTCAGTGTCGAACAACCTGCGGACAGCGGTACTTGACTACATGGGGAATGGTGACAAGGCGGCGAATAACTTTTTTGCAGACCTACGGCAGTGCGACAGAGACGGTGTGGATATAATTTACATCGCTGCGTATGACTGGGATGAAGTCGGATTTTCTGTCATGAACAGGATGGTCAAGTCGGCAGGATACGACATCGTGAATGTTTAAAATATTTAGAGTATTTACGAACACGGAGAATGTAAAAATTATATTATTTATATGACATATATCGCTGATGTACATGCTATAAACACAGCGGAGATATGCGAGGAGGAATTATATGAAGATTGCGATTGGCTGCGATCACGCAGGGTATCCGCTCAAGGTGGCTGTGGAAGATAAGCTGCTCAAGGAAGGTTATGGAATCATGGATGTAGGCACGGAATCGACAGAGTCCGTGGATTATCCAATATATGGCAAGTCTGTTGGACGTGCAGTTGCGAGTGGCCTGGCCGATAGAGGCATAGTAATCTGTGGCTCTGGCATAGGAATTTCTATCGCAGCGAATAAAGTCAAGGGCGTTAGATGTGCGCTCTGCACTTCCGTAGAGATGGCGGAGATGTCGAGAAGGCACAACGATGCGAACGTACTCGCGATGGGTGCGAGAATGATCGAGCAGGACTTGGCATTTAAAATTGTCGATAAGTGGCTAGCGACAGATTTTGAAGGCGGAAAGCACCTTCGCCGTATAAACATGCTTGATGAATAACGTATTTGGTATATACTTAATGATAAGTGAATTGAGATAATCAGGAGGATTATAATGGCTAACAGAGAAGGCAAGGTATATGTGTTTGATCATCCGCTGATTCAGCACAAGACAGCTCTCATGAGGGATGTAAACACTAGTGTAAAGGAGTTCCGCGAGCTCGCTACTGAGGTGGCGATGCTGATGGGCTTCGAAGCGACAAGGGATCTGCCGCTTGAAGAGGTTGATATCGAAACACCTATGTGCAAGACTACAGTCAAGATGCTTGAGGGAGAAGATATTGCAATCGTTCCTATCCTAAGAGCTGGTCTTGGCTTTGTGGACGGAATGCTTGCGCTCGTTCCAAATGCAAAAGTAGGGCATGTTGGATTATACCGCGACCCAGACACACATCTTCCTGTTGAATATTACTGCAAGCTACCTACAGACATCGAGAAGAGAAAGATTTTCGCTGTTGATCCAATGCTTGCAACTGGTGGAAGTGCCATCGCAGCAATTGATTCTATCAAGAGCAGAGGTGGACATGATATAGCATTCCTATGCCTTATAGCAGCACCAGAGGGAATAGATGCTCTACACAAGGCTCATCCTGATATTGACATCTACATTGCGGCAAAGGACGAGAGGCTAAACGAAAACGCATACATTCTTCCAGGACTTGGAGATGCAGGCGACAGACTTTACGGCACAAAGTAATCTCGGCAAGCTAATGATATTAAGCCTGCGGCGAGAGCTGCAGGTTATTTTTATAGGAGGGACACGATGATACAGATTCCAGATAATGTGAGCAAGTACACTAACGTATATGACGTGCTTGAAGAAAGAGGCCTGATTGAACAGTGCACAGATCCAAAGGCTATGCGCGACCTACTCGGAAGCGAGAAGATTAAGTTCTACGTAGGATTTGACCCAACTGCAGACTGTCTGCATGTTGGACACCTGATTCAGATTATTATATTTGCGTATATGCTCAAATACGGACATACACCAGTGGCTCTCGTCGGCGGTGGAACTGTAATGATAGGGGATCCTTCTGGTAGAACGGACCTGCGCCGCATGATGGATGTTGAAGAAATCGATGCAAACGGCAAGAAGTTCAAAGACTTATTTGACCGATTCCTACCATTCGATGACGAGTGGGAATACACGGGCAACGGTGGTGTCATGAAGCCGGGGCACCAGAACAGAGAGCCTAAGCCGGGACTTGCGGTAAGCGTTAATAACGCGCAATGGCTAAGAAACCTCAACTACATCGAGTTCGCTCGTGAGATTGGCTCGGTATTTAACGTAAACGACATGCTGAGAGCAGAGTGCTACAAGAGAAGACTTAAGGAAGGTCTTACTTTCCTTGAGTTCAACTACATGCTAATGCAGGGATATGACTTCTACGTAATGGCTAGGGACTTCGGTCTCAAGGCGCAGTTCGGTGGAAACGACCAGTGGTCCAATATCATCGCTGGTGTCAATATTGCTAAGAAGAAGTCAGACCTAGATGTATACGGCATGACCTTCTCACTTCTCACCAAGAGTGACGGAGAGAAGATGGGTAAGACTGCAGGTGGTGCGCTCTGGCTCAATGAAGAAAGAGTTTCAGTGTTCGACTTCTTCCAGTACTGGAGAAATGTCGCAGATGCGGACGTCAACAAGTGCCTACGTATGCTAACATTCCTGCCAATGGATGAGGTAAATAGACTATCTTCCCTCGAGGGTGCAGAGATTAATCAGGCAAAAGAAATCCTCGCTTATGAAGTCACTAAGCTAGTACACGGCGAGGAGAAGGCGAAGAAAGCGCTTGAAGATGCTCGTGCGGTATTTGCAAGTGGCGGCACCAATGCAGCGACTATGCCATCCGTTGAACTTGACAAGGCTTCCTTTGAAGGTGCTGGCTTCGGACTAGCTAGTTTGCTCAAGGAACTTGGACTTGCACAGTCTAATGGTGACGCATTTAGAACTATCGAACAAGGTGGTGCTAGGATCAATGGTGAGCAAGTGACAGATAGAAAGAGAAGGGTAACTCTCGCAGACTTCGAAGATGGAAAGCTTACAATTCAAAAGGGTAAGAAGAAATTCGTTGCAGTGACACTGAAGTAGCAAGTTAATAGTGAGTAGCTTGCACGGTGGTGATTTAAGCAAATAAACATAAGCGCGCAGCGATGCGCGCTTTGTCTATTGGAGAAATATATATCTGTATGTGCATAAAATTATAATATTTATATATTTAGGGGGTACAATATGGTTAAAGAAGTAAATTTTGAAGATGTAAAGCGTGATGTAATACATGCATTCACAAACGGATGCATGTGCTCAGAATCCGTAATTACGATTGCAAACAAGCATTGGGATCTCGGGATGGGAGACGACATAATGGCCATCGCGACTGGCTTCCCATTCGGCTTTGGTGATGGCGGAAATGTATGCGGAGCTGTAGCTGCGGCGACGATGTCGCTCGGAAAAGTATTTGGCAGAGTAATCCCTGGAGATCCAAGCTATGAGAAATGCACTTCTCTCGTAAGAGAGCTCAATGACGATGTCATAGCGAAGTTTGGTAGTGCACTATGTCCAGATTTACTAGAGGGCTATGAATTTGCAACACCAGTTCGCAAGGAACACTGCACCGAAATAGTGGTAGCGGTGCTTGAGTCATTCGCTCGCATAATGGAACGCGAATGTGGGGTTCATGTCTGTTGGTAATTGTGATATATTATGAAGACTACTTAGTAGTATAGTATATAAGGCTTTAAGTTTTCGAATATATTACTTTGAGTCTATGAATATATTGGATTGAAATAGCAGATAATATGTGTAGAAAGAGGCAGTTTATGGCTAAGAAACAATCGAAATACGAGAGACCGGGTGGCGCTAGAAAGGGCAGAATTGCAGTAGTCATATTCATCATAGTAGCGGCAATCACAGACGCTATTATGATTCGTGCGTACTTCACAGGTGGCAAAAGCGCTATGGTTGGCGCCATGATTATACTGATGACAGCGATGTATGTTTTTATCACTTACAGTCTGATCAAGCTCGTGAAAATGATGGAAGAACAGATGGTTAAGGATGCTGAGGCAGAGAAGGACGCTGAGGAGAAGGCAAAACACATCGGAAAAGGTGCTGCGTACAAGACTCTCAAGAAAAAGTCCAAGAACTAAAGGGATAGTCGGTTAGTGGATAAATAAAGAAAAATCTCAGTGTATATTTTAAACTTAGCTACTACTATGAAATAAAATGTAGCATAAATAAGCGTTTGTGAGATGCACAAATGTGATATCGCAAACAACCTTATAGATAAATATTATCGATTGTAATAATTTGATAACAATAAGAATAAATCAAACAGCTACGTAAAAAAGCGAGGACATGCGTCCTCGCTTTCTTTGTATGGATATTCTATGGATGGATTGTGTAATAACAGCGAAGGTATTGAAATAACCTGTGCTGTACCTTTATAATAAACTTGAGAACAAAGCATGTAAAATTAATTAAAATGAGTTAATTGATAAAAATAAATAATTGCGGTCCTCGATGGAGGTATTATGGAAAATCGTAACGTAGCGACCTTTATAAAGGTTGTAGAGATGAATAATTTTACTAGGGCAGCAGAGAGTCTCGGGTACTCTCAAGCAGCCGTAACTGCCCAGATAAAGCAGCTCGAGCATGAACTCGGAGCACCTTTATTTGACAGAATCGGCAAGAGGATAAATCTTACTAGAGCGGGAGAGACATTCCTCCCATATGCTTTTCGTCTGCTCAAGGCGGAAGATGAAGCGGTAGCAAGTATCAGAGAGCAGGAAGGTCTCAGCGGAACACTGACAATCGGAACATCTTCAAGTCTATCGATCGGAGCACTTCCACATATCGCTATTGATTTCATCAAGGAGTATCCTGATGTAAATGTAGTTATCAAGGTATCCGACTTCACGCAGGACCTGAGGGAAAAGCTCATTGCAGGAACTATGGACCTCGTGTTCACTATGGCGGAGAACTCCAACCCGCAGAATTTTCAGCGAATGCTTGAAAAGGATGTGCCGATGGTGTTCGTAGCTCATCCAGATCATCCTCTTATAGGCAAGAAGGTACCACTGCGCAAAATTCTCTCTGAACAGCTGATTGTTGCGGATAGAGAAGTTGGATACACGTTCTATCTAAATAAATTTGCAAATGATATCGGTATGCAGCTCGAACCTACACTCGAGGTCGGGTCAGTAGCAGCAATCGTCAATATACTTGAGGGCGGATACGGAGTATCCTACCTCCCTTGGTTCGTCGTTGAGAAGCCAGTGGCAGATGGTAAGCTGGCGACAATCGATGTTACATGTCCTGATCCAGAGCTCAAGAGCAGCATAATCTGCCATAAGAGTAAGTGGATTGATCCAGTTATAAAGAAGTTCATCGAGTATGTCGATGCCGGTATAAAATAGGTGTTATAGATATAAAGTCTAAGAACGTATAAACGTATAATAGGAGCTATCACGCTAATAGCGTGGCAGCTCCTATCTTTATGTGGGTTATAGAACAAAAAGAGGTGGTGAAAACCGCTGTTGTCGTTGAAATTTCAACGGCTACAGCGGTTATATCTTTTTTAAAAGAAGATACAGGGTGGACAAAAAGAGTTGGCAAAATCGCCTGAACCCCTTGAAATTTCAAGGTGAATTGGGGCTGTATCTTCCTTGGAAATAATATTCTAGGAGGATTGTAAAATGAAGCGTGTTATTTACCCTGTCTGTGGAAATATTTGTATCAAAATACAGAAGGAAAGATGAAGTAGTCCTTTAGGAGTTGTAGAAAAATACGTGCAGTTAGCGAATCTTTTCAACGCATCTTAAGATGCAGCAGATAAAAGGCACTAATAGGACCAAAACAAACCACCAGCAAAGCTGATGTTATGATTAGTAAAAATATTCGATAATAACTTGAGCATTAAAAAAAGATTTACTAAAGGATCAATACGACAATTGCCACTCTTGAAACTGGGAAACATCTTACATTCCATTCTCTTTCTTCCGTCGAGAAGAGTATGAGAGCTGTTTATAACTAATTTGCCAATGTTTACCTGATTCCTATTTACTTTTAGTTATAATATTGACAATCAGTTAGTAAAACTGATAGCATGTACTAAAATTGTTATGGACAAAGTTCTTCCCTATGGACTTGACAAACTAATGCTTTCTAGTTTGATTATATTTTCTGTGGTAGCATTTACAAAAACAGCTGTTGGATTTTGAGAAGTTGACTGATAGTATCGATTAATTTACAAAATTAAAATACAGGTATGGAAACAAACGTAAGACATTGCATTGACACGTTAATCAAAATAAAAAGAAGGTTGCTGAATATATATGTACAAAGCTTTAGGGTAATATAATTTACAATACACCTCCAGAGATAAATTTGCAGTGGGACACCGTTAGTCGTTGCTTATTCAATCTCCTGAGTATCAAATGAACGTACAAGATGCGGTTCAATCTACGTAAATCGAACAGCTACGAATGAGTGACTGGCAGACAGACTTTCTGACGGATACGATGTACAAGGAGGACTCCGCCAGAACCAATGCCACTACATTCTAATAGCTTAAATGACGAGAGGCTATACCCCCCAGTTAGCTGTTGGGGATTATATCCATTACACTTTTATATTAGGAGGAGGATATCTAACTATTATCAACTTGTAATTAGATTATTGTTCAGATGATTATGAATAGAATTATTTTAATTGTGGTGCTAATATGTCTTTCTATTTTCAGAGTTTTTCTGTATAAGAATTGGAAAGTGAAAAATAAGAAAATTTTTAATATCTCTTATTGTATTGCAATGATTTTAGGGGTTGTCGCGCTATTAATAGATTTGTTATAAGTTATTACTGTTCAAATTTACAAGTTAAAAGCTTATAGATAAATTTAATAGTAGCTGTAATTAATATATTTAACTTGTAATAATAAATTGTAAGAAAAATAAATGGATTAATTGAAATTAGTAGAAATAAAAACTTGTGATTAGAGATTGTTTTAATAAAGGAGTTCTAGCTTAACAGCTCCTGCCTTAGATCTTCGCAAATTTCCGCCATCTCGCGCATATCCTCCTCTGGAACGAGTTCAGAAAGGTCATACTCAAGTGGATTTTTCGAGAAGTCAGAAAGCACCTTGTTCAAAAGCTCATAATCATCTGGTGTAGCAATAATATTTATCTTGCGAGAATCTGTATCATATGGTTCTAAGTCATGCAAATCAACACTGCCATTTACCTTGCATTCTAATAATATCGCGGCAAGGTCGGTTAATATATCAATGGCGAAAGTAAAATCAAGATAGATTCCCATAGAATTAGTAAAGCCTAAAGGGGAAGTGGTTCTTCTAAAGTCCCCATCTTGCCTGTTAAGGCCTAAAGCATGCAGTATGTCGGAAAACTCTATCTCGTCGCTACTTTGATCTTCTAAAAAAGCAATAAGATTAAGACTATCATCACTGTCTCCGATGTAGTTATTCCAATATTTGTTTTCAATATACATTCAGGCATCCCCCGCAAATGTCAATTTGTCGATTAGTTATTGCAATTATATCATCATGCAATATTTTGTCATACATCAAGTTGATAGTAATTAGATATTATTACGCAAAATCTAAAAGGGCTACTCCCATAGGAATAGCCTTTAGTTATATGTTCACTAATACGATTCTAAAAGATTTTTACTTCTCGACTTTTCCTGCCAGAATTGCCGCCCCATACGCACCAGCATATCGGCCATTAGGAAGCGGAGTGACCGTTCGGCCTAGCTTTTTAGATAGAAGCTCTGCAAAATATTCATTTCCGCTTAATCCGCCGGTTAAAACGCACTTATCTGCGATAGCTTTCTTCTGACACAGTGTCACGACCTTAGTCGCAACGCTGTCGATTACACCAGCCGCAATTTCTTCCTTTGGGCGTCCTTCACCCATGTAGTTGATAACCTCAGATTCTGCGAAAACCGTGCATATCGAGCTAATCGGTATCGGATTACCCCGTTTAGCCTCATCGAATAGCTCTTCGATTGTAAGTCCAAGGCGATTTGCCATAACTTCGATGAACTTGCCCGTTCCAGCGGCACACTTGTCATTCATGAGGAAGTCAACGGCCCTGCCATCTTGAACCAAGATATACTTGGTATCCTGCCCCCCGACATCGATTATAGAGCAGTCTTCCTGTCCCGCCATCTCATAGCCACCGCGTCCGTGGCAAGTGATCTCGGTGATTACTTTATCCGCGTAGTCTACTGAGATTCGTCCGTACCCAGTTGCTACAATCTTAGCGCTCTCTAAATCCACGCCGAGCTTCTCAAGGTTTTCCTTGATTATGCCAGCAGTAATCTTGCTGTTCCAGCCCGTCGGTAGCACCTCGAAACGAGGCCTATCATCTTCTCCAATCACACAGACCTTAGAAGCGGTCGATCCAATATCAATTCCAATTCTAGTCATTATAAATCCTTTTCATTTTGCCTAATCACATCTGACTTAGAGCATGACACATAATCAAGTTTTATCAAACATATTATGCGTAATAAGCATATTAATTATATTAAGTATACCAAGTATGTCAAACAACAGCTAGGCATACATAACTCTAGGCACACTTATCCAAAAGCTATAGCATCTAGCCGTATCTATGCCTGCTACTGTTGAATTCGTTATCTAGCCCGTTTATGGATATGTATCTTAGCTGCTGTTCTTCGGCAAGCTCCTTTATAAAAGGTACATCCTCTTCCTTGACCAGTAGCGACACACCGCAGCAAACGCTTAACTCGCGCGGAGTCGGACTGATTTGGGCGTAACGTGAAGTTGCTTTTATAGCACGATACATTTCCATGGCATCCGTGTGATTATCGAACAAAACATAATAGTGGAGCATCTTAGCCTAGCACCTCGATAAATGCCTCGATACGTGTCTTGAGCTGCTGTGCATCGCTGTCAGTGTAGTCTGTCTCGATTCCGAGCACTGGGATACCAGCTTCCTTGAGCTTGTCCTCAAGCAGGTAACCCTCGATGTCGTAAGTCTGGCAGAACTTCAGGTTAACGTCGATTACAGCATCTACGTCGTATTCCTTAGCAAGTCTGATTATATCGTCGAAACGACCTGAGTTAGGAGTGAAGCAAGCGCAGTTGATCTTCATGTAACGGTCAGCGATATTTGAAACCATCTCATCGAGATTCTCGCCTGATTCATCTACAAAGTTCTCAAAGTAACGAGTTCCAGTACATGTCTCTTCACAGACAACAGCTGCACCGGAGGTCTCAATTAGATTATGCATCTTCCAGTTTGGAATAGCCATAGGCGTTCCAGAAATCATGATGCGCTTAGTTCCTGCAGGAAATACCGAAACGCCGTCAGCAACTCTCTTCTCGAGCTCGTCACAGAGCTTATTAACCATAGCTGTGAATCTCTCAGGATCGTCATAGTAAGCGATCTGGGAGATGAGAAGTGTGTCAGTTCCGCTGATAGGAACGTTCTTGTTCTTGCGTAGATCGTACAGTCTCTTGAGAGCAGCACGCTTAGCGTTAATCTTCTTGATGTTCTCAGCAAGCTTCTCAGGAGTGATCTTGTTTCCAGTTTCCTTCTCAACCAGCTCGAGTAGGTCGTGACACTCGTCAGCCCACTTTTCGATATCCTTAGGTCTCTTCATCTGAGGAAGATCCATGATGTGCATCTGAACATCAGTGCCGAGGATTTCGTACGCCTTCTTCTTGCCATCACAGGTGTTCTCACCGATATAGATATCAGCGAGCCTGTAGAAAGGACATGTTCTGTCAAATCTAGCTCCGAGCATAGCCTTGATAAGTGGACATGTATTTGCTGGCAAATATCTCTCTCCACCTGGAACCCAGAACTGAGAGCCTGCGCAAAGTCCCGTAGCTATTCCGTTGCCTGCAAAGATAATCTCGTCAGGAACATATGTACAGAATGTTCCGAACACCTTACCGCCGTTCTTCTTAAACTCGACGAGTTCAGCTGGACGTAGACCGTGAACATCAGCGAGAACCATGTCAAAATAATCCATGGCTTCAGGTCTATTTTCCTGAGATAGAAATACGTCACCAATTGCTCCTGGAAGAACGCTACATAGTAGATCGTGATTCTCCACGTCCATACCGAGATCTTCCCACATCTTACGATAATCTGCCATTTTCATAACCTCCATAATAATAAGTCAAATATACTGATAAAATTATATCAACTAATGGGCAGATGCACCTATTGAATAAAGTGATAGATTTTGCGCAATGCATAGATAGCGTTAATAATAATTTGACAAAACTATGATAACCGTTGTTAAAGCCTATACTAAAAGGCTAATCCTTATTCAAGTCTATGCAAAGTATGAAGCATAAAGAGTAGGAGATTACACGGAACATGAACTGATAAAGAAACAGAGTATTTTAAAAAAATATTGACAACGGAATTTAATGTGATACAATTAAATTGTTCAAAAGGAATTCAAAGAAACCAATTAATATATGAGATATTCATAGGAGGATATGAAATGGCACAGATTTATGATTTTAAGCTAGCTAGACCAGATGGAAGCGAGCTAAACCTCGCTGATAACAAGGGCAAGGTAATGCTCATCGTTAACACTGCAACTGGATGTGGGTTTACGCCTCAGTACGAGCCACTAGAGGCACTTTACAAGGAGTTACACGAGTCCGGACTAGAGATTATCGATATCCCTTGCAACCAGTTCGGTGGACAGGCTCCTGGATCAGATGATGAAATCCACGAGTTCTGCACACTCAACTACAACACAACATTCCCACAGCTTAAGAAGTCGGATGTAAACGGTGAGAATGAGCTTCCACTTTACACATTCCTCAAGAGCCAGAAGGGATTTGAGGGCTTCGGAGACTTCCCAGACAGAGAAAAGTTCGAAGAGTTCGTTGCAATGGGCGATCCTGATTTCAGAAACAACGCTAACATCAAGTGGAACTTCACTAAGTTCGTTGTAGATAGAGACGGTAACGTAGTTGCTAGATTCGAGCCAACAGCTGATATGGGTGAGGTTGCTGCCTTCGTAAAGAGCCTCATCTAATCTATAGATACTATATTAAACAATAAATAGCATATGCGCACATATGGATCCAACAATGGGTTGAGATTAAAGTTATAAGTGTGCAAATGTATAGAGCTAAAAATGGTGTCCACCGAGTGAATTCGGTGGGCGCTTTTTGCTTTATTATTTATCGTGCGGTTAGATAGTTATCTAGACTAGATAATGATTAAATGATGATTATTCGGGTGAAAAATGCGTAATTGATTGAATGTTCGTTTAAAAAATGTAAAATTATCTTATCGGAGGGTTATCATGAAATGCGAGATTATGACGAATTAACGGAGAGCGCTGTAAGATATGGATATGATTAAGAAAAATGGAATTAGCTTAAAAATTAATTACCTCATACATATTGGCATAGCAATACTTTTTGCGTCTTCATTTAATGTATGGCTTGTAATTAGTGGGTCAGATATCGGTTTTGTTAAATACCTTATAACTGCAGCTCTTTCATGCCTTGTTGCATTAATATTTGTTAGAGTATTATCTCCTGTCAAATACATCGTGAATAGCCTGATATGGAAATCAAAAGAGAGCAAGCAGTCAGCATATGCCTTCTGGATATTCGTATATCTCAATGGTCGCATTAACCACTCATCGCAGTTATACATGATAAATGAACTTTTTATTCCAGATAAATATCTGCGAGGCCCAATTAAGAATCTGAACTATGAAGAAATTAGATTAGAGTTACGAAGAGTAGAGATACTGACAGAACTCGTTATGTTCATTCTGTACAGCTGTATTTCACTTGCAATTTATAGGACTAGTAACATGCCGTTCTACTTGATTCCTTTTGCTGGAATGGCTATAGATATAGCAAATTCGAATATTGAAATGGAAATATTTAGAGGTAAATTCACGAAGCTTCGCGACTCAAAATATTTTGAATATTATGTAATTAGGGAGCGGTTACTCGCGGACTCTAATGATGAAGAAGCGATTAAAAGATTTGTAGAGCTCGAAGCTGAGAACTTTGAAGACAGAGAAAGAATTCACGAGAGGATATCAATCTGGAGCAGGATAGTCGTAGGAAAAGCTCTGAACAGAGAAACTCTTACAGAAGAGATGAAGTTCTTGCTAGAGAGAAAATATCTCGAAGTTATCTGGGAGTTATTTGTAACACATGAGACATTAAATTTGCTGAATCTATATATTACATATGCCGTAATAATTGGTGAATTGAACACAGAAAAGGTTGCATTAAATATCCTGAATAGATGGAAAACTCAGGATATAGGGTCTAGGTTAAAGGCTAAATTTGAATATTCTGAGCAGGCCTTTGATGGAGATAAAGCAAAGCTAGAGGACCTAAGGCTGCGAGCTGGCGAGTTCTATGAGGAGTTTGCCGAATGTAGAAATGATGTTGATGAAGTTAAGACGGCTTATCTCAAATTAATAGAATTGGAAAGTTAATATTACAGTTAAAAGATAAATGAATAAAACGTAAAATTCGTTTGCCGCCTAGTGCAGCAAACGAGTTTTACGTTTAGAAATTATGATAATTGTAATTTGCCTGAACAGCCGATACTATCTAGCCGCTTCTGCAATCGCTTCCACGAATGTTGGGTGTGGATGGAT
>ERZ773099.2005-NODE-2005-length-14446-cov-4.155236_pt1 | contig 14446 bp, 15 predicted proteins | sample MGYA00511120_ERZ773099 | MGnify/ENA primary metagenome ERZ773099 (study PRJEB29015, sample SAMEA2738012) | human oral metagenome | biome: human oral; feature: human-associated habitat; material: dental | place: China | collected 2104 ... | reverse complement strand
CAACTGATAAAGAAGAAATAGAAAATGAAATAGAAAAACAAAAAGTAGTAAAAAATATCAAGCTTACAAGATATGATATTTCAAATATTTCCGACATATTAGGAGAAAAAGATGAAATAAAACGTATCTATATAAATTTTTGCAATCCATGGCCCAAAGGCAAACATCACAAAAAGAGATTAACATTTGACAAAAATCTAATAGCCTATAAAAGCTTTTTGAAAGGTGAGATATATTTTAAAACAGATGATGATGAATTATTTAAAGCAAGTTTAGAATATTTTGAAAATGCAGAATATGAAATAATATCTAAAACATATGATTTGCATTCAGAAAGAAATTTTTGGAAAGATCAACAAAATGTAGAAACAGAACATGAAAAAATGTTTACAGCAGAAGGGATAAAAATAAAAGCTTTAATAGCAAAACCAAAATAAAATAAAAAATTAAAATGGGATATTGAAAAATATCTCATTTTTTTGACTTAAAAATTAATTTTATAGTGTTTTTTTAGACATTGTTTTTATTGACAACAAGAATAAAAGAAAATATCATAATGGTAAATAATACCAAACAAAGGACCAAATATGATTACTAAAATAAATACTCTAGGATTAGAAGGAATAAATCCAATAAAAATTGAAACAGAAGTAGATATATCATCAGGATTTCCAAGATTTGAAATCATAGGATTGCCAGACTCAAGTATAAGAGAAGCGAAACATCGAGTCAAAACAGCAATTCAAAATTCAGGTGTAAAATTACAATCAAAAAGAATCATAATTAATTTGTCACCAGCAGAAATAAGGAAAGTAGGATCACATTATGATTTATCAATAGCCATAGGCATATTAAAAAGTAGTAATATATTAAAGGAAAAAAGAGATATTTCAAAAATAGCATTTATTGGAGAATTATCTTTAGATGGAAATTTAAAAAGAACAAAAGGAATATTACCACTATGTTTAGAAGCTAAAAAAAGTGGTATAGAAACAATAATAGTCCCATATGAAAATCTAGATGTAATCTCAATAATAGATAATACAGAAATATTAGGAGCAAAAAATTTAAATGAAGTAATAAAATATTTATACTCAAAAATAGAATTAGAAAGAAAGGATATAAATATTGAAGAAATAATTTCAAAAGACGAAGAACCATACCCAGATTTTTCAGAAGTAAAAGGACAGCAAGAAGCAAAAAGAGCACTAGAAATAGCCGTAGCTGGGAATCATAATTGTATGATAATAGGACCACCAGGCAATGGTAAAACAATGTTAGCCAAGCGCATATTATCAATAATGCCAAAATTAACATATAAAGAAATTTTAGAAATAAATCAAATAAGTAGCTTATTAGAAAATCAAGAAAAAATAAAAACCAATAGGCCGTTTATAAATCCACATTATTCCATAACAAAAACGGGGTTGATTGGAGGAGGAAATATTCCAAAACCAGGAGCAATAACATTAGCACATAATGGAATACTATTTTTAGATGAATTATTAGAATTTGATAAAAATACATTAGAATCATTAAGAAATCCAATAGAAGATAAAAAAGTAATAATAACTAGAAACAATAACAAGGTTGTTTATCCATGTAATACATTACTAATATTAGCAACAAATCCATGTAAATGTGGATATAGAGGAAGCAATATAAAAAATTGTAAATGTAGCAATTCAGAAAGAAAACAATATATATCAAAATTAAGTGGACCAATAATAGACAGAATAGATATGACAATAGAATGTAGTAACTTTGAATACAATGATTTAAATTCACAGGAAACTCGAAGTGAATCATCAAAAGAGATCAGAAAAAGAATTGAAAGAGCAAGAACAATACAATTAGAAAGATATAAGGAAGACGATATAAAAACAAACTCAGAATTAGAAGAAAGAAATTTAAAAAAATATTGCAAAATAAATGAAGCTACAGAAGAAATAATAAAACAAACATTTAAAAAATTTAATTTAAGCATCAGATCATATTTAAAAATTTTAAAAATTGCAAGAACGATAGCAGATTTAGAAGAAAGCAAAGATATAAAAAAAGAACATATTATTGAAGCCATAAAATATAAAACCAATATATATAAATATATAGAAGGAGTTTAAATGACAAAAACACAAATATTTGGACATGAAGTAATAAAAATAGAAAATACTAATGAAATATTCCCACAGAGACTAAAAAATATTCCAAACAAACCAAAAGAAATATATGCAATTGGCAATATCGATTTGTTAAATAAAGAAGAAATAATAGCAATAGTAGGGACAAGGGAAGCTGACAAATATGGAGTAGAAGTAACTAAAAGATTTGCTACTTATTTATCACAAAATAATATTTGTATAATAAGTGGATTAGCAAGAGGAATAGACACAACAGCCCATTTAAGCTCAGTTCTAGAAAAAGGCAGAACCATAGCAGTATTAGCATCCGGATTTAATCATATTTATCCAAAAGAAAATGAAGTGTTGGTACAAAAAATATTGGACAATGATGGTTTAGTAATTAGTGAATATCCACCACAACAAGAAATAGATATGAGTAAATTCAGACAACGAAACAGACTAATAAGCGGAATGTCCCTCGGAGTCTTAGTAGTAGAAGCTAGATTAAATAGTGGGAGCATGATAACAGCAAATTTAGCCATAAAACAATCAAAACCAGTGTTTTGTGTACCAGGAAATCTAACTGATCCACTAAGCCTAGGATGTAATAAATTAATATCAAACGGAGCAAATTTAGTAGTTTCTCCACTGGACATAATAAATTATATAGGCATAGAAGAGAAAGAAACAGAAATAAATAGTAAATATAAAGATGTTTATTATGCAATAGGAAGCATACCATCAACAGTAGATGAAATAATAGAAAGAAGCAAAAAAACAGTATCAGAAGTTAATGCAACATTAGTAATGTTAGAACTTGAAGACAAAATTATAAATCTTCCAGGAGGGAGATATGTTATAAAATATAATATGAAAGAAGATGCAAAAAATGTTTTATAAAAAAGAATTAGGACAAGAAGGTGAAAAAATAGCAACTAAATATTTACAAAGATTAGGATATAATATAATAGAAAAAAATTTCAGATGTAAGTCAGGAGAAATTGATATTATAGCAAAAGAAGATAATGAAATAGTATTCATAGAAGTAAAAACAAGATCAAATAATAAATATGGCGAACCAATTGAATCAATAAATAAGATAAAACAAAAACACATAGTATCAACAGCATCATATTATTTATTTTTAAATTACTTAAATGAAGAAAACATTAGATTTGATGTTATAGAAATTTTAAAAAAGGATAAAATATATATAAAACATACAAGAAATTGTGAGATGCTTGCATTAGTTTAATAATAATAATAAAATAACTAGTAAATATCATAATTTAGTTACAAAGCGAACAAATTCGCAAATTATAATATAATAAATATAATAAAAACAAGGAGAATTATATGAACGATAAAATGATATTAATAGTTGATGATGAATCTAGAATTAGAAAACTAATAAAAGATTTTATAGAACAAGAAGAATATTCAGTATTAGAAGCAGGAGATGGAGAAGAAGCAGTTGAACAATTCGAAGCTAATATTAACAAAGTAAAATTAGTTATATTGGACGTAATGATGCCAAAACAAGATGGTTGGTCAGCACTTAGACAAATTCGCCAAATATCAAATGTGCCAGTAATAATGCTAACAGCAAGATCAGAAGAACAGGACGAATTATTTGGATATGAATTAGGAGTTGACGAATATGTATCAAAACCATTCAGCCCCAAAATATTAATAGCAAAAATAAAAGCAATACTACAAAGAACTTCACCAAAAGAAACCGAAAAGAAAAATTATGACGGAATCGAAATTGATACAGAAGGAAGAAATATCAAAGTAGATGGAAAACAAATTGAATTAAGCTTAAGAGAATATGAATTATTAAAATATTTATTAGACAATGAAAATGTTGCCCTATCTAGGGACAAGATTTTAAATAATGTATGGAATTATGACTATTACGGAGATTCAAGAACAATCGATAGCCATATAAAAAAAATAAGACATAAATTAGGAAAAAAAGGTAAATACATCAAGACTATGAGAGGTGTAGGTTATAAATTTGAAATAAAATAATAGTAGGGAAGTTTTATGAAAACATCGAAAAAATTTGATATGTATCAAAAGGTTAAAACAGTAAGGTTCAAACTATACGCATTTTTGTGTACCTTTACAATTGCAATAATATTATGCTTAATTTTACTAAATAACCTGATTTCAGAAAATGTATATTATTTTTCTAAAACTCAAAATTTAAAAAATATTGTTGAAATGATCAACACTTATTATGATGATGAAGAATTAACAGAAAATGAGAGAAACAATAAGATTAGAGAAATAGAAACTTTAAACTATATTGATATTTACATTGAAGGACCAAGAGAAGTAATAAAATACACATCAAATGATAAAATATCAGAAGAAGTAAGGCGCGATAAAAGAATTACATTTTCAAAATCAACACAAGAAATGAATGGAATTAAGCTAAAAGAAATATCAAACAAATACAAAAATGATTATATATTAGCAGAAGCACAATTAAGAAATGAAGACAAAATATATATCAAAATTCAAATGGAACCAATAAAAGAAAACATTAAAGTAGCAAATGAAACTATTGGAATAATTGGAGTAATTTTAGTATTGGCATCTGCAATTGGATCATCAATATTCTCAAAAAAGATAGTTCAACCGATCAGTGAAATTGAAAAGATTACAGGAAAAATGGCAAAACTAGATTTTAGTGAAAAATTTGATGAAAAAATACACTATAGTGAGATAAGACAAATAGGGCATAATATAAATGTAATGTCAGATAAATTAGAACGAACAATTGAACAATTAAGAGCAAATAATAATGAGCTAGAAAGAAAAGTAGAAGAAAAGCTAAAAGTAGATGAAATGAGAAAACAATTTATTTCAGATGTCTCACATGAATTAAAAACACCAATTGCACTAATTCAAGGATATTCAGAAGGGCTAATAGACAACGTTAACAAAGATGAAGAATCAAGAATCTTTTATGCAGAAGTCATACGTGACGAAGCAAAAAAAATGGACGAATTGGTTAAAAAATTATTAGAACTAATGAAATTAGAATATAAAGAAAGAAAATTCAATGACACAAAATTTGATTTAACAAAATTAATAAATAATGAAATTAGAAGAGAAACTGTTATTTTAAAAGAAAAGAATATAAGTATTGAATTTGATTCAGATGAAGTAAATATGGTATTCGCAGATGAAGACTGCATAGAACAAGTAATAAGTAATTTCTTTACAAATGCTATAAAAAATTGTGATGAGAAAAATGGCGAAAAGAAAATAACGATAAGAACTGAAAGAATAAAAAATAAAATCAGATTGGGTATATACAATACAGGAAATAATATACCAAAAGAGATTATAAAAAAGATTTGGGGAAGATTTTATAAAGCAGATACAGCAAGAACTCGTGAAAATGGAGGAACGGGCATAGGCCTAGCTTTAATAAAAGCAATTATGAATAATTATAATAATAGTTATGGCGTTAAAAATTTCCCGAACGGAGTAGAATTTTATTGTGATATAAATGCAGCAGATGACGAACAAAAGGAGTAACATGAATAATAAAATAATAATTATTATACTAATAATCGCAGCAATAATGCTGATAATGGAAGCAAGTCTTCTGTTATCAGCATTATTTTTGTTTGCGAAAAATGAAAAAGAAAGTAATAAAATAGAAGAAAAGAAAGTTATAATTTCTGAAGATAAAAAAACTAAAAAAGACAAAGAAAATGAAAAAAATGAAGAAAATAAAATATGGAATATTGAATTTCCAACATTAAAAATAAAAGCAAATATAGAAGAAGGATGGGAAAATAATACAATAAATAATTCAATTGGACACATGAAATCAAATGATAAAATAGATGAGGCAATTGTTTTAAAATCAATGATAAATGATCACAATAAATATTTTGAAAGAATATCAGAATTAAAAATTGGAGATCAAATAATTTATCAATATGATAAAAAAATTAATAAATATATAATTGTCGAAAATAAAATTGTAATAAATGAAAGAGAAAAGATAAAAATATCAAATAAAGAACAAATAATTTTATTAACAAATGTCAAAGATTTACCAAAAGTTTCAAGATGTGTAATAGGTCAAATAATAAATTAAATGTTATTTTTTAATATAAAAGTAAATTGACATTAAACTACTCAAAATATATAATTATAGCGAGATTATATATGATGGAGGAAACAATGGCAAATAGAAAAAATAATGGAATCAATAAAAATGTAGTATTATTAATAATGATACTATTAATAATAGGAATAGTAATTATTATTAATAATATAACAAATAATAAATATGATTATACAATAGTAAAAATTAACAATGAAGATATAAAATATTATTTATATGAAACAAATGGACTATATGGAGTCATTGATAAAGATGGAAGCACTATAATTGAAGCCAAATATTATAAAATTGATATTCCAAACCCAACAAAAGATTTCTTCATTATACAAGAAACAGAAAATTCAAGTAATCATAAAGTGATAAATGCAAAAGAAGAACAGCAATTAAGTTCATATGAAGACATATCAGCAATTGAATTAGACAAAACAATAAGTTCAGTTCCATACGAAAAAACTGTATTAAAATACAAAAATAAAAATAGCTATGGACTAATAGATTTCAATGGTAAAAAAATTACAAACGCAGATTATGAAGATATTCAAAAAGTAGACTTTAAAGAAGGAACACTAAAAATAAAGTCAAAAGGAAAATATGGAATAATCAACATAAAAGGCACAGTAATAATAAAACCAATATATGATGAAATAACATCGGATGGATATTATAATGAAAAAGAAGGTTATAAGAATGATGGATTCATTATAAGGACAAGAACAGATAATGGATACAAATATGGATACACAACAGCAAAAGGAAAAATTATAATAGAACCAATATATACACAGCTAGCAAGATTAAATGAAATAACAGATAACAAAAACGTATATTTATTAACTTCGGTAAATGGAAAATATGGAATAAATAAAAATAAAAAACAACTATTAAAAAATGAATATGAAGACATAAATTACAATACTTTAAATCAATTATTTATATGCAAGAAAAATCAAACTAAAGGTGTATACAACTTAGACGGAAAAACCATCCTACCAATGGATTACACTGAAATCACAATTGGAGGAACATATATAAATGCAATAAAAGAAAATCAAGCATTAACATTTGATTCAAAAGGCAACAAGATTGAAACAAAATTTATTAGTTTATTAAAAGCAACAGACAAATATTCAATAATAATTGATCAAAATAATAATTACAATATTGTAGATAACAATAATAACTTAATGTTAAAAGAAAGTTATGCATATATAGAATATTATAAAGATGAGTATTTTATAGTAACAAAAAATGGATATACAGGAATTATAAACGCATCAGGTTCAATAATTGTACCAATTGAATATAGTACAATCTCAAAAATAGACAAAACTAATATATTAGAAGCAACAAAAACTAGAAACAATCAAATAGACTTAATAGATGCAAATGCCAAAGTAGTAAAAGGTTTAGAAAATGCACAAATGTCAATAGAAAATAATTATATAAAACTAGAATCTAATAAAGCTATAAACTATTATACATTAGAAGCAAAACAAACAAACTATAAAGAGTTATTTCCAAATAATAAATTATATGCATATAGCCAAAATGGTAAATGGGGATTTACTGATAAAACAAATCAAGTTATAATACCAGCAAAATATGAAGAAGTAACAGAACAAAATGGTAATACCGTTGGATTCAAAGAAAATGACAAATGGGGAATAATGGATACATCAGGAAATATAATCGTACAGCCAATATACACAATAAGATCATCAAAAATAAAATTCTTAGGAAAATATTATTTAGTATCAGATAATATAGGACTTCCAATTTATTCAGGTGATATCGTAGAAGAGTAGAATGTGAGGAAGAAATGATTAATAAAAAAGTTAAAGAACTAATTACTAAAGCAGAAAATGAAGTAAAAGAACAATTTACAATAATAGATGATATATGCGAATATAATTCAGATAAAGTATTATCAGCATTTCAAAAAAATAAAGTATCTGAAATTCATTTTAAAGAAACAACAGGCTATGGAACAGGAGATATCGGAAGAGATGTCATTGAAGAAATCTATAAAGACATATTTAAAACAGAAGATGCATTAGTAAGAGGCCAATTTATTTCAGGTTCACACGCACTAACAGTTACATTATTTGGATTACTTCGTCCAAATGATATCATGCTAAGTATATCAGGAAAACCATATGACACATTGGACTCGGTAATAGGTCTAACGGAAAATAGCAGTTCATTAAAATCATTTGGAATTAAATATGAACAAATTGACTTAATAGATAATGATTTTGATTATGAAGCAATTAAAGAACGATTATCAAAAATCGATTCAAAAATAAAATTAATTGAAATTCAAAGATCAAGAGGATATTCTCTAAGAGAAAGCATAACTCTAGATAAAATTGAAAAAGTAATAAAAACAATACGTGAAGTCGATCAAAAAGTAATAATTATGATTGACAACTGCTATGGAGAACTAACAAACAAAATCGAACCGAGTGAATTAGGTGCAGATATATTAGTAGGTTCACTAATTAAAAACTTAGGAGGAGGAATTGCACCAAATGGTGCATATGTAGTAGGCAAACATGAATTAATAGAACTTGTAGCTGAAAGACTAACATTGCCAGGAGAAGGCAGAGAAGTAGGACCATCATTGGGAATGAATAAAAAGATTTTACAAGGACTATTTATGGCACCAAATGTAGTTTCAAGCAGCTTAAAAACAGCAGTTTTAACTGCGAAAGTAATGGAGAATTTAGGATATAAAGTAAGACCAAAAGCAACAGATACAAGAACAGATATAGTACAAACAATAGAATTCGGAAATTCTAAAGATTTAATAAACTATGTTCAAGGAATTCAAATTGGTTCACCAATAGATTCAAACTCATTACCAATACCAGATGATATGCCAGGATATAATGATCAAGTAATTATGGCTGCGGGAGCTTTTGTACAAGGATCTTCAATAGAACTAAGCTGTGATGCACCATTAAGAGAACCATATGTAGCATTTCAACAAGGTGGCTTAACTTATGAATATGGAAAATTAGGATTAATGAAAGCAATTGAAAGAATTTTAGAGGATTAAAATGAAAGTAATAATAATTGGAGGGGGGCCAGCAGGAATGCTGGCCGCTATTAAATCTAAACAAGAAAAAAATAATGAAGTAATATTGATTGAAAAGAATAAAATTTTAGGCAAGAAAATGCTAATAACAGGTAAAGGCAGATGTAATATCACAAACGGAATAGATATATCAGAATTTATCAAAAATGTACCAAGTAATGGAAAGTTTTTATACAGCTCATTTAAAAATTTCACCAATAAAGATATTTTAGAATTGTTAAATATACCTGTAAAACTAGAAAGAGGCAATCGCTATTTTCCAGTTTCAGACAAAGCCAAAGATGTAGTAGAAGCACTTGAAAGAAAATTAGATGGAATAAAAATATTAAAAAATACAACTGTAAATAAAATATTAATTAAAAACAATATTGCCATTGGAGTAAAAACAAACCAAGGTGATATTTATGCAGATAAAATTATTTTGGCAACAGGCGGAAAAAGCTATCCACTAACAGGATCAACCGGCGATGGATATGAAATGGCAAAAAAGTTAGGACATACAATAACACAAATAAAGCCAGCACTTGTACCACTAGTAGCTAAAAAAGAATCAAAAACGAAATGCCAACAAATGCAAGGTCTCAGCTTAAAAAATGTAGGCCTAAAACTATTCAATAATAATAAATTAATTTATGAAGACTTTGGAGAAATGTTATTCACACATTATGGAGTAACAGGTCCAATAATATTAAGTGCATCATCACATTTAGTAAGACAAGAACTAAACAATCCTAAGATAGAAATAGATTTAAAACCCGCACTAACAGACGAAAAACTAGATGAACGAATCTTAAGAGATTTTTCAACAGAAAAAAATAAAGAATTTAGAAATTCACTGGATCAATTACTACCACAAAAAATGATCCCCGTAATATTAGAAATATTACAAATAAACAAAAAAGTAAATGAAGTAAAAAAAGTAGAACGTCAAAAACTAATAAAAATATTAAAACATTTTCCAATAGAAATTGAAGGATTTAGGGATATAAGCGAAGCCATAATAACATCAGGAGGAATAAATGTAAAAGAAATAAATCCAAAAAATATGGAATCAAAGATAATCAAAAATTTATATTTTGCTGGAGAAATCATAGATGTAGACGCATACACAGGTGGATTTAATTTACAAATAGCTTATTCAACAGGATACACAGCAGGGATGGAAGTAAATAGTGATTAATACAATTTCAAAAAATTCAAAAACAGAATTAGAAGTAAAAAAATCAAAATTCATAGCAAATATTATAAAAATCTCAAACGAGCAAGAAGTAAAAAACAAAATAAATGAAATAAAAAAAGAATATAGTGATGCAAAACACAATTGCTATGCATATATAATATATGATAATGAAACTAAAATGAAAATAGAAAAAAGTAGTGACGACAGAGAGCCAAGTGGAACTGCAGGAATACCAATGCTAACATTACTACAAAAAAATAATTTAGTAAATGTATTAATAATAGTAACAAGATATTTTGGAGGCATTTTACTAGGAACAGGTGGACTAGCAAGAGCATATACAGACGCAAGCAAACTAGTACTAGAAAATGCAAAAATGATTGAATTAAAATATGGAGAGCTTCTAGAATATAATTTAAAATACGATGAATTTGAACATTTTAAATATATCTGTGAAAAAAATAATATACCAATATTAGAGACAAAATATCAAGATAATATAAAGGTTAAAATCAAGACAGATAAAGAATACAAAGACTTATTAATAAATTTTAATCACCAAATTTTGTCGAAAAATGTAATATTATAATATACAAATAATGGAAAAAATAATAAAAATACTTGAGAAAAAACACAAACTTTGATAAAATAGTTTTGGTATATATTACCAACAAAAGGAGGATATATAATGAATAATACTTTAAGAACAAAAGAAAGTACAAAAGAATTTATAGAAATAAAAACAGATGATAAAGATAAACAAAAAGAAATCATAATCACAAATATAATTCATTCAATGTGCATGCCTGCAAACTTAAAAGGTTATTATTATATTAGAGATGCTGTAAAAATGGTTGTAGATGATGTGGAATACATTAGTGAAGTAACAAAAATGCTATATCCAGAAATAGCCGAAAAATATAAGACATTATCATCAAAAGTGGAAAGAGCAATAAGAACAGCAATATCAATAACTTTTGAAAGAGGTAATAAAGCAGAACTTTCAAAATATTTTGAAGAAAAATATTTAAGTACAGATAAAAGACCAAAGAATTCAGAATTCATAGCAAATATCGCAGAAAAAGTGAAATTTGAAATAGAATAATATAAAAAGACCAATTGAATCAAATCAAATAACAAATATTATAAGAAATGATCAATTAGGTCTTTTACTTTATCAACTCAACAATTAATTTTTTACCATCAATACCATTTATTTTAATAGGCAAAGATTTAATATTTTCCGGCACATCTTCAGACATTCCAGAAAATATCAAATTCCCCTCATCATAAATATCAAGTCGCAATAAGTTAAATTCATTACAATTCATATTAAACTCCTATTTATCAGTTATAATTTCAGAACTCTTATCAACACCTGTAGCAATTACAGTAACAATAACTTTATCTCCAAGTGAAGGATCGATAACAGTACCAAATATTATATTTGCATCAGCGTCAACTCTTGAAGAAATAATTTCAGCACTACGATTAATATCCTCAAGTCCGATATCTTCACTACCACAAATATTAAAAATAACACCCTTGGCATTTGTAATTTTAGCTTCTGTTAAAGGATTTGAAAGAGCATCCAATGTTGCATCTTCAATTTTAGCTTCACTAGAAGATGAACCAATTCCCATATAAGCATAACCCTCGTATCCTAAAATTGTTTGAATATCAGCAAAATCAATATTTATATCACCAACTGAATTAATTAGGTCACTAATCGATTCCACAGCCTGTTTTAAAACATCATCAGTTAATTTAAAAGCATCAAGAACCGAAATATTTTGAGAAGAATTCTTCAATAATCTATCATTAGAAATAATAATCAAAGAATTAACAAAAGGCTTCAATTTTTCAATTCCATTTTCAGCTTTAGTTTTTCTAAGCCTTCCCTCGAAAAGGAAAGGAACAGTAACAATAGCAACTGTAATAATTCCACGCGATTTAGCCTCTTCAGCAATAATTGGAATAGCACCAGTACCAGTGCCACCACCCATACCGGCAGTTAAGAAAACCAAATCAGCACCATCAAGAATTTTATCTACTTCAGAAAGACTCTCCTTGGCAGCACTTTCACCAATTTCAGGATTAGCACCAGCACCAAGGCCAGCTGTAACAGTTGGACCGATTTGAATAGCATTGATACCCAATCTCTTAGATCTATCTATAACACCCTTTTCAGTATTAATAATATAATATTCAATGCCATCAATTGGCTCAGTAAGCATTTGACCAACAGCATTGTTGCCACCACCACCAATACCAATAACTTTAATTTTAATTGTATCTTTTGTAAGCTTTGATTCTACTTGTTCAATCAAAATAATCATCCTCCGTAAATCTATTAGTCATGTTGATATTATACTATAAATATTGATTATTTCAAGTAAATGAAAATAAATAAATCAAAAATTAAACAAGATATTTTAAAGAAATATTACAAAAATATTGCATTTTATGTAAAGATATGCTAAAATAAAAATAGTTAATACAAGGAGGAGATCATGAACAAAGTAATGGAAGCTTTGAAAAATAAAACATCACAAAATATACAATCTTTTAGAGAAGCAATAAAAAGCTTCGGTAATATGCTTAATCAAGTAGATGTTCCAAACGAAAAAGACAAGAAAAAAATGTATGATTCATTAACAGCAGAAGATAAGAGAATAGACGCTGAATTGCAAAATGCAGATAAATATGTAAAAACATTAGAAAAAAGCAAAAAAGAATTTGAATCAAGAAAAGATAAAAATATTAAAGAATCAATAATAGAAAACAACATAGAAACAAAAACAATTAATGAAATGGAAAATTCCAAAATCAAAACAAAAAATGAAATAGAAAAAGATGAAAGAGATATATAATAAACGGATAGCAGTCCGTTTATTTTTTTGCATTAATATAACGGAATTAGAAAGAGGGAATAAATATGGATTATAAAGAACTTGAAATAAAAATATTAAATATTAATAAAGAAGAAATAACAGATAAGTTGAAAAAACTAGGCGCTAAGTATAAAGGAAAAAGAACTCAAAAAATATATACTTATGATTGTTATAGTCCATTATTGATGTATAAATTAGCAATTGGAGATTATAAAATTACTCATTCGAAAAATTCTTTACGAAAAATAACAAACATAATATCATATATAAAACCAACATTTACTGAAAATGAAAAAATATATTTTCAAAAATTATTGAATGATAATGAAATTGACGCATATATTGAAAATAATATTGATAATATTGATATTTCAAAATTAGAAGACTCAAAATTAATTTCTATAATAGAAGATACTAATAATAGATTTTTTAAATGGCTTAGACTTAGACAAGATGGTGAAAAAGTAGAAATAACAATGAAATATATATACAATAATAAAGTCGATTATGACATAGATGAAGTAAGAGAAGTTGAGATAACTACAGATAATTTTGAAACAGCAAATAAATTAATAGAAGAAATGGGGTATTATAAAAAGAAATTAGTAGAGAAAAAGAGAGAGAGTTATTTACTTAACAATGTAGAAATAGAAATAGATGAATGGCCATTACTTAATCCATACATTGAAATTGAAGGAAAAGAACCTGAAGAAATATATGAAATTGCGAATTTATTGGGATATAAAAAAGCTCAAACCCGTGTTATGAATACAGAAGATGTTTATATTGAAAATGGAATTAATTTATCAGATTATGAAGAAATGACATTTAAAACACAAAATAAAATATAAAAAATTGCAAAACAAAAAAACAATCAGAACTAAAATCTGATTGTTTTTTAAAATTCATCTGTTACAAAATTCAAACAGATAAAATATTGGTGGCGACGAGGAGATTCGAACTCTTGACACTCCGGGTATGAACCGAATG
>ERZ773099.2003-NODE-2003-length-14455-cov-7.596597_pt1 | contig 14455 bp, 15 predicted proteins | sample MGYA00511120_ERZ773099 | MGnify/ENA primary metagenome ERZ773099 (study PRJEB29015, sample SAMEA2738012) | human oral metagenome | biome: human oral; feature: human-associated habitat; material: dental | place: China | collected 2104 ... | reverse complement strand
TGATTTAATAAAAATTTATAATTCTAATATGAAAGACAATTTCTGTTATTTAGAAAGAGATAAATTTTATTTTGATAAAATTTTAAAAGAAGCAAAAAGTGATGAAATGAAAACTTTTATTTTGTATAAAAATAAGGTGGCTAGTGCCTATATTATTTTTGGATATGATAAAAATATTGAAATTAGAGAATGTATGGCTTTAAATAGCATTTCATATAAAGAGATTTTAGCATTAATCTATGGATATAGAGATTACTATAAAAATGTTAGTCTTGCTAGTCCTAATAATTCAAATATAGAATTTCTTTTTGAAAATCAATTAAATATAGAAAAGATTGTTAAACCTTTTATGATGTTAAGGATTTTAAATCCATTAGCTATATTTAAAAATTTAAAATTAGAAAATTCTAATATAAAAATATATATAGAGGATAAAATTTTAAAAGAAAATACAGGTCTATATCATTTTTTAAATAAAAAATTTACTTTTTATGAACTTCCAGTAGAAAAATCTATTTATGATTTAAGAATAGATATAGCAGATTTAGTATTTTTAGTAACAGGGTATTTTTCTATTGATGATTTAGTTAAAATGGGAAAAATTGATATTAGCAATAAAGAAACTCTTAGAAAATTAAAAAGAATATTTTCTAAAAAAAATTCATACCTTTATGAATTTATATAAAATATATAGGTGTGTTAAAAAGTGAATATACATGATATTATTAAAAATCAAGATATTTTAGATTGTTGGAAAGAAATACAAAAATCTAATATTGATAAAAATATTTCAAAAGAAGTATTTGAGTATGATATTGAAGAATATCATACTTTTCTTTTAGATGAAATCATTGAAGCTAGTCAGTATTTGAATATAAGTTTTGATACTTTAATAAATGAAATGTTATCATTTACAAAAGTTAATAAATCATTGCTTATAAATTTTTCTAATGTAAGACTAAATAAAAAGATACCTTTTTCTTCTCCACTTAGTTATGAAGAAATATCTAGTGGTTATACAGAAGAAGAATTAAGCATATCTTATCAAGATTTAGAAGATGAAACAAATGCAATTATTGATATTGGAACTTTATTTTCTTATTTAATAGATTTAATATTTCTTTTCAAAGAACCAAAGAACTACATAAAATATTTAATTGAAAAATCATATCTATCAGAAATTCATGCAAAAGAATTTATTGATTATGAAGAAAATATAATTAAGAATTTATCTAGTAAATAAGTAAAATTTATGATATACTAATTAAAAGATTTAAAGACACTAACAGCAAATAAAAATTTAAAAAGTCTAAAGAGAGTGTTGTGGGGCTAATTACCCCCTGCACTAATATAATATAGTGTCTTGTTATAATCTTAAATAGTATATAATCTACAAATATTAAAGACACTGACAGCAATAAATTATCTCAGGAAATTAAAAGTTGATTACTTTAAAGTGTCTTGTTAACAAGGACTTATTATTTGAATAAGTCCTTTTTAGTAAATTTTCTTTTAAAAATTGGAGGGAAATTATAATGGAAATTTTAAAAAGAACTTGGAACAATGCCATCACTAATGAAAGTACATTGAATTTTAATTTGGATATGTTTGCTTATTCTAGTAGAAATTTTATACAAGATTATGAAAAAAATAAAAATAGATTTAAAAATGCCTTGATAGAAAATGATGATATAGCACTTGCTAATTTACTATATACTCTTGATATAAGAAATGGTAAAGGAGAAAGGGCTTTATTTAAGTCTTATTTTTCTGCACTTATAGAAATGAATAAAGATTATGCTATTCAAATACTTCCATATATTTCTGAATTAGGAAGATGGGATTATGTATTTGAGGGAATAGGAACTGAAATTGAAGAAGCTATATATGACTTTGTTAAAGCTTATTTAATGATGGATATAAAAAATTATAATGATAATAAACCAGTTTCTCTTTTAGCAAAGTGGTTGCCTTCTATAAAAACTCATAACAAGAAAAATTATTTTGCAGTAAAATTAGTTAAAAAATTAAATTTAACTGAAAAAGAATATAGAAAAATTTTATCTAAGTTAAGAGATAGATTGAATATAGTTGAAAAGCATATAACTAATAAAGAGTATGCGAAAATTGATTATATTTCAGTACCAAGTAAAGCTATGGTAAAATACAGAAATTTATTCTATATAAAAGATGAAGTTAGATTCAAAGAATTTATTGAAGAATTAAAAGTCAGTAAAAAAACTAAGTATGATAATCTGTTTATGAACGATTTTGTAAAGATGTATTTAGATAATTTAAAAAAGATAGGAGTAAATTATTTTTATGGAAAAACTATAAAAGAGGCTTATAAAAATTCAATATCAGACCTTATTAAAGACTTATCTTTAAAAGAATTAGAAGACAGACAAATTTTATTGCAAAGATTAAAAGATGAAAAAAATTTAATAAACACAATGTGGAAAAAACAAACTAAGATAGGATTTGATAAAAATGTTCTTGTTGTTGCTGATACAAGTGCTTCTATGCGGGGAACTCCTTTTGAAACAGCTATTTCTCTTGCAATATATATTTCACAAAATAATAAGTCTGAACAATGGAGAAATAGATTTATGATTTTTTCTAGTGATTGTGTCATATATTCTTATGATAAAGATAGTGAATTTACAGATATTATAGATGGAATTCCTATAATAATGACAAATACTGATATTGATAAAGTTTTTAAAAAAATATTAAATGACAGTGTAGAAAAAAAGCTTCCTCAATTAGATGAAGTTATAATTATATCTGACATGGAATTTGATATGGTGCAAAATAGAAAAAATATGAGTAATTTTAAACATTGGAAATCTGAATTTGCAAAATACAATTATGAATTACCTAAAATAATATTTTGGAATGTTGCTAGAAATGTAGAATCATTTCCTGTTACAAAATTAGATTATGGAACTTGTTTGGTAAGTGGATATAGTAAAAATATTTTGAAATCTATAATTGATATAGAAAATTTTGATCCTATTGATGTTATGTTAAAGACTTTGGAAGAAAAAAAATATTTTGAAATGGTTAGAGCTATAAAGGAAAATTTGAATAGTAGAGGATTTTAACATATGGAGGAAAAATGATAAAAGTTGGTAAAAGACAAAAATTAGTTATAAATAATTTTGCAAGTGTAGGAGCATATTTATTTGCAGGAACAGATGATGACAAGGATAATATACTTCTTCCTAACAATGAGCTTGAAGGAAGAGATTTAAAAGAGGGAGATGAAGTTGAAGTTCTAATTTATAGAGATAGTGAAGATAGACTTATAGCTACGTTTAGAAAAACAGAAGCACTTGTTGGAACTCTTGCTAAATTACAAGTTGTTGATGATAATCCAAGATTAGGAGCTTTTTTAGACTGGGGACTTAATAAAGATTTGATGTTACCTAATTCTCAAAAAGAAACTAAGGTTGAAGTTGGTAAAAAATATTTAGTGGGGCTTTATGAAGATAGTAAGGGTAGAGTATCTGCAACAATGAAAATATATAAATTCTTAATGCCTTCAAATGATATTAAAAAAGGTGATGTTGTCAATGCAACAGTTTATAGAATAAATGATGAGATAGGAACTTTTGTTGCAGTTGAAGACAGATATTTTGGTTTAATTCCTAAAAGTGAATGTTTCGAAGAATATTCTGTTGGAGATGAATTAACTTTAAGAGTTACAAGAGTTAGAGAAGATAAAAAATTAGATTTAAGTCCTAGAAAACTTTTATCAGACCAAATGGAAAGTGATGCAGAACTTGTACTTGGAAAAATGAGACTTTTAAAAGAACATTTTCGTTTCAATGATAATAGTTCAGCAGAAGATATCAAAGATTACTTTGGTATAAGTAAAAAAGCATTTAAAAGAGCTATTGGTAGTCTTTTAAAAAATGGTTTGATTGAAAAAAATGGAGATTATTTTATATTGAAAAAATAGAATTTTAAGGAAATTTTATGTTTAGAGAAAAAGAACAAATATCTGATATTGTAATAGCTACAAAAGTTGCTTTAAAAACAAAAAATAAAATTGACTATTTGCCTTTTGAATATGAAAAAAATATAGAATTTTTATTTACTAAAAATAAAGTATTCTTTTTTGAAAGAAGCTATAAGGCTAAAACTATTGAAGAATGGTATAAGTATTGTTTAAAATTAGGCTTAGAAGATATACAAATTTTATTACCTGTTTCATCTGTAAATTCAAATATTCCTAATGAATTAAATACAAATAAAAATAAATTTATTTGTTATTTTAAAAATAATTTAGTTCTTTATTTTACGCCAAAATGGAATGACACAAGTGGTGGTTGGAATATTATTTACACTGCACACAAATATGAAAATTCTCTTAATAAAAAAATTAAATTTTATGATAATACAGAAGATTTTAGAAACATTTTAATTAAAATAAGAGATTTTTCTAATGAAATAGGTGTTAGAAATTTTGCTAATATCTTTAACTATGCTTTTGAATTATTAGATGAAAAAAAATATACTATGAATAAAGAAAAATTTCCTCTTAACTTCCTTCCAGATAAAAATGCAAGGCTTTATGTTTCATCAATGACAGCAAATGTTTTTGGTGGAATGGGCTCTTGGAATGATAATGTTCCTTACTATGCCTATGAAAAAGGATTAACAGATGAATATGATAAACTTTCAAAAGAACTTTCTGAACAAATAGAACTTGCAACTATGTATGCTTTAAATGAGTGGTAAATATCACTCATTTTTTATTGCCTTTTGATATTCTTTTCCCCATTCACATAGCATTTTTAAAACAGGTATAATACTTTCTCCTAATTCTGTCAAAGAATATTCAACCTTAGGTGGAACTTCTGGATAAACATTTCTTTTTATAATTTTTTGTTCTTCTAATTCTCTTAATTGATTTGTCAAAGTTTTTGTAGTGATTGAACCTAATAATTTTTGTAATTCATTGAAACGAATTATATTTTTTCTTTGAATATTCCACAAAATTTTAAGTTTCCATTTACCACTTAATATATTTATTCCTAAATCCATAGGACACATTTCACTAGCTGTTAAAGTTTTAGACATTTTTATTCCTTTCATCAGGTATCAAAAAAAATACTATATATTAAAAAAGACCGTACTTTTGAATCTTTTAACTAAGTAATATAATTATAACAAAAATATTATTATAAGAAAAGAGGAGATAAAAATGATTATAGATAGTCACGAACATTTAATATTACCAATAGAAATGCAAATTAAAAAATTAGAAGAGGCAGGAGTAGATAAAGCAATTTTATTTACAACTACACCTCACCCTGAAAAAGCAAATACAATGCAAGAATTTAAAAATGAAATGAATGTTTTATTTAAAGTTCTATCAGGAGAAAAAAATCATAAAAATGATATGAAAAGAATGGAAAATAATATTAATGACTTGATGGAAGTATTAAAAAAATATTCAGATAAATTTTATGGTTTTGGACCTGTACCTCTTGGTTTAAATTTAGATGAAACCATTTCTTGGATAGAAAAATATATTGTATCCAATAATTTAAAAGGTGTTGGAGAATTCACTCCTGGAAATGATGAACAGGTAAAACAATTAGAAACAATATTTCAAGCATTAGAAAATTATAGTTATTTACCTATATGGATACATACTTTTTATCCAGTTACATCAAATGGAATTAATATTTTAATGGAATTGACCAAAAAATATCCAAAAGTTTCTGTTATTTTTGGACATATTGGTGGTTATAATTGGATGAATGTAATTGATTTTGTAAAAGAAACTCCCAATGCTTATTTAGATTTATCTGCTAGTTTTTCAAGTCTTGTTGTTAAAATGGCAATAGCAGAAGTTCCTAATAAATGTTTGTATAGTTCAGATGCTCCTTATGGTGAGCCTTTACTTAATAAACAGATGATAGAATATTTATGTAAAAATAAAGAAGTAATAAATAATATTTTAGGTGGAAATATTTTAAAATTACTTAATTTGAATTCATAAGAAAATCTTGTATAATATAGAAAATATATTTTTATGGAGGTTATTTCTATGAATGGAGAAGTAGCACAAATATGTGATATTGCAATATATGCAAGACATGCTTTAAAAACAAAAAATAAAATTTCATATAAACCTAGTAAATATGAAAATAAAATAGAATTTTTATTCACTGAAAATTTTAAAGCTAAAGATGTAAATGAATGGTATGAACATTGTATAGAAAAAGGTTTAGAGGATATAAAACTATCTATGCCAATTGCTGTAAAAGATCCAAGTTTACTTGCCTTTAGCAATACAAGTCAAGCTGGGTTAGTTTGTTATTTTAAAGATAATGTAGTCACTTACTTCATACCAAAGTGGGAATCTGGAGATAATGGCTGGAATGTAATTTACAGAGAATATAAATGGGATAATCCTCCAAAAGAGAAACCTAAATTTGAAGATAATACCGAAGATTTTAAAAATACATTAAGTAAAATAGCCACTTTGGCAGATAAAATTGACTTTCAAAATTTTGCTAATATTTTTACAGAAGCTTATAATATGCTAGACGGAAAAGAAGTTGAAAGCTATTATCATAAAAAATATTTTTCATTGATGCCTGAGAGAAATGCAAGGCTTCTTTGTTCAGCAGGAATTTCTGATGTTTTTGGTGGAATGGGTTCTTGGAATGACAGTCCTTCTTGGTATGCTTATGAAAAAGGTTTAGAAAGTGAATATAAAAAGCTTTCAAGTGAACTTTTAACACAGATAAGGCTTGCACTCTTATATTCTGTCAATGAATGGTAAAATATAAAAAATTATACTGGGGGATTTATGGAAATTTTTAAAAAATTAAGTTTAATATTAATATTAATATTAATATTAGTTGTAGGAACTATCCTTTTTATAAGTTGTAATAAAAAAACTAATGAGTTTTCAAAAGAAAAGGAAAAAGAAGATTTGGAAACTAAAGATTTATCAATTTATGAATTAATAAAAAATTCAATACAAAATAATGGTGAGTTGCCAGAAGATTTTAAATTGCCACCAAAGGATCCTAATGGAGTTCCTTGGGCAGATGGAGCACTGGATGGAGTTTGTATATATCATTTAGTTGAAAATGAAGAAGATATAGAGCCACTTAAAAATATAGTCTTTCAAATATCAGAAGGAAAATTTGAAGAGGCTCAAAATAATTTAGAAAATTTAGATTTTTTTATGATTTCGAGAAGAGAGGGATTATTAAATTGGATTATTCAAGAAAAAGAAAAAATAAATGCTAATAATTTATATGAATTTGCTAGTTCTCAATTAGTTAATACTAAAAATATAGAGATTGTTAAATTTTGTTTAAGTATATTATCTATAATGGGTGTTGAAAGGGATACTGATACAATAGAGAAAGTAAAAATTTTAGCTCTTTCAGATGAATTTACTTTATATTGTCTATATATTTTGCTAAAATTAGAAAACTCAAATGAAGAAATTTTTAAAATAGCTAAAAAAGTAAAGGGATGGGGAAGAATATATTCTGTTAAGTATTTAAAAGTTACTAATGATGAAATAAAAGAATGGATATTAGAAGAAGGGTGTCATAATTATATAATACCTGCATATACAGCATATACTTGTGCAAAGAAAATAAATTTAGTAGAAATATTAAATAAAGATAAAATTTTGAGTAAAAAATTTAATGATATTTCATATTTAATGAATGCCTTACTCGATGAAGAGGCTATTACAGGAATCTCTACTTTAGAAGATAGAGAGTTACTTATTGAAAGATATTTAGAAAAGGCTAAAACTTTATCTTCAACAGAAGAAGATTATTATGCTGTCATAACACTCAAAGAATATATAAAAAATAATAAAGAAATTAATAATGAACTTATAAAAATCTGTGATGAAATTTTAAATTCTGAAAATACTAGAAATAATGTAAAGGAATTATTAAAAGAAGGTTATGGATACAATATAGCAAAATATTTAGGAATAGATATTGATAAATATATTTTAGAATATTTACAAGATAATCCTTTAAAAAATCCTTATATAGTATTCAATATATCAGAAAGAGAAAATATGAAAAAACTGGTTTCATTAATTGAAAAAAAATTAACATTAGAAAAATTGGAAGGTGCTCCTACTGATAAATTTTATCCAAAAAATGAAGAAAATAAAGAATACATATTTTTAGATACTATTATTAGAAAATTAGGAAATTTTGGTAGAACTGAAAGAAATTTTATTGTTACTTTATATCCAGTAGCACCTACAGCTTCCATTGAAGAGCCTGAAAATTATATAGGGATAGGAGAAAATCTGATTATCTGTGCTCTAAATTCTCCATATGTTGATATAAGATATGGTGCAGTTAATACATTAGAAAGTTGGAAAGAAAAAGGATATATTCTTTCTAATGAAATAATAGAAAATATAAAAAAATTAGAGAAACTTGAAGTTGATGAGAAGTTAAAAATAAAATTAAATGAATTGTTAAAATAAAAAATTGGGACTGTTGCAAAATTAAAAGTTCAATCTTAAAGTAAAAAATAAGTGAGTTACGAATGGAAATTTTAGATAAAAAATCAAATAGAATGAGCCGAGCAAATGCAGGAGTGTCTGAACGAAGTGAGTTTCCTGATTTGCAGCGAATTCTTGATTTTTTATCGTTAAGAAATTTACTCAGTAACGAACTATTTTTTACTTTTTATGAATTTGCAACAGCCTCTTTAAAATTAAAACAGTAATTAATACTATTAAGAAACTTGTTAATGTTCCTATTAGATATTTCTCAGCAAAGTTTTTATCTTCCATTTGTTTAAAACGAGCAATACTTTTTGCAGTAAAAACAAAACCTATAAGTCCAAATTGATTATTCAATAAAAGAATAGCAATAATAGTTCTTTCAAGCTTTCCAATTATATTTCCTGCTTTTAATTCCTCTGAATAAGCTTTAGGATAAGTCTTAGGAGAGATTGAAATAAATAACTTTCTAATAAGAACAGAAGCAGGATCCAATATTATAGAAAAGACTGTAATATAAAGAATAAATGTTTTAAAATATTCACAATCCTTTAAGTCTATATATAATTGAGAAGTAAAATTTTCAAGGTTTAAAACATAATAAAATCCTATTATAGTAATAAAATGTAATAATTGATTAAAAGAAAAAAATAAAAATTGTAATCTTCTTTGAGGAAAAATTTTCTCCAATTTATTTTTTATAAGATTAATTAAAAAATGTGAAGCAGATATAATAAAGCTAAATAAAATAATCTTTTTAATCTCAAATATAGGAGACAGTATGGCTACAAAAATTATAAAATAAATAAAACAATGTAAAAGTAGAGGTTTTAGCATCTTCCTTTTTTTCTCTGAATAAATAGAAGTTTGAAATAAAAAATCCACTAATAAATGAATACTTATCAAAATAGCTATAATCATGAGCTTTCTCCTTCTATGCTATCCATAGCTTTTAAAATAGCTATAGTCAAATTTCTTAAGTCATAAATATTTCCAGTTTTTATAGCTTTCTCAGCACTTTGTCTACTAATACCTAATAATTTTGAAATTTGAGTTGATAGACCTCTTTTTTTACCTTCTGTTATATAGAAATTTTCTTTCTCTATTTGAACAGGTTCCATAGAAAAACTACCATCTATTATCAAATTTTCTTTTTTTTCAAATTGAATAAATTGTAGTAGTTCTTTTAATTCTTCTGGTTCAAATACATTCTTATAAACAATAGGGTATAGAATTTCTGTCAATAACATCAAGTTATTTTGATACTTACTTTGTTTTAAAGTAAGCAAGTTACTACTATTGATTAAAGAGTTTATAATAAGGTCATTTTTATTAGCTGAGTAAAAAAGTACAGAGTACTCTAGAGAATTTTTAGCCTCATCAATAGCTTTTCTTGCATTATGATAGACAGTTCCATCTTGAGCAGTACTACTTTCATTATCCATTACAATATCCCAAGTTCCATAACCTATTCCAGAATGAATTTCAATAGGGAAAATAAGCATAGAAAAAAGTCTATAATACAAATAAGCACATTGAGGACTAATAAATAGCCCTTGAATTTCATCACCTGCACTGAATTCAACTTCTTTTTTTATAGAATTCTTAAAAACTTTATTTAAAATTTTTATACTATTTAATATAGAATTTTGGAGCTTATTTCTATCTTGAATGGAATAAGAACGAGAATTTTTTAAATCTATCATCAATACAGAATAATTTCTCACTTGGCTCACCTCATTTAAAGTTTAACATAAGACTTAATAAAAAGCAACTTAAATAGATTGCTTTTTATATTTGCATACTAATAAGGTTGCTTTATTAAGTTGAGCTTTATTTTTATTATTAAAAGATTTATTGGCAATAAAGCATTTTTTATAACAAAACTTTCAAAGAATAAACTATTTTTCAATTTATTAATGTGCTATAATAAAAAAAGATAAATATGGAGGCTAAAATGAAATTAATATTTGAATTGACTAACGAACAAAGAAAATATTTAGGACTTATTCCTGTGGAAGAAAATTGGGAACTTATAAAGTTTGACAATGGTATCTATTATTATTTTGAAGATGATACTATAAAAAAAGAAATAAAAGTTAGCAAGAATTATTATCATGAAGCTGAATTAAATGAAAAAACAGCAGAAAATCGTACAATGATACTTCCTAAAACTAAAAGAGGAAAAATTAAAAAGTTTAATTATACAGCAACTCAATCTTTTTCTCCTTTTGGAACTTATTTTACTTTTTCAACTGATGGAGTAATTATTGCAAATTACACTTCGCAAAGAACTTATTATTCAGAAATATTTAGTGAAAAGGAAAAGATATCTCTTGATGATTTAAAAAAATGGTTAGATAAATGGATGAAAGAAACTACTGAAGAAGATTTAGAAGAAATAGAAGAATTTAAAAATGCTAAAAGAAAGCATTGTAAATTTAATGAAGGTGATTTCTTTGCTTTTAAAATCAGTAGAAGAGAATGGTGCTTTGGTAGAATTTTACTAGATGTTTCTAAACTAAGAAAAGATGAAAATTTTAAAAAGAACAAAAACTATGGTTTAGCTAATCTTATGGGAAAACCTTTAATAATAAAAGTTTATCATAAGATAAGTGATAACAAAAATATTGATTTGAAAGAATTATCTAAGTATTCAGCATTGCCTTCACAAGCTATTATGGATAATATTTTTTATTATGGAGAAGCTATTATTTTGGGTAATTTACCTTTAAAACCTGAGGAAAATGATATGTTTATTTCAGTTAGTGAAAGTATAAGTGGTATAGATAAAAATATTGCATACCTACAATATGGACTTATATATAGAGAAATTCCTCTTTCTGATTATGAAAAACTTATTAAAGAATTAAAAATTGGTGCTCAAACTCTTAGAAGAGAAGGAATAGGTTTTGTAATAGATACTTATAAATTAAAAGAATGTATAGAATCAAAGTCTAATTCTCCTTTCTGGCAAAAATATAAAAAACGTAATGTACCTGATTTGAAAAATCCAGATCATATAGAATTGAAAAGAAAAATTTTTAAAGCCTTTGGACTTGATGCAGATAAAACTTATGAGGAGAATTTAAAAATGTTGGAGGTTAAATAATGTTTTTCTTAGGATATTTAGTTTTTTATTCAGCATTATCACTTTTGATAGATTTGTCAATATTCTTTTCAATACTTTCCTTTGTATTGGGAGGAACATTATATTTTAATAGTAACTCTCCTTTACAAGGAATAGCAATTTGTACTTTTGGACTATTAATTTTAATTTCTAGCCTATGTTATCATAGTAAAGGAAAGTGTGCTAGAGGTAGTTCCTTTGTTAATTACAATACAAGTTGTAATTTTCTTTCAATCTCTATAGCAACAGTTATCTTTTCTATTCCTATTTGGTATATCATTGTTAAAACAAACATAATAGAAATAAAAAGTTCACCTTTATATATTTTTATTCCAAGTCTTCTTATATCTTGGGCTATACTTTTTAAAATAGTGGATAGAATTTTTATACACAATAGAAAAACTCAAGAAGTAGTTTTAGGAGATTATTTTACCATTCATAGAAGTAGAAGAGATCTTACACACATCTATATTTTTAAATTTAAAAATTCTCCAGATTTATATTCTACAGGAATGTGGAGATACAGAATTTTTATAGATAAGGTGGGTTCTAAATTTTCTTGTACTTTTGGAAAAGGGATTTTTGGGACAAGTTATATAACAAGTATAAAATTAATTGAAGATGCAGGAGTAAATGCTCCTATTAGAAAAAAATAATATTTGGAGGCTTATAGAATGAATGAAAATAAAAAATGGGGCTATATTTATGATGAAAAGTTAAATATGTATGTTCCTAATTTACCAAGACAAAAAAAATTCGCAAAAGTGCTTTTGATTTTATCAATAATATCTTTTGTAGCTGTCTTAATACAGATATATTTTTTTGATAAAAGTTCTTATAAGAAAATATCATTTTTAGCTTATACCAGTGTAATGGTATTTCTTTTTTTAGCTTTGTATCTTGTTTTAAAAATAAATATTCATCTGATTGAGAAAAGACTAGAAGAAGTTAAAGGATTAAAGTTATCAAAAGAGCTTGAAATAAAAGCTTTAAAAAACAGACGATTTTTTGCATATATGATGATATGGATTCTTTTAATTGTTATGTTTGTTTCTCATCCCAATATATTAAAACAGTTTTCAACTAGATACTTTTTTTATTTAATTTTTGCTATTGGAGCATTTATTTATAATTTCTATAAACTTTTTAAAGAATTTAAAAATAATAAATATTCTTTAATTATAATTGGAAAAACTATAAAAATATATTATGAAAATGATGAAAAAGAATTTATTACAACAGATAATATAAGTTGTGTTAGATTTTATGCTATTACTCGTGGAAGAGGAAGAAAAGATAGAAATCCTACTTTACAAATTTTTGATAGTGAAGAAAAAAAGCTTGTTGAAATGACTATAAAAGCTATTGATTATCATTCATTAAAAAAATATTTTGAAAAATATAATGTAACAATAGATAATCAATATAAAGAATTCTAAAAAGAAGAGGTAAAATACTATGGAATTATTAGAAAAAGATGAAGAGTATATTGGTTCCTTACTCAAGCAAGGGAAAAAAGTAGAGGCTACTGCCTTTGTTAAAAATAAAACAGGAATGAATTTAAAAGAGGCTAAAGATTATATTGAAAAGTTAATTTTAAAGAAAAATATTCATTTGCTAGAGAAAAAAATACAAGAAATTGAAAAAATAGAATTATCAGATAAATTTGAAATTAAATCTCTAAGAAAAAATATTTGGCTATTTTCATATATTATACTTTTTATTATCTTAATTTTCATATTATCTTCTCTAATAAATATATTATTAAAAGAGCTGACATACAAACATATTTTTTATACTATTTTTTTTATTGGAATTATAATCTTTAATTGCTATAATTTTTTAAGAGAACTTAAAGCTAGAAAATATTTTTTAACTATAAATGGAAAAACTATAAAAATATATTATGAAAATAATGAAAAAGAAGTTATTACAACAGATAATATAAGTCAAGTTAGATTTTATGTTATTGATACTGGAAGAGGAATAGGGAAGAAAAATCCTACTTTACAAATCTTTGATAATGAAGAAAAAATACTTGTTGAAATGACTATAAAAGTTATGGATTATTATTTATTAAAAAAATATTTTACAAAATATAATGTAACAATAGATAATCAATATAAAGAATTCTAAAAAGAATAGGTGAAATATTGTGGAATTGTCAGAAAAAGATGAAGAATATATTATTTCCTCGATTAAACAAGGAAAAAAAGTAGATGCTATTCTCTTTGTTAAAGATAAAACAGGAATGTCTTTAAAAGAGTCTAAGGATTATATTGATAAAAAAACAAATAATGAATACTATGAAGAAAATATAACTATTTCAAAAGAAGACGAGGAATATATATATTCTTTGATTAATGAAAATAAAAAATTACAAGCAGTTGCTTTCTTACATAAAGAAAAAGAAATAACTTTAAAAGAAGCCATGGATTATATTGATAGAGAAATGTTAAAAAATAAAATTACAGCTAAAAAGCCAATTCATAAAAGAGGATATATCTTTGATAAAAAACTGGATATTCTTATTCCTAACTTAACTAGACAGAAAAAAGCTCTAAAAATAATGTTAAGTATTTTTCTAGTATTATTAGTTATTACATTAATTCAGTTGATATTTTTAGATAGAAGTTCAGATATAAAAATGATAATTTTACGATATTCTATTTCAGGTATTTTACTTCTTATAATAACTTTACCTCTAATTATCTTAAATATTCATATTATAAAGAATAAATTGAAAAAACTTAAAAATTTAAAACTTTCAAATCAATTTGAAGTTAAAGCTTTCATTA
>ERZ773099.2000-NODE-2000-length-14474-cov-17.124835_pt1 | contig 14474 bp, 16 predicted proteins | sample MGYA00511120_ERZ773099 | MGnify/ENA primary metagenome ERZ773099 (study PRJEB29015, sample SAMEA2738012) | human oral metagenome | biome: human oral; feature: human-associated habitat; material: dental | place: China | collected 2104 ... | reverse complement strand
TGGACGTCGCGTCCTGCCGGAGGGACGTCCTGGGACTCAGGTCATAGTGCTACATCTGGCAGCGTCTCGGGATGAGCTGGCCTGGTTCCACCCCCGGATTGGCGAGATGCGCAGCATCTACGCCGACTCGAGGGTACTTACGGCTAGGTTGCGATCGTTTGCCAATTCCGTTATCATAAACATGCCAATCCCGTTAACACGAATGTGCCAATGCCGTTAGCCATGCAGGTGATAGCCGTGTTGAACCGAGAATACATACCACGCATTTCGGATGCCGAGCTCCGTGAACGACTCGAGGTCCGCGGGGCGGTTCTCATTGAAGGGCCCAAGTGGTGCGGCAAGACGACAACCGCCGAGCGGATTGCCCGGAGCGTACTCTACATGCAAAACCCCGCGACCCGCTCGCAGAACATCCGGCTCGCGGAGATCTCGCCCCAGACGCTGCTCGCGGGGGAAGCCCCACGCCTCATAGACGAATGGCAGCTTGCCCCGCAGCTCTGGGACGCCGTGCGCTTCGAGGTGGACACGCGGGGGTTGACGGGGCAGTTCGTGCTCACGGGATCGGCCGTCCCGGCCGACCTTCCCGAAGACTCGCACACGGGCACCGGCCGGATTGGCCGCATGCACATGAGGACGATGTCCTCCCTCGAATCGGGCGATTCCTCGGGAGCGGTCTCCCTCGGCAGCCTCTTCTCGGGCGAGCCGATGCCCGTGGCGCCCTCTGGCAAGCAGCTCGACGACGTCGCCTTCCTAGTATGCCGCGGGGGGTGGCCCCAGAGCATCGGCATGACGGAGCGACAGGCGCTCAGACAGGCCCGCGACTACCTCGACGAGGTGTGCGAATCCGACATCTCCAGGGTCGACGGCGTCGAGCGAGACGCCGCAGCGGCCAGGGCCATCCTCCGCTCGTACGGCAGGATGGTCGCATCGCAGGGAAAGATAACCCAAATGCTCGAGGACGTCCGCGGCATGGGATTCGCGATGAGCGAGAGCAGCCTGAGGAACTATATCGCCGCCCTGCGCAAGATTTTCGTGCTGGAGGACCTCTCGGCGTGGAATCCGAACCTCCGGTCGAAAACCGCCATCCGCTCGGCCCCGACCCGCCACTTCTCCGACCCCTCCATTGCCGCGGCCGCCCTCCGCCTGGGGCCGGCCGACCTCATCGCCGACCTTAAGACCTTCGGGCTCGCCTTCGAGAGCATGTGCATTCGCGACTTGCGGGTGTATTCGGCGGCGCTGGACGGGGACGTCTACCACTACCGCGACCGCTCGGGCCTTGAGGCGGACGCCGTGGTACACCTGCGCGATGGCAAGTACGCCCTCGTCGAGGTGAAGCTCGGCGGAGAGACCCTGATCGAGGAGGGGGCGAAAAGCCTCACCACCCTTCGCGATAGGGTCGATGCCGAGAGGACGGGCGAGCCCGCCTTCCTCATGGTGCTCACCGCCGCAGGCGAATACAGCTACCCGCGCGAAGACGGGGTCCTCGTATGCCCGATCGGCTGCCTGGGAGCATAGAGCGGGCCCGCGCTCATCACCCCGAGAACGCCCGATCTCGGGGCGATGCGAGCACCACCCCCCGAATTCCCCCATCGGGACAGGCTGCAAACGCAGCAGGAGCGGCTTTTGAGAACGCGCTTTACCTGTTTGTCGCCTTGTTTCACGGAATCGCGACGCAGTGTTGCCCTTCGGGTTGCATACACGAGGGGCAACGTTTTTCGAACTGAGGGTCGTAAGTCTTTACGCCCGACGAGTGGCCATAATTTGTCAGGTTCGGCATCAGATAAATGATTATTGACTTGAAATGTGCGCGGCTCGCTATGATCAGGCGCAGAGGGAGGCGCATCGGGCGGCAGAGTGCGTGCTAACGGACCTGATCCTGACGCAGCTCGCGTCACGATTCGCATCGCGACTCGCGGTGCAACAGTGTACACAAATATCCCGAAACGGCGTCGAGAGGCCATTTCCACCGATCTGTGTACACTGTTGCGTCGTCGCCCTGGCGGTGAGGCCCACATCGCCGGGGCGGTGACGCAACCACCCACCCACACGAGCTCACGAAGCCTCGTTAATAAATTGTTTGTAACAAGCTAGAAATATCAGTTCCATTTCGAGACGTGACTCACCTTGGGTGTGCTCGACCTGTCACAGCTCTGGTAGTCGGAGTAATCCAGTCGGCAGCAGGGATAGATGCCCGCAAGGGGTCAATCGCTCTGGATTCGCCACTTCGATTTCGTTCAAAATGGGCTCCTCATAGTTTAGCAGGTAGCACAAGGGAGGGCCGTTGGGGGGGTGTAGCTTTCGTGGCGACCGGACGGTATCATTCCGCGCCAGGTCGGCGAGCATGCGAACACACTCCCTACCTTCCGAAGGCGACAAATCTCATCAGATCGACAAGCCCATGGGCGATCATGGCGGAGGCAACATCCCTTCTCCTCTGCAGAACGGCAAACGGCAGCCCAAAGAGCAGTGCCAGGACGGCAGACTCCACCAAACCGTATTGATGTGCCAGGGCATGGGGAACGACCATCATAAACCACATCGTGAGCGTCCGTGGCCTTGACCTATCCCTGCCATACGTAGCTAGACAGAAGACCATGAACGCAGCCCTGCAGACCACCTCCTCCATAATGGCAGGGCTAAGGCTTGCTATGAGCTTGTCCATCGAGAGCGACGGGACAATGGGAGCATTGCTCATGCCAAAAAGGCAGTTGACGACCCCGAGAGACACACCCACGACAACCCCCACGACGATGCTAACCAGCACCGCCCCCTTGCCACCTTCCCTGATGATCGCAAAGCCGCCGACACTACCATGCACGCCAAACATTGCCATCGAGCAGACGAGCGTTGAGGCAAACACGAGCGCTGCCCCGGCAGAAAGACTGTGACTAGCTACCGATGTGGAGATTGCGGCAGCCAATGCCAGAGCAAGCGAAACCCCAACCTGCCTCAGCTGGGGCCTTTCATAGTTGAGCAGCATATACACGGACAAAGCTGATGCCCACACGAGCAGCACAGGCCAGAGCAGCACCGAAAAGCTGAGGTAGAGCACGAAAAAGATCGCGAAGACACCCCACAGCAGGATAGACGGAGCTATCGTCTTTCCCTTGTTCACCCTGCCGACCTCCTCTAGGATGCCAGCTCCTCCACGGCATCGCCGACTGTCCCCGTCCGAGGTACCATGCGTATGCCTCGACCCATCGCTCACCGTAATGACTTGCCGGCGAGCTGGAGGTTATGGTACATCTATGCCTGCAAAATGTGCAAGCCATGTATAGGATAACTTACCACTTCTGAAAGGACACGGACATGACAAAGAAGGTAGGGAAGGTATTGCTGAGGATCTTTGTGTCCCTCGTCTGCGTCATCGTGCTCATTGCCGTCACGATATTTGGCCTTCGTTGGTACAACGGCAGCAAGTACACGATCATGCAGCGGGCCTCGTCGGTGCGCGAGACCCAGTACGAGACGAACGACTCAATCCGAGCTATCAAGGGCACCTACCTCAAGGGCTTTCACTTCATCCCGAAGGAGCGCACGCACCCGGGCACCGTCGTCGTCTACGGGGGCTCCGAGGGCTCGCCGGGATACGAGCAGGCAAAGGCGATCTCCGAGCAAGGCTATGAGGTTCTTGGCCTCTACTTCTGGGGGCAGGAGGACCAGGCTCCCACCCTCGCAAACGTCCCGCTCGATCAGTTCGAGGAGGTTCAGACCTACATAAGGGACAACGTAGACCGGCCAACCCCGATCACCGTCATCGGCACGTCGAAGGGCGCCGAGTTCAGTGCCGAGCTTGCCGCACACGGCTTCGCCATTGATAACCTCGTGAACTTCACCCCAGCAGACCACAGCTATGCCGGCCTCGACTACACGAGCCAAAACGAATTCCCGAGCTTCACCTACCAGGGTCAGGCCGTGCCCTTCGTGTCGCTTCGCAAGGCGGATCCCAGCGCCTCGGCAAAGCTCATGTGGGACCTCGCAACAAACTATCCGCCCTCGTTTCGCGCGTCCTATGAGTCCGCTGCCGCCAACGCCGACGACGATACGAAAATAGACCTGTCCGGTTTTAGGGGCAACGCCCTCTTCTTCGCAGGGGATCAGGATGCCATGTGGCAGGGCGACAGCTCGGCAAAGAACCTCGCCTCCCAGTCGGACTCTTTCGAGGCTCATATCTATTCCGGTGCTGGCCACGCATTCTCTGATCACCTTCCCGAGTATGGCAGCGGTTGGGAGATCATGCTCGGTGGAACGGCCGAGGCTGGAGCCAAGGCTCATGCAGACTCGATGAGAATCCTCCTTGACCGCCTGTCCCAGTGGCACGGTCAGATGTGAGGCGGGGTCTTGTGGACCTCTGACGCATGCTGATCTTCTGTCTACGTCGCCATGCGGCAGAGCCGAGCGGCGGCGGATCCTCGCGCTCGGTGCCGCCGGTGCGCTTCTGTCAAACCAGCTTGAAAGCGCAGGACCTTTCGCGCTGCCGCCACGCGGGGCCGCCGTCTTGGCGATGGGCGGCAGCCCCGCGTGGCCGAACACTCAGCCATATGCTATGATGGCAACATCGTAGCCCACGAAAGTGAGGCCTTATGGGTAAGAAGTTGTTCAGAAAGTTTATGTGCGTGCTCCTTGCCGCCGTCCTGGCGCTCAATCCCCTCGACACAAAGGCGATTGCCTCGGACTATGCGCCGACGTACACGGTAACGACAGAGGCAGCGCCCGCCCTCGGCGGTCTGGGGGTGAGCCTGAAGGGCGTCTTCGGGTCCATAGCAGTGGGACTTGGCGTCGGAGGCGCTACAGTGGCGGCCGATGCGATGCACGACGCGCAGCAGCAGGAGGCACGCAGGGACCCAGAGACTGGGAGGGAGTACAAGAAGTCGAAGTCCGGAAGCCACAAGGAGAAGGCTGACAATGCTCCCTCGTGGGCATTAGGAGAGCGGCCCTACGTCGGCGAGAACGGCAAGGAGTTTGCCAAGCGTGTGATGGACAAGCGCTATGGCAAGGGGAATTGGGACCGGGGACCTGAAGACTCCGGCCCTAGAAGTGAGTATAATAGGATAAAGAAGTGGGGTGATAGGGCCTTTGAGTAAGGTCTATCTCTTGGAGCACTACTACGACTACGGCGAGGAGAGCGAGCACCAAGAAGTAAGGGAGCTCGGCGTGTACTCGACGAGGGAGCTCGCCGAGGAGGCGAGGGTCAGGTACGCCACGCTCCCAGGATTCAAAGATTTCCCGCTGGATTGCTTCTATATCGGAGCGTATACCCTTGACGTGGATGCCGGGTGGTGGGAGGGCTTCGTCTCCTGTTGACAGAGAGGAGGTGGCTCTGTGAGACCCGCCTGCGACGTGAACCTTAGAGTAGGAGAAGGTGCGTCTTGAACACTGAGATATATCATCTGGAGCATTGCTACAGGTATGGTAAGGACAACGAGCATGCCGAGCGAAAGATGATCGGCATGTACTCGACGAGGGAGCGCGCCGAGGAGGCGGCAGACAGGTACCTCCCGCTCCCAGGCTTCAGGGACTACCCGCGCGAGTGCTTCCAGATCAGCGAGTTCGTCGTAGACAGGGACACGGCATGGACGGAGGGGTTCTCTGTCCCGCCGTATCAATTCAACGCAAAGCTAGTGTATAGGGCCTGGCCTGACTAGGGTTTAGCTGGGTTCCAGATGCAGCGGCGCATCCCCCGTAAGGCGTGTCGAGAGTCTCTGGGGCAGACATCTTCAGCCTATCCCGCGCCGTCGCTCTTGCGGTAAGCTGGTAGATATGATGCGCGGTCAGAAGCCAGCTGGGCTCTCCCTTGGGCGAGAGTCCATCATGATTGGGGTGACAGGGCCTTTGAGTAAGGTCTATCTCTTGGAGCACAGCTATGTATATGGGGAGGAGAGTGACTTCGACGAGGCAAAGACACTCGGCGTGTACTCGACGAGGGAGCTCGCCGAGGAGGCGAGGGACAGGTACGCCGCGCTCCCGGGCTTCAGGGACCTCCCCTTGGACTGCTTCTACATCAGCCTATACACCCTCGACGAGGACGCTGGGTGGGAGGAGGGCTTTCATATCTTTTGGCGGTAAGGCAATTCACATAAGCGTGGGGCCTGGGAAGGTCTTGCCACCCGTTTGCAAGGACCTAATCCCCGCCATCTGCTGATGACCTCAGAAATGGCCCTTGAGAAACACCAATGACATCGCGTACGCATCGGAAGCCGATGAACGGAGTGAGGGAGTCTTGGATAAGGTCTACTACCTGGACCATAGCTATACCTATGGCAAACATGGACAGCACGCCAACACAAAGGGGCTTGGCATGTACTCGACGAGGGAGCTCGCCGAGGAGGCAATAGGCAGGTTCTCCCCACAAGAAGGCTTCAGGGACTATCCACTTGACTGCTTTCGTATCAGCGAAGTCGTCGTAGACAGGGATGCGGCGTGGACGGAGGGGTTCTCCTTTCCTTCGCATCACATCAACCCTAAGTCCGAGTCTGAGGCTTGGCCAGACTAACATGGGTCTTCACGTCCTTGGCAGGATCAAGCCACAGGCATGTCTTTGTCGCTGCATCTTGTTGGAAAATAAACGAAACCCTCCCAAAAACAAAACGAGCGGGACTCTTAGGATCTGGGGGAATGAGCTTTGAGTAAGGTCTACCTCCTGCAGCACTACTACGACTACGGCAAGGAGAGCGAGCACGAGGAGGTGAAGGAGCTCGGCGTGTACTCGACGAGGGAGCTCGCCGAGGAGGCGATAGACAGGTACGCCACGCTCCCGGGCTTCAGGGACTTCCCGCTTGACTGCTTCTTCATCGCGGAGCCGACCCTCGACAAGGACGCCGGTTGGGAGGAGGGCTTCGTCTCCTGCTGACGAAGCGAGACGGCCCCCGCAGCGGGGGCCCAGGATGGAGGGAAGGGATGAGGGCACCTTGGCCAGAAAAGTGTACTACTTAGAGCACCGCTACAGGTACGGCAAGGACAACGAGCACGTGGAGGGAAAGCGGATCGGCATGTACTCGACGAGGGAGCTCGCCGAGGAGGCGGCAGACAGGTACCTCCCGCTCCCGGGCTTTAGGGACTACCCGCGCGAGTGCTTCCAGATAAGCGAGTTCGTCGTAGACAGGGACATGGCGTGGACGGAGGGGTTCTCCGTCCCGTCCTACCACGTCAACCCCCTGCCCGAGTCTGTTGCCTGGCCGGACTAGCCGGACTGGCATGGGGCCACGTCCTCAAAGCCCGGAAGTCTGTCAAGATCCTCGCCTCGCCCATCCGCCCTGGTAGCAGGCTGACGCATGTGACGTACGAGCAAAGGGCTGATTTGGCAAGGCAGTCAAGGAGACTGCCTTGCCCTGTCGCTAGTGAAGCCAATTTATGGCCTTCTGGCATATGGGCTCATTTCTGCCTGCGTTCTATGGCCATGCAGACCTTGCACACTTGGAGGACCCCATTAAAGTGCACGTTTTCGTCACCTTAAAGAAGTACTAACTGGGCTTTTATCGATCGACCTGACGAGAACGTGCACTTTTGAGAGTCCTTTATTTTGAGCTTCACAGCCCTCCCGCAAGAAAGGCCCCTGCCCGATGAAAGGCCGCGCCGGGCACATCGCAGTGGATGCGCCCGGCGCGGGCCTTAGGGATCTGTCACGGCAGGCAGGCGCCCGCCACGCGACCAGAATTCGTCACGCGATCATGTTGCCGTACTTGTTGATGCCCTGTATGGTCTTGAACGCCTGGTCGACGCTCACGGGAGCGACGGTTGCCTCGAAGTTCGTGGTCGTGCCATCGGTCGTCGCAATGCCGCCGCTCAGGCCGATGGTACCGTCTCCCTTGTTCGTAACGGCGATGGCCACGGCGTTGCCCGAGACCGCGTCCGTGACGGTGATGATATTACCCTCGTCCTCTGCCTTGCCCATGAAGCTAATGTAATCGCCAGAAGAGGCGAGGATGAACAGGCCGGCCTTGGACCCGTCGGCGTTGCAGATCCAGTAGACCCCCTCGTCGTCCGTATCGATCCCCATGTAGGCCTCAGTGATCTCGTCCTTGGAAATCGTGAAGTCACTTGCCTTGCTGGAGCTCGAATCCTTGGAGCTGGAGTCGCTAGAGCTGGAACTGGAGTCGCTAGAGCTGGAACTCGAGTTGCTAGAGCTGGAACTCGAATCCTTGCTTGAGGCAGAGCTTCCTGAGCCAGAATCTTTTGAGCTTGTGTTACCCGAGCTGGAGCTGCTTGCTGTGTTCTGCGAGCCACCGCTTGAGTTACCCTGCGAACCACCGCAGGCACTCAGGGGTATGCAGGCTAGCGCAAGCGCAAGCCCAACGGCAACGATCCTGGCACGAACTTCCTTCTTCATGGTAACTTCCCTTCTAAACGCCCGTTCCCTATCTTGCAGGCAAGGTCACTCTCCTCGCTTACGCCTTGTGCAGATGAGCATGACAAGGACCTTGATGGAGACGCGACCTTCCTCTGCGACCAAGAAGATAGTAAGCTCGCTTCGAGAAAGATGAGTCATACCAAAGTATCATGGGCCCCAGGATCGCTTCGCGACCTACAGGATGCCCAGCTGCTGCGCCGCAGTCTTCGCCTTTGCGCGAGAGGTGACACCGAGTTTCTGCATGATGTGACTGACGTGCGACTTCACCGTGGGGAGCCTGATCCCAAGAACCTCTCCTATTTTTGCGTTGGACATGTCCGAGGCAAGGAGCCTAAGGACCCTCTCCTCTGTGGGCGTGAGTGGTCTTGCGAGCCTCATGGGCTCCCGCAGGAAATCTGGATAGAAGGATGCCGTGCGCCGCGTCGCGGCAAGCAGCCGACGCATGAACGTAGGGTCCTTGCTCCACTCTACGGTCTGCAGCAGCGGAAGAACCGCGATGCCGAAGGTAGAGATAGGCTGCACGAAGGAATAGGACTGGGCCACGTCGAGCGCCTGTCCCAGCGAGTCTTGCCACTCTCCGACGTCGCCTGGCCCATCGGGCTCTTGGCGCAGGCGCCACTGGGCGATTGCCTCGATCACGTGAAGTGTGATACCGTCGATGGTCCTGTGCGTCTCGGATAGTATGCGGCGCCATGGGGCGAGCACCAACAGAGCATGCGCGGCATCCCCCAAGGCAAGCTCGACTTGAGCAAGTGTCAGGTAGCGGTACCGGTCCATAACGAAGGGGGTGAGCAGCTCTGTTGGTGCCTTGCTGCGATGCCAGCTCTCCCAGGCAGTCCTGTCGCCCCGCCTGAGATCGATGCGGGCAATCGCGGCGTCGATGTTGGGCAGGAAAAAGCTCTCCCCACGCTCCACAAAGCCGCGTCGCAGCACCGTTAGGGTCTGGCGGGCGTCATCGGCCGAGCCCGAATCGAGCTGAACGCGAGCTATGAGGCTTGTGGCGGCAAACTCTATGTCGGGTGTCCCATGAAGGCAGATCTCGGGAATCGTCGCGGCCAGCGTGAGTACAGAGGCCCTGACATCCTCGCCGCGCGTGAAGCGGCTCTCGGTGATCGCGCATAGCGGAAGTCCCACACCGTCCCTGCCGAGCACGCGGGCGACCGGCTTCGCAAGGGTCTTATAGAGCATCCAGTCATGTCGCGACCACTCGCTGAAGTCACGGCCCCCGTTCATGATAGACGGCAGGCCACTGGTAACGGAGAACGAGAAGACATCGCGATCCAGAGAACCGCTCCCCAGGGCGCGCGCCGCTGACACCAGGAGCTGAGACAAGGAGGAGTCTGGCCTAAAATTCAAGGCAACGTCCAGGTAGAGGAGGTCGGACTCTGCGGCACGACGTCGCCTTGCCGTCACGTCTTTCCCGCTCGCATAGGCCTTGAGCCTATCGTACCAGTACCGTGAGGCGGGGTAGTCCGCCAAAAGCAGCATGAGCATGCTCATGCCCATCATAAGGTCCGGGGACGAGGCGATGTCGTCCTCAGGCAACGCGAGGTAATATGGTGCCAGCTCACGGAAGTACCCCCTGCGGGGATTCAGGCGCGAGTGGCGCTCGAGGAGCTCTATGACCTTATGACGCTCGCCGCACAGGTCATGGCAGCGAATGGCCAGAACGTGATCGCCGCTCTGCTCAAAGTACATCGCCGCTCGCGCATAGAGCGCCTGACGCTCGGGCCTGCTCCACTCCTGTTCCATCTGCCAGATCAAAAACGACTGCCAGAGGGGCCAGAACGTCAGTCTGCCAAAGGCATTCTGACTGAACATGCGCGTATCACGCTGGAGTCTCCCGATGATTGACTCCACGCGCGGGTTGCTCGTAAGCACCTCGGCCAGACCCGCGTCAAAGTACTCGAATGGCGACACGCTCAGCATGAGCGAGCGTTCCTCAAGTGAGAAGTCAGCATATATGACCTTCTGCAGATAATTGAAGATTCGCGTCCTCACCGACTCGTAGACATCCTCGGAGAAGCGAGCCGCCCTCATGCCCCGAGCCGCGCGTCGACCGAGCTCATCCAACACAAGCATTGCCATGAGCGGATAGCCCTCGGTCAGCTGGATGATCTCGCCCAGCTCATCGCGGGAGAGCTCAAGCCCCCGCCCGCGACTGACCTCCTCAAGAGCCGTCGAGTCGAGCATCAGGTCTTCGGGCTCGATGGTCAGCTCCGTGCGCTCCGCCTCATACTGGACTAACCAGCCCGGCAGAGGACAGCGCCCACAGAGGATGAACCGTGAGAGGGGGTGCGTCCTTATCTGCTCGCTCAAGGCGTCCTCCCCCGCCTTGTCAATGCTCTGCAGATTGTCAACAAGCAGCACCCCGCCGCCGGGCGAGGAAACCGTCTTGCCGTCCGAGACCACAGGAGAAGCCGTTCCGAGAGGGATGGGTGCGCTTCGCTCATCGGGGAGAATGTCTGCGAGCCTGAGCGCAAAGTCAGGAGCGCCCGCATCGAGGCTCTTGTACTCGATGCCCCCACGCCTCAGCAGTTCGATTGCGCTTGAGGTCTTGCCGCACCCCGCCGGTGCGCTGAACAGGATGACGCGACAGCCTCCAATCGCATCAGAAAAAAGCTCGGAGAGGCTCTGGGTAATGGCGATGGGATTGTCAGCCATCATCGGACTCCTCGCATGCGAAGCGAGCGGCCCTACCGGGGCGTCAACCCCATCCATTGCCGCTTCTTTTCGTCACAACACTTTAACTCTATCGTCAAAACCTTCATACTCATCTGAATAGTACTATATCATGAGCGAGCAAGCACGCTGACACAAATCTAGAAATATATTGAAGCATATGGAGGGACCGGCGCGCCATAACCCCAGCCCTTCGACACTGCCTGACACTACGGGAAGGGTCGCCTACGCGAGAACAGACATGATCAGAGGAACTGCCCGGTGCGCAAGGTAGAGCGGAATATTCAGCATTGTGCCGTCACACGAGAGCTCCCTCATGGAAAACCGCACTCGCACAGGTGTGCCCTCCGGGTGCCTTTGGGCGTAGTGGCGCAGACTACGGGCCGTGACCGACGTACCCGACTTGACCTCCATCGGAACGATGGCATTGCCGATCTGCGCGATGAAGTCAACCTCGTGGCGCGGCTTGTTGCTCGTCCAATAGCGAGGTGTCACGTCCAGCTGGGGAAGGAGGGCCTGAAGCGCGTAGTTCTCTGCAAACGCTCCCTTGAACTCCAAGAAGAGGGCATCCTCTTGGGTAAACGCCGAGGCCGCAAGCCGGGAAAGTCGCCTCAGGAGCCCCACATCGAGGGCGTACAGCTTAAAGGAGGAGGGGTCATCATAGGCGGCAAGCGGGATGCCATGCGCGGCGTTGAGGCGAACCCGCGTGAGGAGGCCGGCGTCACAGAGCCACTCGACGGCATTCTCGTACTCGCGGGCACGTGCCCCATCCCGCGCCAAGCCCCACATGAACTTCTTGTTTTCTCGTGCGAGCTGTGCCGGAAGGGAATTCCAGATCAGAGAGAGCTTAACAAACTGGCCGCGACCGCCGTGCTTTGCGAAGTCGCGCTCATAGGAGTCAAGAAGATCCGAGAGCAGCTTATCGACCTCAAGGATATCCTGATGTTCTGACCACCGTGCAACCACCTCAGGCATGCCACCCGTCATGAAATAGCGACGCAGCTGCTCGACAAGCTGATTTGAGAAGACCTCGGGCAGCGGTGCCAGCTGATCGAGCTGATTGAGGTAGGTGTCGAGGTTGCCATGCCCCACTCCGCGAAGAAACTCAGAGAACGTAAGCGGGTACATGTCGAGAAACTCCACCTTGCCGACCGGAAACGAGCTCGTCGATCGAGACAGCATGACGCCGAGCAAAGAGCCGGCGCAAGCTACGTGGTACTCGGGAGCCATCTCGGCGAGCGGCTTGAGCGCTCCGATTGCCGCAGGGCAGTCCTGGATCTCGTCGAGGATGAGGAGGGTGTGTTTTGCGTCGATGGGCTGACCCATCGCAAGGGAGATGTTCTGAAGCATGCGCCGCGGATCATGGGTACTTTGGAATAGCGGCGCGAACTCACTCGGTATGCCCGGGGCGATCTCCTCGAGGCTGAGGTAGACGCAGTTTTGGTAATGGGCTTTGCCAAACTCCCTGAGGGCCCATGTCTTGCCCACCTGACGAGCCCCTTTTAGGATGAGCGGCTTGCGATGGGGCGACGCCCGCCAGGTATCCAAGCTCCTTAGAACGTCTCTGTCCATTCCAACCTTTCCAAAATGTGATCTGTATCACATTATATAGGTAAAAAATGTGATGGCTACCACATTTTGAGAGGCTTCGTGAGTTCGTGTGGGTAGGTGGTTGCGTCACCGCCCCGATGGGGCGGGCCTCAGGTCCGAACACCTGAGCAGCACGGGGCCATGGGGCCGTCGGTGTCGTGGGACCCGTGGCCCCGCCCGGTCGCGTGAGCGGCCGTGGGGACGCAAGAGTGTACACAAATTGGCGAAAACGGCCTCTCGACGCTGGTTTGGGGCGTTCGTGTACACTGTTGCGACGCGATTCGCCAAAGCGTCGACCCACACAACCCCCCGAAGAGCCCATTTTGAGAGGCATTTACTCATGGTTGCGGGGCTTGGGTCTGGACAGAATCGCCCTTCGAGGTAAGGTGCAGGCAAAAGTTGGAGCGAGCAGCCCTCCAGACAGGGGCTCCCCAACGGCAGCCGCCCACCACGGACGAGGGCGGCCAAGGCCCTGCCCAGCTGAGGTGTGCATGACGGGACGAGGCGTTCGAGGCCCACGTGATGGGGGGCGGGTGCCCCTACAGCCCGAGCGCCTCGAGCTCCTTGGCGGTCTTCTCGACCTGTATCTCGATCTCCTTGGCGTTCTTGCCAATGATGGACTTGAGACCAAACAGCCCAGAGGTCACCGTGTTGATCGCCTCGTTCACGACGGCGTTCGTGACGCCCGCCTCCTGGTTCTTCTGGACCTGGATTCTGTGCTTACCAAACATCGTGACCCACACCTGATTCTGGCTGTCGAGGGCAGGAAAGACGATAACGTCGGCAAAGCCGTTCTTTACAAGCTCCGGCTTACCCGCGTAGAAGCGCTCGTCCTTGATGCGCTCGTACAGAGCCTTGGTGTCAGCGAAGGGCTCTTTGGTCTTGACGTGCTTGAGCTTGAATCCGAATGCCATGATGGTTTCCTTCTTCTCGTGATGACAGGTACCGCTGCGCCTCCTCTGCTGCGCAGAAACGAGTGTAGGCAGCCCCGCCCACGGCTCCCTCATACCAAAGTATGGCCCCTCGCGATGATTGCACAGGCCAAGGCCAAGCTTCCGAGATCCCAAGGACAAGGCTGTCTTTGCTGGATACGTAGTGCCAGACGCGGCTTCGTTACATCTTGGTAACGGACAATCCTTCCTTGAAGGAAATATGCAATACTTATATAAATAGGCCAACTGATGAGAGGGGATTAACATGAAGGAAGGCTTACGTAAGCTGCTCAGGAAGGTCCTGTGCGTATTCCTCGCCGTCGTCCTTGCGCTCAACCCGCTGGACACGAGGGCTATCGCCGCCGAGGCCGTTGAGTACGGCGGCACGCAGACGGTTGCGGGAGAAGCGGCACCCGGCGTCAGCGCCGTGGGCGAGGGTGTGAGGGCGGCCTTCTCCTTCCTCCTGGGAGCGATGGCGGGCGAGGTTGCCAGATCAACTGCACCATCGCCTGGGCAGAACACGGGCAGCCCCCAGAAAGACAAGGAAGATAAGGAAGATAAGGGCAAGAAGGACGACGAGCAGAAGTACAGCCTCAAGACACTAAATAAGAAGGAGGCTAATAAGGTAGCAGAAAAGTTCGGCTATAAAAATGCCGAGGAGTTCAAAAAAGACTTTCTCAAGGACTCGGGACAGAAAGATCTAAAGGAAAGCCACTATAACATCGCGAGGGATAGCCGCACCAGAGAGCTCGTGCTAGAATCAATAAGAAATAGCAGCGTTCACGTCCCGACGGGCCTATACGACGTGTAGGGGGCTGGTGACATGAGGCCGAGGGTCAGGACAACCCTTGAGATCAGGGGGGTCGATCTGGACCTGGACGCGATAACCGAGGCACTGGGGGTCGAGCCGACGTACACCCGCC
>ERZ773099.1998-NODE-1998-length-14483-cov-68.204602_pt1 | contig 14483 bp, 10 predicted proteins | sample MGYA00511120_ERZ773099 | MGnify/ENA primary metagenome ERZ773099 (study PRJEB29015, sample SAMEA2738012) | human oral metagenome | biome: human oral; feature: human-associated habitat; material: dental | place: China | collected 2104 ... | reverse complement strand
CAAAGATAATGTCTATTTTTAACCATGAGCGTCAACTTTTGGATTGGAGGATAAGACGGACATTTATAAAAAAGTGGGTATTGTGTGATAAGATTATGATCTTGCTTTTCTTCTTGAAAATATCCTTCTCGTATATTTTTTTGATTTCGAACATAATCATGTACTGCATTGTATCGTCATTGCTGTTGACTGGATCATCTATGACGACAATGATGGGGAGTGTAGGGTTCTTTTTAATTTCCGCTTCTAGTGAATACAAGAAGTATAGGATTGCTACGGTATTCTTTTCGCCGGTGCTAAGATCGGTAATATTCCGTTCTACTCCATTTCGTCCAATAACATTATACTGACCTGATTGGTCGAACGCATTATCCTTGGCTAGTTTTAAAGCAAAAGAGGAATACTTATTTGAGGCTAAGGCCGCATTAATCATATTCGCGATAGCACTTTCGTCTTTTGTTTCTTCATAGAGAGTTTTTAAAGAACCTTCTTCTTGCAAAAGCTTTCTTTTGATTTCGTCATAGTCTTTCTGTGCATTTTTCTTCTGTTCTTCTAGCTGCAGTAAGAGTGCTTTTTCATCGTCGTAATGAATCTTACCAAGAGATTGCTTAACTGCATGAAGCCTTAACTGATTTTTAGCGTTACTAATTTTTTGGGATAGGTTATTAGTGTAATCGTTATTTTTCGCAATTAGCTTGTTTAAAGATTTCGTGGCGCCAGAAATATCATTAGGTGCTAATGTAGCTAAAGACTGAGACGTTTTGAATAAATTGTCTTTTTTATCCATCAGGGCCTTTTGGGCAGAATTTAAAAATACTTCAATTTTTTTGAGGCCGCTGGTGTAGCCTAGTAAAACTTGATTTGCTTCATCTTCCAATTCAGGATAGAAAGCGGCGGTTTTTGGTATATTTATGTTGTCGATTTTATCGAGAATCGTACTTATCTTATCTATTTTGCGCTGAATTAATTCTTTTAATTTTAATACTTCATCATTAAAATAGCTGTCGAGTTCAGCCCATCTTTCGTCAGAAATGTCGTTTCCGCAAAATGCGCACTTGTCGCCTCTTTTATGCAATTCTATGCCTCTTTGCGCAAAACTTCTTAGCTCTTGGTTATTTGCGAGTTCTTTTATGATGACGCTTGGAGTCACTTTCTTTGCTAATAATGAATTGACTGTGGCTAAGACATCTGATGGCTTGCATGCAATGTCGCTTATTGTCGAAAGGTGATTCTTCTTTTTTGCCGAAGCCGTTTCTTTTGCGATTTTAAGCTCTTTTGCGCTTAACGGTAATGCATCTGGAGCGTCGTCGGCAAAAGAATTTTTATTATAGCTAGGTGGAGCGACTTGTGGATCCGCCATATTTTTAATGTTTCTAGCGGATATCTGGAGCGCTTTATCTATCTTGGCTCGTTGCGTGTTATATCTTTCGGTTGCGCTATTGAGCTTTGAGTAAGCATTATCGTCTCCGTCTTCTTCAGGCTCCTCTAGCTGTTCTCTGTACTCGGCTATCTTTTTGGTAGCTGAATTTATCTTCTTTTGTAGTTCAGCATTAACCTGTCCTAGCGATATGGCATTTAGACGGCCATTTTCTCCGACTAAACTTGTAAAATCTTTGAATTCGCAGACATTATATTTATCCGAAAATTGATTATTAATTTCAGCGGCTATAGTAGTTTTTCCGGTTCCATTTTCGCCATAAACAAAATTAATATTTCTGTCAAAGACAATCATATTGTCGTTAAAAACGTCTGAATGCCCGGATAGATTTACTTCTAATTTTTCTTTATTCATTATTCGCTCGCGATTAAATCTCCCACTGCGTTAATATTTTGCATCAGATTTTCAAGACGCTCCACGATCCGTTCCTGTTCGGCAAGTGGTGGTAATGGTATCAATAATTCTTCGATTCTTTTGATTGCTAGTTTTGGCTGACCAACTTGAGTTGTTGCGTCGTGGATCTGGTTTTGGGCAATCGGAGAATTAAGACACCATATTAACCAATCTTGATCGATGCAGCCGAACACTAGGCGGTCGGCGTTTTCAGTCAGGTTGGCACCGTCGAGTTCTGGTGGAATTTTGCCCATGCGTCCGATTGTGCCTGCTACTGTTATGTAGACATCATCCTTGTTGATTATGTATCTACTGATTCCTGGATATATATCCTCTGGTACGTATTGCAGGTCATTAGTTGATACGGTATTGTCTTTCATGTCTGATACTCTGATGTATATATGTCCGGTATTATTTTTCGTAAGTTTCTTACCTGCAGGAATACGCTTTCCGCCAAGCACAGTTACCATTTCACCTAATTTAGACCACTTCCAGCTATCTGGAATATTGAATGGAATCTCGTCGTCGGTTATTGGCGTGAGGGGTTTTTGCTTCTTGATTTTACCTTCGGCGATTAGCTTTTCTTTTTCAGCTTTTATTTTTTCGAGCAGGTCTTCTGCGTTGCTGTCTTCTGGTAATTGCTTAGTTAGTTTACCTTGCATTGCAGCTTGCAACAAAGAAGCCTTAATATCGTTAGGAAAAGCCTTTTTCAGCGATGCGAGAGCGTCAGCTGATTGTTCTAAACTAGCGACGCAAGTCATGAGCTCGTCGACTTTTTCTACAATGCGTTTTTGCTCAGCAAGTGGAGGTACTGGGATAAGTAGATTGTTTAGACTATCTCTATTGAGCGTCCTGCCTTTTATTGCGTCCTTTGTCTCTCCGTAATTAGATAAAAATGGAAGAACTCGCACCAAATAGTCGCGAAACGTAAAACCACTATCAACTATGGGGTTTATAGAAATGATTGCCTCGTTATGTACTGCATCGATTCCTAATATCGAACAGCGCCCAACGGTCAGTTTGAAGCTCATTATGAGCGTGCCTTTAGGGCATATTTTCGAATTAAACCTATCCTTGAATGCTTTGCTGCTGATCTTTTCCTTGGTTTCTAGTAGAACATCGTTTTCCGGCATATCGGCGATTGAAACCCACGAAATGTCATTACCCCAATACGAAGCTTCCGCTCTTGGCGGAGTTTTGCCCATGTTAAAATCGACGATTTTCCCAAAACGTCCCCATTTCCAATTATTTGGTATCTCAAAGAGCTCTTCTTTACTAGAAATCGGTTTAATTTTCTTGTTTGTAGTTTTGCTTTTTGATTCTATTTCGGCAAGTAATTCCTCTGTATCTCCATCTTCCGGTAATTGTCTAGTTAGCTTACCTTGCATTGCGGCTTGGAGAATTGCCGCACGTAAATCATCGCAAATAGTGGACATTATTTAATCTCCAGTAACTGCTTTAATTCTTCTAGTTTTGCGTCGATTTCTTTTTCTAATGTTTTGCGTTTTGCGATGAAATTAGTAATTGTTTCTTCTGGGGTTAAGATTACTTTTTCTTCTTGTGGAAACCCGCACAAATCTAGGTTGTACCCATGATCGGCAATTTCTTCCGCAGCATAATTCTTGGACTTATAAGTTATCGCAGAATCTTCGTTCTTTTTCTCGTCTTCAATTACTTTACGGTCGCTCCACCATTCTTTGACTGGCGCTAAATCTTTTAGAGTAATAGGATTAGTTTTATTGAATGCTTTGCGGCCATCCGGCATATCCATGCGGTAGAGCCAGGTCTCTTTAGTTGGGTCAGTGTTATCGAAGAAGAGTAAGTTAGTGGCGATTGATGTATACGGCGCAAACACACTACCTGGTAGGCGGATGATTGTATGTAGATTGAACTCGCTTATAAGCTTTTTCTTAAGCGCTAGTTTTGCGTTGTCGGTACCGAATAGGAAGCCATCAGGAAGAACTACTGCTGCACGGCCATTCTTTTTCAGGCGATACATAATTACGGCCATGAATAGGTCGGCAGTTTCGCTAGATGCGATGTCGGCCGGGAAATGTTTCTTTGTGTCTGCCTTCTCATTGCCGCCGTATGGTGGATTCATGAGAATCACATCAAACTTATCTTTCTCGGTATAATCGAGTACGTTTTTGGTAAGTGAGTTATCGTGATAAATCTTTGGCACATCTACGCCATGAAGAAGCATGTTTGTAATGCAGAGCATATATGGGAATTGCTTCTTCTCGATACCATAGATGGAATTGCCAAGCGCTTCGCGATCCGCAGTGCTTTTGACTTTCTTTTCTAGTTGATGGATCCAGCTCGTTAAGAAACCGCCGGTACCACAAGCGAAGTCTGCCATTTTTTCGCCAACTTGAGGATCTATCATTTCGGCCATGAATTCGGTTACGGCGCGTGGTGTATAGAATTCGCCAGAAGAACCAGCGCTTTGAAGCTCGCGTAGGATTGATTCGTAGATTTCGCCGAATGCATGTGACTGTTGGTAGTCGCCTAAGTCAATTCCATCGATAACATTGAGGACTTGGCGGAGAAGAGCGCCGTCTTTCATATAGTTGTTGGCGTCTTCAAATGTCGTTTTGACGATTGATTTCTTAATTGGCGTACTGTCGTTTATTTCAAGTTTCCTGAGCGTTGGGAATAATGTATTATTTACGAAGTCTAGTAACTTATCGCCAGTAATGGCCTTACCGGTGAAATTATCATGCGCCCAGTGATCCCACTGACATTCTTCTGGAATAATTGAAGTCCAGTTAGGATCTTCAAATTTCCATTCCTTTTCTTTTTCGGAGTAAACCTTTAGGAAGAGCATCCACGCAATTTGCTCAATACGCTGTGCGTCACCATTAACGCCTGAGTCGTTACGCATGATGTCGCGTAGTGATTTTACAAATGTTGATATGCTTGCCATAGGTTATCCTTTTTGAAATTACTTATATAATTCTTTGATTAAATCTTTTGTCATTCTGTCGTAGGCTTCTGTCCCGCCAAATCGTTCTGCGATTCTGATCGGACTTCCATACTGTTCGAGTTCTTCGAGCTTTAGTACGGATGTCTTTTCGATTTCGTCTAGACCGAACTTTACATATTTGTCTAGAAGTAGGTTAATGATAGTTCTTTGGAATTCGTCTGGATATCTATCGAGGAAATTGCCCTCTCTGACCGCCTTAGCGCGCTCGTGGCGCGATTTAGCCGGTAAATTGTATACTAACTCGCAAATGAGATCATAATCGTCTACATCTTCAGAATTTGTCTCGTTCTTGAATGCTTCTAGATCGATACCTTTTGCAGCGATATCGTGCTCGGCTACATTTCTTGATGCATGGCCTAGCCAAATATCATTGAAATCTTCTATTGTTGGGAACATTTCAGTAAACGTACGCTTTATACAATCGGAAAGACTTTCAGTGCGAATTAGTTTACCGCTTTCAAAGTCATAGATTTTCACTTCTTCGTTTACAACTTGAACCTTGCATCCATCAGAATCTACAATTGGCGTTTCGTCATCGACAAACGTAATTACGTCGCCAGTTGACGCAGGTTTTGTGGTGCCGCCATTACCAGACGCATAGCCAGGGCTGACTTCGACTGGACCATCCCATTTTGGATCAGCGAATTGTTTAGTATTTCTGCGGAAGTCCATAACTGCAAAATGAGTTTTGCCTTCGTTAACACGTAAACGTGTACCGCGACCAATAATCTGTTTAAATTCCGTCATGGAACCGATTACTTCGTCTAGTACGATCAACTTTACCATCTTGCAGTCTACGCCAGTAGATAGAAGTTTTGATGTGGTTGCGATTACTGGATATTTCTCGCTTACCGAAATGAAATAATCGAGTTTATCCTTACCTAACTTGTCGCCACCAGTAATACGCACGATATAGTCTGGGTTTTCTTGAACCATGTCACTATTGAAGTTAATGAGCTCTTTTCGCATTCTATCAGCGGCGTCCTCGGTAGGGCAGAATACGATCGTCTTTTGCATGCGGTCGGTCGATTTGAGATAATCGGTAATCTTTGCGGCTACCTTGCGAGTACGATCACGAAGTACGATATTCGTATCGAAATCGGAATTGGTATAGATACGATCTGGAATTTCGTTTCCATTTTCGTCCAATTGGCCGGCTACAGGGCGCCAACCTTCAGTGATGTTGGTAGTTTCTTCAATAACGTGAAAAGGCGCCAAGAAACCGTCCTCAATGCCTTCTTTAAGGATATATGTATAGACCGGTTCGCCGAAGTAACTGATGTTCGAAACGTCGTTTGTTTCTTTCGGCGTGGCGGTCATACCAATCTGTGTTGCACCGTTAAAGTATTCTAGGATCTTATGCCAATTACTTGCTTCTTTTGCGCTACCACGATGACACTCATCTACAATAACAAGGTCAAAGAAATCGCGAGAAAATAACTGTTCGAGGCGGCTTGAAACGTCGCCATTCTCAATTACACCATCTCCGTCTTCGTCGTAATCTTCTTCATTGCCTAGTCCATCGTTATCACGATCTGCGAGTTGTTGATATAACGAGAAGTATACGTCGTAAGCACCAATTGTTTCGCGCGTATCTTTGCGGAAGTTAATCTTGTGAATGGATCTTTCAAGTGGTTTGAAGTCCTGTTCGATAGATTGGTCGACAAGGATGTTGCGATCTGCAAGGTAGAGAATCTTACGCTTCATGCCGCTCTTTAGTAAACGATAAATAATTTGGAAAGCAGTATAGGTTTTACCGGTGCCAGTCGCCATCATAAGTAGGATGCGGTTTTGGCCATTTGCTACAGCGTTGATCGTGCGATTGATCGCAATACGTTGATAATATCGTGGCGTATTGGTATTTTGGCCTGAGTAGTATGGCTGCTTAATAATATCTTGTTCTGGCGTAAAGTATTTGACGCTTGGCGCTTCGCCTTTTGCTCGTGCTAAACGTGCCAATAGCTCTGGTTTTCCAGGAAACGCTGCAAGTGGGACGTCACGTTCTTGGCCAGTCAGGAAATCATGCTCAACAAAATAATCACCATTCGAGCTGTATGCGAATGGGATATCTAGTTTTGCGGCATAATCCATAGCTTGCTGCAGACCATAAATTGCAGTGCGATTGTTGTCTTTTGCCTCTACTACGGCAATTGGATAATTCGTCTCAGTATAGAGAACGTAATCAGCAAATTTTGGTTTTTCACGATGGGCACGATTGCCACTTAGACTAATCTTTCCATCAGTAAATTGTGTTTTGACTTTGAGCTCCATGCAAAACTCGTCGTTATTCCATCCGGCGCTATTTAATGCTGGCGTGATGTAGCGATTCTTAATATCTTCCTCGCTGAGTTCTTTTTTATTGGTGTAATTATCCATATTTTTGCCGCAAATTAGTTACTAATAACCTTAGTATAATTTAACATAATCGCCTCATCTTTAATAGATTATTGTCACAAAAACTACCCATTTTTTGTGACAAAATTATCTGTTTGAGTTATAATAAGAATAAGGAGAAAATATGACAAATGCAGAATATATCCAAAAAGAAATCAAAAAGCTTCCGGAAGGAAAAGCTTTCATTGTTGCTGATTTTTCCGACTCAGCTTCAAACGACAACATCCGTCAAATTTTTTCGCGTCTTGAAAACAACAAAGAAATTCGTCGCATTTTACCTGGTATTTATGACAAGCCTCGTTTTTCGGAAATTTTGCAAGAGGAAATTGGTCCAGACATCAACAGCGTCGCCGAGGCAATCGCACGCAAGAATAACTGGAAAATTGCTCCAGACGGCAATACAGCTTTGAATTTACTTGGTCTTTCTACGCAGGTTCCCGCTAACTGGAGTTACATCACAAGCGGTCCTAGTAATAGCTACAAAATCGGGAATATTACGATATCTTTTTCTCATCGAGCCGATAAGATTCTTTCTGGTATGTCATATAAAACGATCCTTGTCATTCAGTCGTTGAATGCTCTCGGTAAAGAAAACGTTACCGGCGGCATAATAAGCCAACTAGCAAAAAAGATGTCGCCTGGCAACAAAAAGCGACTCCTTCTAGAGGCAAAAGCTACGACTAGCTGGATTTATGAAGAAATCAAGAAAATTTGTAAAGAGGAACTTTAAATGTTTGATTTAGTGAATCTTGATAAAAATAGTCTGAACGATGTAATCACAAATACCGCTATACGGAAAAATTTGAGCCCAGCTATTATCGAGAAGGATCTTCTGGTTTGCGCTATCCTCAACTATCTTTTCACGGAGTGCCCATGGAAAGACAATCTCGCCTTTAAGGGTGGCACGAGTTTATCGAAGGCCTTTAATCTGATTGAGCGTTTTTCCGAGGATATCGATTTAATTTTGGATTGGCGCATAGTTGGCTATGAAACGAAAGAACCGCTCGCGGAGCGTTCTAATACAAAACAAGATGCGCTAAATAAAGAATTTGATGTGAAGACCGAGGAATTCTTAAAATCTACATTTATTCCCAAACTTAAAGAAGATTTGAAAAGTCTCATCAACCGCAGCCTTGATATCAGCTATGAAAACGAAACGATTATTATTGGCTATGGGAATGATTATGCAGACGAATCTATCCTGCATGTGATTCGGCTCGAAATCGGCGCCAAGGCGGCTTGGACGCCTACTGAAGCCGTTACTATCCGGCCATATATCGCTGAGGTCTATCCGGAACAGTTTGGTAACGCTTCCGTTTCAGTTCGTACCACTACGCCAGAGCGCACTTTCTGGGAGAAGGCAACAATTCTTCATCACGAAGCCAATCGCCCGGATGATTTGCCGGTTCCGCCTAGGTTTTCACGTCACTACTACGATGTTTACCGTATGGCAAAGCTTGGTATTCTCGATAGAGCTTTAGAGCAATCGGATTTGCTTGAACAGGTTGCCGTTTTTAAAGCCAAATTCTATCCACGAAAATGGGCGCAATACGATTTAGCTCGGATAGGTACGCTCAAACTCGTTCCGTCTGAAATCCACAAAGAAGCTTTGAAACGCGATTATGCTAAGATGGCCAGCATGATTTATGGTGAGCGACCGGATTTCGATGAATTGATGGCTGAAATTGCTAAAATCGAATCCAAAATCAACAGCAAATAGCAACATATTTTACCGCTTTTCGTCAAGAAAAATCCTACCTCTATATTTTGCACGAAATAGGCCAAAATACCGTTTGTGTCCAAGTGGATGCTATCTATTGACTAATTTTCACTTTATTTTCTAAAAATTGTGACCGTAGCTTGGCGTAATATCAATTGGTTCGGCCAATAACCAACGCTTTTTCTACTTTCCAGCGCCGTACGAAATACATGCGTAAAATCGCCTCATTGACGTCACGATCGTTTAGTATGCGCGGAATGTAGGCGAGAGAGAAGTAGTAATTGTCTTTGTCTTCACGATCAAAATCATACGCTCTTCGGCTTCTTATAGGTACGTCGTTTTGTCATAATAACCTCTTTTTCTTTTGAGGTTGCGCCTTATTGGCGGTATTATTTCTTCGTTAGCTTATATAAAGCCCCAAGAACATTCTTTTCGGTCTTTTTGAATCTGCCCTCTGATTTACTCATAATAATCCTATCTTTACTACTATTATATCATCAGGCGCATTTTTCATTGACATTGTAAGCTCTTAAATGAGCTTTAATATTGACAATGGATCTACTCAAATTTAGTCTCTCTTAATACTACTAATAGTTCGTAATTGCTTTCGCTGTCATGCGTTCAATATATGAAATCCTGCAGTTCAGGGTTAAGTTTACTTTCGACCAAATCGAAGTGTGGTCGCCATGCAGGATTCAAAATTGCGTATTCAACTACGCCACAGAGTGGTTCATAAAGGCTTAGACTTCGCGCACCAAGATATTATGGGGCTGGGGTGGGATATCACGCAAGCTAGTTGAAACGCTGGCAAGTATATGGTATGGTAAAGCTAGTTTATGAGTGAGGTAAGTGGTGATCCGGTGATAACTCCAGCTAGCGGTGTTACCGTGCCGGCCGATAGTCAGGCTGGCGGTGTCGGTGCCGGTCTAGATGGCTTGAGGGAGTTAATCAGGATTAAAAAGGAGATTCTGGCGCAAAATGGTGAGCCGGAAGCGAGTCAGTCTTCGGTTGATGATCAGCCAACGAAGAAAGCGAGGAAGCGTGGTCGTGGTCGCAAGAATAAACAACCGACCGAGACGGTAGTGCCTGAGAGTGTAGAGTTTCATCTGCCGTTTGAGGCTAGTGATATTGTCTATGGCGAGGCGGTGGGTAAGCCTAAGTTGACTGATGTGCGACTATACGTAAAGCAAGATGGCAAAGTCTTGATCTACGACCATAATATCTTCCCGGATCAGGATGAAGAGTACCTGCAGTGTGCTGGTAAATTGCTTAATAGTCATCGAGATCATTTTCGATCCATTGCGGTGGGTGATATCACAGTCTATCTGGCGAATAATGCCAATCTTCTACCTAAGAACGGCGAGCTAATCTATGGCGATAAATACAAGATTGTTTGTCGGAATGATGAGATCCTTGAGACAATAACTAAAGTATTGACTCCAAAAGCCCCTAAGTCTGACCTCTCGGCTGACTTAGTGCGTAAAGTGCTATTGGTGCAGGAAGTGGCTAAAAAGGTGGCGAGTACCGGGCAAGTTCAGCCGGCTGATGTGATGAACGTCTTTCTGGCGATGGGTGAAGCTTCTGACCGACTGGCACAAAAAGTGCTAGGTGTCAGCTTGCCAACGATCGAACGGGTAACTGATCACTTGCGAGCTAGGCGAGCCATCGATGAGCCGGACAGCGATGGTAAATATCCGATCCTGATTCAGAACATCACTGAGCTAGAGCAGGCTGAAACGCTGTCTAACGAGGAGCAGGTAAATTATTTTTGTCGGGCAGTGCATAGTGAAACCGTCAGGGGTAAAAAGCTACTTTATGATCTAGTCGAACTGCCGTCGGTCAAAATGGCTGATAACTATGTGCGAGCGGTAGCTAGTTTTTGTCGAGCTTCCACCGACGTGAAGTTGCGACATTTGTTTAGCGAGGCCGATGAACTGGTTCGAGTATCTGAGGTCTTACAGTTAGCCAGTGCTGACGGATCTGTCGGCAGTAATGATCTGGTTAGTCAAGAGCTCTTCCAGAATTATGTCACTAAGTACATGCTAGTGGCGGAATATCCGATAGATAGTGTTGGCGGGGGCTTCCCTTGGTTTCAGTTCCAGATTAGTCGAACTGACCGGCTCAAGCTTGATACGCTGCGCTACTTGATGGCGAATCTTGACTGGATTAGTTGTATCTATACTAATACTGAGTTAGGTCGTTTGACCCGGATAGTAAGGGCACTTAAGTCGTCGGTAGGCGAAAGTACTTTTGTCGCTACAAGAGATGCCCTGGCTGTCAAGTTGGCTGGGATTATTGAGGAGCGCAAGGCGCAGCGCACCATTGACCAGGCTCAGCTAAGGCTGGCTAAACGTAAATAACTCAGTAGCTAAATAAGCCGCCGGCTGTTGGATCCGCCGGGCTTGGTCATTTTCTTTTGTTTTGATCCTGATCTAACTTAGCTTGAACTTCGTCGGGTAAATAGCTACCTGCCTGGTGATAGCCTGCCTTCCATTGATAGCCCTTTCCGTACCCCAAGTGGCGCATTAGTTTAGTCGGGGCGTTGCGAATGAAGAGCGGTATGGGACTGTCGGGGAACTCTTCAGCCAGCTGCCTGGCTTGTAGCCAAGCGTCATATGATTCACGAGATTTCTTAGCTCGACACAAAGCAATAACGACATGCGACAGAATGATCCCTCCCTCAGGCAAACCGACTCGTTCGATAGCCAGAAAGGCGTTTGTGGCTAACCCCAGGGCACCGTTACCAGCTAGCCCGATATCTTCGCTGGTGAAGATGACCATTCGTCGGGCGATGAACTTAGGATCCTCGCCGGCTTGGATCATCCGGGCTAAATAGTATAGAGCAGCTGTTTCATCACTGCCACGCATTGACTTGATAAAGGCGCTGGCGATATCGTAGTGTCCATCAGCTTTCTTATCGTAGCGGGGTAAACGCTGTCCCAGTGCTTGTTCGACCAGCCGGCTGGTAATCTTTTTCCTATTGGGCGCTAGACTTTCGGCTAATTCCAGGGCGCCTAGAGCATAGCGAGCGTCACCGTGAGCTAGGCTGGCGATGGTGTCAATAGCGTCAGGGGAGATTCGGCGCTCTAGTTTCTCTAGCTTGATGGCTCGACTGAGGATTCGCTTGATCTGGTCGGTCGATAGTTGCTTAAGGATGACTACTCGGGAGCGAGAGATGAGGGGCGGGATTACTTCGAAAGAGGGATTCTCGGTGGTGGCGCCGATCAGCATGATTAGTCCGCTTTCAACATGAGGCAGGAATGCATCTTGCTGAGCCTTGTTAAAACGATGAATCTCGTCGACAAAGAGGATGGTGTGTAGTTGTAAGTTCCAGTTTTGGTGAGCTCGTTCAATTACTTTCTCTATATCGGCTTTCTTAGCAGAGACGGCTGATATCTCGATGAAATCAGCTTTTACCTCGCTGGCGATGATTCGTGCTAAGGTGGTTTTGCCTGTTCCCGGCGGTCCCCAGAAGATCAGTGATACCGGCTCGCCTTGCTCGACGATTGGGCGCAGCACAGCCATTGCCTCATCTTGGCCAACTACTTCGTCTAGACTGCTCGGTCTCATTCGTTCAGCGAGCGGCTGGCGATTTGGCTGTTCCATAACTACATTATACAACAGAGAGTTTGTCGAAATTGACCGGTTGCGAGTTCAATCTTGTGCTACAATTAAACTATGAATAATAAGAGGAGGTCTTATGCGAAACAAAACAACCTACTGGCGATTTAAGCCGTGGGTAGTTGTCTTATTCTTGGCACTGTACACTTTGTCAATTTGTGGAATTACTGCCGCGGCAACTTGGGCGATAGTTACTAGCGTTAATTCGTCTAGCACAGGCACAGATTCATTGAGCGACGGACTGGACGGCCACATGGAGCTGAGGAAACCAATTATCTATCTTTACCCCACAGCTACCACGAGTATCTCGGTGCAGCTGCAAAAACCAGAGAACTTTACTACGACTTATCCGTTGTACGGTGATGGTTGGCGAGTAACTGCTCAGCCCGATGGCAAGTTGTCGGACGCTTCAGGCAAACAATACTACGCTCTTTATTGGGAAGGGAAAGACACTTCGCCTCATGATTTTTCGACAGGTTTTTACGTTACCAAGGATACGGCGGCGCACGTGTTAGAAAAGCAACTAACAAAAATTGGTCTGAACAGTCGGGAACGAAATGAATTTATAATATATTGGCTACCGGTATTACGTGACATTGGTCAGAGCGTCATTCATTTTCGTTTAACTGATGAATTACAGTCACGAAACAAGCTAACGATAAGTCCAGCTCCTGACTCGTTGCTGCGCGTAGCGATGGATATTAAACCAGTCAGGAGACCGGTGGTGTTGCTGGCGCAGAAACTTGATTCGTTTGAGCGCAAAGGATTTGCAGTTGTCGAGTGGGGCGGCAGAGTGGTTGGCGAGGATAGAATAAAGTAATAAAATCAAGTCTCGTTCTTCAGAATTGATATGTCAGGCTGTCGCCGATGGCTACGATTTTCACATTTTAAGTACAAAGTTTCGTCAAGCGTTTCGCAAATTAGCCAGGGAAACTGTGCTATAACCAGACTATAACAGAGGAAGTATGAATAACAGTAGGGCTAATTATTCTCGCGGCTATCGTGATTTTCGTTTTGAGTGGCATCAAGGTAGTTAATCAATATCAGCGCGGCGTGGTGCTGACGCTTGGCAAGTTTTCTGGCGTGCGCGAACCAGGGCTTCGTATCGTTTTACCGGTCATTCAAACGATGACGCTAGTTGATATACGCTCGACGCCGATTGACGTGCCGAAGCAAGAGGTGATTACTAGAGACAACGTAACGGTTGGCGTTGATGCGGTTGTTTATTTTCGCGTCGTTAATGCGCCGAAGGCTGTGCTTGAGACAACGAATTACATTTACGCCACCAGCCAGTTTGCGCAGGCTGCTTTGCGCGATGTGACCGGTAATGTCGACATGGACGATCTGCTCGCTAAACGCGAGGAAATTTCGCAGCAAATCAAAGAAATTGTCGACGCCGAAACCGACAAGTGGGGAATCGATGTCGAAAATGTAAAAATTCAAAACATTGAATTACCGGGCGACATGAAACGGGCGATGGCGAAGCAAGCCGAAGCTGAGCGCGAGCGCCGCGCCAACATCATCAACGCCGACGGTGAAAAAGCGGCTGCGGAGACTTTGGCGCAAGCGGCGGAAATTTTGGCGAAAACGCCAGGCGCAATTAACCTGCGCACATTGAATACCTTGGAACGCATCTCGACAGAGCCGTCGCAAAAAACAATGATGCTGTTCCCGGTTGAGTTGATTGATGCGCTGCGCGGCGGAAAGAAGTAGGCGTTGCCGCTCTTAACTAAATTAAGACTTGGGTGTCCACACTATATTTAGATCTATGCGGCTAAGCGTAGCGTGACTTTACCTAAATAAGAATTCTTTACAATTTTATTATTGTTGTTGGCATGACGTTTGTAAGCAAAAAGGCGCCTAAGCGCCGAAGTGATGTGGTGCGGGTTAGGAGACTCTAACTCCTGGCCTCTTCCATGGCAAGGAAGCGC
>ERZ773099.1996-NODE-1996-length-14489-cov-11.339476_pt1 | contig 14489 bp, 22 predicted proteins | sample MGYA00511120_ERZ773099 | MGnify/ENA primary metagenome ERZ773099 (study PRJEB29015, sample SAMEA2738012) | human oral metagenome | biome: human oral; feature: human-associated habitat; material: dental | place: China | collected 2104 ... | reverse complement strand
CATACTTCTTCGCAAAGTCAAAATCTCTCTCATCGTGTGCAGGCACCGCCATTACCACACCGGTTCCGTAATTGGCAAGCACATAATCTCCGATATAAATTGGCACTTCCTGATTATTAAAAGGATTGATAGCATACGCCCCAGTAAAAACTCAGGTCTTTTCTTTTTGGAGTTCGGTTCTTTCAAGTTGGGTTTTATGTTTTGCTTGTTCTTGATAGGATTTTACGGTTTCTAGCTGTTCTGGAGTCGTGATTTGTGCAACCAAAGGATGCTCTGGAGCCATCACAACAAAGCTCATCCCAAATACAGTATCAAGCCTCGTAGTATAGACTTCAAAAGCAAGTTCTTCACTGGATTGCTTCGCTTCGCTCGCAACGACCTGCATTTTGAATTGCGAACCTTCAGATTTTCAAATCCAATTTCTCTCAAGCTCTTTCATTGATTCATCCCAGTCAAGTGCATCCAATCCATCAAGCAGTCTCTGAGCATATTTCGTAATCCTCAAAACTCGCTGCCTCATAGGTTTTTGTTCGACTTCACTTCCGCATCTTTCACACTTTCCATCATCAAGATCCTCATTTGCAAGTCCAGTCTTACAGTGAGGACATCGATTAATAGGTTTATAGTCAAGATATGCTAACCTTTCATTATTCAAAATAAACCTGATTTCTGATTCAGATTTTCCTTCTTTTTTTAGTTTTTCTTCAAGTTCTGAGATCGGTTTTGCTTTTCCCTCAGCTTCATCATAATAATGATTGTAAAACTTGAGAAAAATCGCCTGCGTCCACTTAAAATACTTAGGATCCGCAGTGCTGAAGCTCCTTTCTCGATCATAAGAGAAGCCAATACTTTCAAGCTGTTTGATATAGGTTTCAATATTTTGTTTAGCGACCACCTGAGGTTTCATCTTGTGATCCATCGCATATTGCTCAGTTCCTAGTCCGAAAGTATCAAATCCCATAGGATGAAGAACATTATAGCCTTCAAGCATCTTTTTTCTCGCAATCGTGTCAGATGCGACATAGCCTTTTGGATGCCCGACATGAAGCCCAGCCCCACTCGGATACGGGAACATATCCAAAATATAGAATTTTGGCTTCCCTCCATCCTCTTTGGTATGATAAATTTTTTGATCTTTTCGTTGGCGCTGCCACTTCCCAGCAAGAGTTTTGATATCAATCGTCATGAGTTCTCAAAAGAAAAGATAAATACTGACTCGAGTGTAGTGTTTAATTGCAGAAATGCAAGATAATCTTCACTAGTAAGCCAAATTCTTAAAGGAATAATCTACAACAAAGACAAAAATCAGACTATAAATCTGAAAGATCATCTTCTTCCAGACTAGCATTTTCACAATCAGGACAATACTTCACAAAAGGCTCCTGAAGCTGAATTGCATGATAAATAAGCTCCTGCAAATCAATAACTCCATTTTTCACATCAATAGGCAAGACATCTTCCTCTGGATCCTCTCCATCAACGCGCGGATCGACCACATACTTTGCAGTATATCCAGATAGTGAAACAGGGCGAAGATACTCCTTTGTACAGCGATCACACCTCTCACACAAAGTGCATTGTAAGGCATCAATAGTAACCAAGAGAGCATTATGATTGAGTGATTGCAACGTTATCTCTCCAGAGATTCCATCAGAAGTCAGCTGAGGAATTTCTTCCAAAAATTTCCCCTCAAAACGGAGCGTATCCGTAGCCTGCTTCATCAAAAGATCCGAGATCTTAACCTTAAATTCAGGATTTTTCATACTATAGTGAAAAAATAAAATCTACAGTAAATGTAAAGATTTTTCACTTATTTTAAAGAGATAGTTGACTTTTACTCAGTGATTCCTATACCTACAGGTGAAAAATTTATTTTTTGTCAAGAGATGAAAAATCTGAAAGCCTTCACACTGATTGAAACCCTTATTGTAGTCTTTATTTTTGGAGTAGGTATTTTAGCCGTGCTCCGCTTATTAACCTATAGCCTAGGCTACTTCGATAGCATTGATATGAGAGTAAAGGCAAATTTTCTCGCCAAAGAAGGCTTAGAAATCGCTTACAATATCAGAGACAGCAAAATAGAACAATGATATACCCGGAATTATATCCAGGAGAAATTCGAAGACGATACCCTCAAACAAATATCATTAGGGGATGAAGGATTTACAAATTTTAAAGTAGGATTCTCAGGAAGTGGCAATTACTACATTTTTGAACCAGCCGAAAAATCTGAAAACTTCATGGAGAATTTCAGGACCTTTTACCTCAACTTTTTCACTGGAGAAGACAATCAAGAACTAACCTATTATAGCCCACTATCGCTCTCTTCAAGCGAAGAACCCTATAAAGGATTCGCAAGAATCATCGAATATAGCCCAATTTATGTAGGAGACCAGCCTCTTGACAAAAATAAAATACTTAAAATCAGCTCACGTGTCCTCTACAAGAGAGGCGGGAATACGGGAGAAGTCCTTCTTGAAAGCTTCATTGGGATGAAAAATTCGCTCCCAGCCGAACTGTAAACTTTATTTTATCTCAACATCCTTCTCATAGCATGAAAAAAGCTTTTACTCTAGTGGAAATCATTATCGTAATTGTAATCTTTGCACTGCTTTCAGGAGCAATCCTCCGCACCTATACCACCATCACCAAAATTGCCTTTAGAATAGAGCAGGATAAAGAGCTCGCAAAAGAAGTCCTTATTCTTTCACAAGTTCTTCACAATATCGCAGAAGAAGCTACTATTGACTACGAAAAATACCAAGCAAAGGGAATCGACCTCAAACAAGAAAAAGGAATTACTGACACACTTTATCTCACCTGAGGAATACGAACCGGCACAGAAATTGCCTCAGTTGGTGACTGCGAAAAAAGTAGCAACCTTTATACTTCCTCATACCAGACAGAAAAATCAGATTTTTCTGGCTGTAAATTACTATTGACAAAAGAATATGCTCCAGATACCGCAATCACACTGCTCTGAAACGGGAACATCAACCAGAGTAAAATGAAATTCAAAGTCATTCCCTACCTCTCAAATAATCAACAAGATTCTGAGATCGATACCGGGAAACCAGGCTTTCGAATATTGGGATCAATCTATAGTGCCTTCTACAATCCACAGAGACGAGAGAATAAAAGCGTCTTCCCAATACAACTTTTCCTCGGACTCCAAGGGAAAACTCCAAACATTTATGATATAAATTAAGCAATCATGCGTCATGAAAGACCAAGAGGAAACATCACAATCCTCGCCTTATTTATTCTCCTTGCTTCATCGCTCATCTGAGTGCTCATTTGACTTGTGATGAAAAATTTCATCAAATATAGCAAAGAAATTTCAGACTACGAAAAGGTAAATTACCTCGCTAAAGCGGGGATAGAACTCTGATTAGCAATAGTAGGAAGTCGTGGAGTGGGTTTTTCTTATAGTATTAGCTCCGGAGATAGTGCCTTAATGCACAACTTTTCATGCGAAAATCCACAAAAATCTCGAGACGAATGCCTCTGAAAGCCAGCTTTCTCTCTAGAAATATCCGGACTCGCAAAAACCAAATGAGAACTCCCTTGGATAGCAGAGGACTGCAAAATACCAGAAAATAGCACAGAAGTCTGACCATGATTTTCAGTGATTGTGCCACTTTTTTCCGATCAAGAGGCTACCTCTTCAGTTGCAGAAGCATTACAGCCAAATACCACAGTCCACCCCTTCAATTTCAACGATCTCTCAATGTATTGAGCAGGAGAACGAAAATTTGGAATTCTTGCCTTTAATAAAAACGATTCATCACTCAAAATCCGCAAATGGGAAGGAGACGCTTGAGCCCTTCACAACGGAAACCTCTTCTATGGACTTGAGAATTATCTTATCATCGCAAACACTAGCCAACAACCGCAAAAACTCTGCCTCGAATCCAATACAGCCTCAATTCCTCAGGAAGAAGCAAAAATAATGAGCATTGGCTCCTTTTGAGAAAAACAGTTAGGAACGGAAACATTCATAGCAAAAAAACTCCCAAGCTTCCTCCAAGGAGACAATTACCTCAACGATTAAAAAGGTACTGCACTACTTACAGCTCCAAGAAAACTACTCAAACATCCTCTGAAGATCCTGATCCCTAATCATACGAGGATTCCACATAGGATCAAAAGTAACCTCTACAGCAATTTCATACTCCAGAGCCACCAAACGAACAGCACCTTCAACACTCGCTATCAAATAATCCGCCATAGGACACGCTGGCGTAGTAAACGACATAGTAACCTTAATTTTCTGCTCTTCAATAGTAATATCATAGATTAGACCTAGTGTATAAATATCCACAACCGGAAAATCCGGATCATATACAGTCTGAAGTGCTTGTTCTATCTTATGCTGAAGTTCATTCATCAGTTTTTCTCTTTGGATCCATAAAAATAACATACTGCATTGCAAAAAACACCCCTAACAAAACCAAACTTATCCATTTCGTCCAAAACTTCCCAAGCAAAAGCAATACATTAATCAGAGCAAATAACCCAAATAGAAATGCTGATTTATAGGCATCGCTCTGCATTTTTTCCTTAGTAATTTTCGTAGAAACAAGCCACTGTACTCCATAAAACAAAAAATAGCTCGCCCCCCAAAAAAAAAGGAATACTCCGATCAGACCAAGCGTCAAAGCAATCGCAGGATCTTCCTTTACCGAAATAAGATTCGCATCAATAATCAAAATCGCCAATCACAAAACCAACTTTGCAAGGGACGCTAAACGAAACACCGCTATCTTATGCATCGACAAATTAAAAAGATAAAAACTGACTTTCTCACTTACGAAAGATTAAAGTTCCACATTCACGCTCTCCTGAGTTTGTTCTTCCTCCTGCCCCTCTAAAATCGTCTGTGTATCAAGTTCTGCCTGGGATGGAAGATAAAAAGGATTGGCTCCATTTTCATATACCTTTGCATAAATAATCTCCCACAAACCCTGCCCCAAGATCATCAATGGGAAAGAAATGAAAGTAGAATACCAAATCAATCTATAAGGCATCATCTTATCCACACTAGAATAAACTTGTGACCACAGCATTCCAATCACCACAAGACAGAGACAAAGCCCTAATGCATTCCCTATGAGAGAAGAAGCCGAATAATTCGGATTCACCACAAACTCCATCTGTGAAAAAGAGAGAAAAAGTGAAAGACAAAGATACAAAGCAAAAAGCACAACTTCAGCCATCGGAACCTCTTTGAGGAACAAGAAAAGAGCAATCATTCCTGCAAATAAAATACTATTGGTCAACAAAAGAAGTCCTATGGTTTTTCAGATTTTTGTATACTTTTGAGAGAAAAAGACACCATAACTTACGACTAAAATCAAATTTCCCAAGAAAGTAATAAAAAACCCCAGAAATAACAAAATCAGCCACGCAAGCGGATGGGTAAGCTGAGCCGTTCCTGCACCTAAGGTCGTCTGAGAAGCATTCCCCCCGACAGCAAGTCAGAAAGCCCCCATGATAATATACAAGACAAAAGCCATCAAAGCTCCAATAACCACTCCTAAACCAATCTTTCACAAAAGCTGCCAACCCGAAATAGCACTTGGAGCGTTAACAAGACGATCTAATTTTTCTCTCTCAGAACGAGCAAACGCACCAGGATTCAGAGGATTCATCCCTCCATCAATACCAGGAATCGTAAAGGAAACAGAGTTTGTCGGTGTAGTAGGATTCGTCATTAGCAATCAAAGGAACTAAAAGGTTAAAGAAGAAAGCTGTGATATAAAGTTTTTAATGTGAGAAGGTTCATCGCTCATATAGGAGAGAATACGGATTCTATCTTCCTCAAGAATAAAAACCTGAGCTACTTCGAGCGAACGTTCATTATTCCACAAGCGATATTTCTTAAGCAAAGCTGAAGAAGAGCGACCATTACTACGAAACGTAAGCTTTTTAGCGACCTCTCCTGACAAAAGATAGCCTTCAGTCTTCAGCTGATTAATCGCATTCTGGGCATAGCCAGGCAGAGAAAGGAGCACACCTGTTTCCTGAGCGATAATCAAAGTATCGAGGTTTTCAAAGGAATCAGCAATCTCTTGATAAACATAGAATACTCCAGGCTCCTCATCAGCCAACTGCATTTTAACTTTCAACTTTGGAGTCCATGTAAGATCAAAAGCCTCAAGAGACAAAGGATACTTTCCCCCACATCACGCCAAAAAAAGCACACAAAACAAAAGAGAAATAAACCAGATTTTCTTTGGCATTTTAGTAGAAGACATAACAAACAGCTAAAACTACCCCTAAAGAAACCCCTATCAAAAAGGACTTCTTAAAAATATTTTCTCTCGTGTTTATTACCTCAGTCGAAGTAGGCAGTTTTCCTTGCCAAATCACAGCAATCAAATACCCAATCATGATCCCACAAAACACCAAATACCCAGGCATCAAAACCTCCTTTAGCACTTTAAAGAGCTCAGCCCCAAAGATAATATTACCTCTTACCAAAAAAATCCCCATAATCACGGTCATCACATAGAAACTTCACCTCAAAACTTGGAAAAATATCGACATTATCTCTCAAAATAAGCTAAAAGCTAGAGTAAAAATAGCGTTTTAACAAAGAAAATCAAGGACAAATCCATTCGCTGAAACAAATTCAGACTTCCTTCCTAATCATAGCGAAAAAGTGTGGGATGATACAGATCATGAACGATAATCATAGGCGCAGGAATATGAGAAGACTTCTGCACCGATTCATTGGGAAGATGCTCATAGAGCCACTTCTGATAAAGCCCAGGAATCCTTATACAGCCATGAGAAAGGAAAGTCCCATCTACTTCCGCTTGATGCAAAAAATAAGGTCACTTAATACGCATTGCATAAGGCATAGGAGAGCCATAAGTCCTAGAGCGATAGGCAACATTTGCATGCTTGAGAAAAAATTTTCCCTGGACCGTCTTAGTTTTTGGGGTCCCAGGAGAGGCACTCGTCAAAAGCTTGAGCTTTCCCTCTTGATAATACGCCAAGACAACCCCTTCCTGCGTTTGTGCAGCAACGAGAATATTCGGATTTTTGAGCTCTTCAGGACTAAGGTTGAGCTTTAAAAGTCCCAAGAATTCTGAAAGATTTTCAGGCACATATTTTTTAAAATACGGATATTTCAGCGGAAATTTCAGCGAAACAAGATGCTCATAACTAGCTTTGGGATCAAAAGCTCAGGTCCAAGCGTTATACTGCCTCATAATAGTCTCTGCCTGATTGTAGCCCAAGAGATTTCAGAAATCATGAGCCACCCCCTTCATCGTCCAAAAAGGCGTAGACTTAAGTCCACTGACAGCAACTTCCAAAACTTCATCCGTCGTTTCCTGAACTTCTCCAGAAGAAACAAAACCTGAATCCGCTATTGAAGAAAAAGCTCCAGAAGAAGTCTGAATCGTAGTCATCGTTTCTCTCCCCCAATTTCGAGAAAAAACAAAACCACTCAAAAGCAGGAAAATACCACCAAAGACAAGCCAATAGTTCTTCTTGTAAAACATTTACATTTAGATAAAAGTAAATCAAAACTTTAGTTAAAATAAGATTCTTGATGGAGAAAACAAGCAAAAATCGAAATATTTCTGTTGTGATTCCTTCTAGAGCGACCCCTCTCCCTCTAAAAAACCTTCTCACCTGCCTCAAAAATCAAACATTTCAAGACTTCGAAATTCTCATCATCTGTGATAGGTCTTTTACTACATCAGAACGGGACAACTTTCAGCAAGAAATTTATCAAGATCGAAAGCCTGAAGAAAAAGATCAAAAAATCAGAATCTTTTCGCATCTCAATAGCGATTTCAATAAAGACCATGAAGGAGGGGCAAGCTACGTCAGAAACTTCGGAATCAAAAACGCAAAAGGCAGCTATATTCAGCTTTTTGATGATGATAATGAAATCGATCCACAATACCTTGAACACACCCTCAAGCTACATCAAACCCACACTCAGCGCTATCAAAAAGAAGTAATCATCACACCAACGCTTATGCGGAGAAATACGGACAAAATCCAGAATCAAGGCTTCTCAGACTATAATTATCGACTAGCTCGTCCTATAATCCACTTCCTAAAGCCAGGACAAGCATACTGAGAGATCAAAATGTTCAGTGGAAATGGAATCTTTGGGAAAGCCGAACTCATGCAAAAAACCCTCTACGATGAAACAATCGCTCGGATTGCGGAAGATCTGGACTTTATTTATAGCATTCGAGAGCAGGGAATCCCAATCCTCGTCTTTAGAGATCTAAAAGTCAGACACCAAGAGAGAGAAAAGAGCATCCTCGAACAAGCCCGAATTGGCACCTCCAAAGCAGCAGAGCAGAAAATAAGAAACCTCTTTCTCCGAGCCAAAAAACACGGGAATCTTTACCAAAAAATCATCTTCATCATACGGAGTTCCCGAGGAATCGCTTGACGACTAAGCTTCAAAGCACTTTGGAACGGGGAAAACAATATACCTATCGTTAAAGCCATACGAAAATGATATCGAGAAGGCTGGAAATCCTTCATAAAAACCAAAAAATCTGAAAAAAACCAGCATTTCTCTTGCAATTAGATCGTGAACCGATATTCTTGTTCCTTCCTTTACTTTAACTATCAAAAACTATGCAAGAAGCCATCAAACTCAAACTAGAAAACGCACAAAAAATCGCCCTTTTTGGACACGAACACATTGATGGAGACGCCCTCGGAGCAATTCTAGGCTTGGGAAAACTCCTTGAAAAGCAAGGGAAAACGGTTTCCTATTTCACGCCACACAAACCAAGTCGTGTCTTCGATTTTCTCGAGCTAAACTGAAAGGTTCAATATGAGTTTGATTATGGGAAATATGATCTTCTTGTTTTTCTAGACTTTAACCAATATCAGAGAATCTGACTTTTTACTTTTGGGCATGAAGACTACTTCGATCCTTACTCAAAAATCATCATCGACCATCACCAGCCCGAAAAAGAACCTGCCAATACCCTTATTTATCGTGATGTAGAGGCAATCAGCACCTGTAGTATCCTCTATGAACTCACAAGTAGCCGACGACCATCCTTACTGGATGAGGAGGTTGCAACCCATTTCTACATGGGACTTTCGACAGACAGCGGAAACTTTCGCTACGACGAGGGAGAACAGTCTGTGAAATCATTCACTATCGCTGCGGATCTTCTCAGGCACGGAGCCAAAAAAAAGCTCATCATTGATGAGATATTCCGCAATAAAACCTACCGCTCTGTGCAGTTTATGCAGCATTTACTGCAGAGAATGCAAAAAATCAAAATCTGACTCCCTAATGGAAAAACACTCCGCCTCGTTTATTCTTACTATGAAGACCACGAGCTCGAGCAATACGGAATCGACCACGATGAAGCAGACTACGGGCTGTATATCATGCAAGACATCAGGAATAACCAGCTCGTAGCTCTCATCAAAAAAGTCGGAATCTACATCAAAGGATCGCTAAGAGGCAGAGGAGAAATAGACTGTTCAGAACTTGCAAGATTTTTCGGAGGCTGAGGACACCAAAACGCCGCTGGCTTCAAAATCCAAGGATCTGGCAACCTCGAGCAAGACGTGCAAATGATTATTACCAAGATAGAAAGCTATTTCCAAGCATAACACAAAGATCAAGAGCAATGCACGAGGAGAACCAGCAATTTTTCTCTTGCAAATCTTGGCAGTATTCATACCTTTAAGCAAAGAAGTTTTACTCTTTCGTATCTTCAATCATGAAAACAAAAATCTGAATGCTCATTCTCGGGTTGGCTTTGCTCAGCACATCCCCATCCTTCGCCAGCGATCAAAAAATCGTCATCGATCCTATCAATAAAAAAATCCTCGTCCAATCAGGAAATCAGACTTTTTCTAGTGAAAGCTTTTCTTCTGGCGGAACAACGATCAATACCAATAGCCAAGCTCCAGCAGCAACAAATCAATCAGGCTCTACCTCTCAATCATGAGCGACCCCTTCTCAGCCAAGCTCGAAACCAAGTCCTCTAGATATGGAACTGAGTTGAGGAACAGAACTTGAAAAAGCGATATTCCGAATGCACAAAAATGGACTGACGCAGTATGATACCCTAAGCGGCTACAGACCAGAAGACCCGCTTCTTAGAGAAGAGGCTGCAAAAATCATCGGACAGGCCTATAGCATTTTAGGCTTCCCTCAGGAAACAAAAACTGAGGAATGCAACTTCAAGGACCGCGAACTCTTCAATCCAACGCTAGCTCCTTTTATCACCTCAACCTGTAAAGTAAGCATCTTCAAAGGAAACAAAGGACTTTTCCACCCACATACTCCGCTTACCAAGGCTGAAGCTCTAACCGTTCTCATTAGAATCCTAGAAGGCAAATCAAGTAGCGAAAGCTTTGATCCTCGATGGACGCTCTACTTCATCAAAGCAAAAGGAATTTCCCTCACCCAAGAATCTCAAGTAATGCAGCTCCAGAGACCTGTCACAAGAGGAGAGATCGCACTACTTATCTATAGATTCAAGGCAATTATTCTCAATCAGCAGCTTCATCAAGCAGCAAAAAATCAGCTTTCAACGATCGATACGAACCCTCAAGCCTTCCTTACCACAAACCAGACAGGCACTCAGCTCCAAACCAGCACACAAACCCCACAAACCCAAAACAATGATATCCTCGGACTCATGAGCGGCAATAATTCAAGCACGACAAGCTCACTCAGCGTGCTCAATTCTCCCGAGGTCAATGAAGCCATCACTCGAATGTATGATCAGAAAATGACCAGCTCAAGGGAAATTTCGACCTACCAACCCTTTGCACAGCTAACGAGGGAACAGGCCGCCAAAATGTTCATCCAGTTTGCAAAAGCACTCAATATCTCCGCCCTCACAGGAGGCGCACTCCCATGTAAATTCAGAGATCTCAATCAGGCAGACAGCTCGCTCAAATCAAGTATTGAAGAAGCATGTAAACTCGGCATCATGCAGGGGAATAATGGCTACTTTAGCCCACAAACCATACTAAAAAAATCTGAATTCATCACAATGCTTATCAGACTTTCCGAGGGAAAAAGACTCAACGAAAACGGGAACCCTCGATGGAAGGACTACTTCCTCAAGGCAAAAGAGCTCTGAATCCTGAATAACGAAGATGCACTCAGCTTTGAACTCCCATTGACCAGATACGAAGCAGCCCTCTTCTTCTACCGCTTCCAAATCAAACAAAAAATCACTTCCCACCTCAATACCGAATCGCTCAAAAACGAACTCATCTCTACCAAAAAAACCAGCGATGGAAAGTTCGCTAGCGGAGATAACGAGGGAACCTACGCCGTGACCTTTGATATCAACCTCCTCAAAAACCAGTTTTTCCAAGCAGGATTTATCGAACTGCTCGGCACCAGATATGAACTCAAAAAGACCAATATAACTGTCTTTGACATCGGAGAAGAAAGCTTTGTGCGATACGGAGACCTCTTTGATATGCAAAAAGAGACTAAAGTCTGAACCACAAGCTTCGTCATCTCAAACGGTAACCTCGTCCAAGGAACAATAAGACTTACTTCTCCAAACAAAACCCGACTCATCAAAGAAAGCAAATCGACCAACGCACGATTCACAATGAGTTCGCTCTAATCAGCAAAACTCCACGCAAGCAATCAGTTTTCTCCACTCCTTACCATCCCTGCTTGCCCCTCAAAGCCATACTTCAGCTCTCGATCAAAATGCATTCCTCAGAGCTGAAGAGGCTTTTTTTCTACAGCAGAAAACGAAATCTGATCCATCAAATCCAGTGACTTCGCATCCCACCTTTTGAGAATCGCTTCCTTTGCAGTCCAGAGCAGATAAAAACTCCTCCGATCAGCCTTTCAGAAAAGACGCTTCAGCTCAGCCTCCACAGCATCCAAAAGCAGAGAAGACCTCAACTTAATCACCTCTACATCGATCCCAAGCTTCCTCTCTGCCAATGCAAAAAAGAGCCATGCTCCACTATAGGAACTAGAAAAATACTGCCCCTCAAAGTAGTGCTCCTCCATAGCTTGGAGAAGCTCCACCTCAGAGCAAGCAAACCTCTCCTGGAGCAGACAAGCTTTATAGAGCCTCGCCGTTCCATAAGGTCCTTGTCTCATTTTTTGCAAAAAAGAGGCAGAAAATCAGAATGATTCCACCTCTTTGGTCAGAGGGAAAGGATACTGCTCTAGCAGAAACTGCACTTCACTTCAAGACGAGGTAAACGAGCACATCCATTCCTATTCAGATAAAAATTTACTATAACCATCTTTACGACAAATCACGCAGCGACACAAAGCAGCACCGCTATACTCATAAAGCTAGTTTACGAAGCCACACTTATTGCCTACACACATTGAGACATTTAGCAGAAGGGTTCATCGCTACCCAGGTAGCACCATTACAGTTACAGAAGCATCCATTCCTATACCTCATAGCTCCTTGAGCATCACCACCACAGGCAAGTACTTGATCTCCGATCTGGACGAGTCCGTTCACATCTACACCTTGCTTGAGCTGAGGGTCATTCGTCCCAATACCGATCCCATTCAGACTCCTAATAAGGAAAGTGCCTCAAGTGGTAGGGACTAGATCTGTCTGACCTCAAGCAAGACGCCAACCAGCATAATTATCACTCCAGAGAAAAACCCTATCTGTAGCACTAGCAGCAGCTTTCACATTCTTTCCTGCTCCGAAGCTTCCATCTCCATTGATCTCAGTAAGCGTTCATCCTCCAATAAAGGAGTGAGAACCCTTTACCGCATTTCTTGCTCATCCAATAACAGCAGAACTCAGTCCACTTCCCAAACTATTAGATCGTCATCCGATAATAGTTCCATTCTGAGAACCACTTTCCATTATTCCATTATATCCTCACACAATGGAAGATTCTACAGCTCCAGTAGAGACGAGATTTGCTTTTCCACCAAGCAAAAAAGAATCCTTCCCATAGACTTCGTTTTTCTTTCCCTGAATAATAAAAGTTTTACCAGCCTGAGGTGTAAGTAAGTTTTTATCTCCATCCTTTTCTAGGAGCACTCTTCCACTAATTTTCACCAATCCATCATACGCTTCTACCAAGATTTCATCATCACTAGGCAACCCATTAGGAGTAAAATAGACCTTCTGAATATTCTGCACAGCATTGGTTAGATTGGATTTTACATCGACCTGAGCGAGTGTCACCGCTCCGATCCCTCCAGAGACTACGAGTAAGGCAGCTAAAAGCGTTTTTTTAGAGATTGTGTTCATCATCTTTGGCATAGAAAGTAAAAATCATCTCAAAGATTTCACCCTAAGTATAGCTAAAATAGCAAAGTTTGCAAATTTTTTTAGACTTTTCATCTTCTTTCCATATCCTCCACAAACAAAAACGACTAAAAAGACTAAAAAATCAGAATCCTGATAGAGAAACCTTTTTTTACCACAAATACGACTCTCCTCACTCACATCCTCCAAAACCAGAAAAAGCAAGCTGTGAACATTGAAACAACAGAAAAATCCTGACCATTATTCAGCTTTTTACAATATTTTCCCTAGAAAAACTAAATGAAAAACATTCTTCTTACCTATACCCAAGAGATGGTCTTTTAGACGACCGATTTTCATCTTGACATTTTGTAGAGAATACATATTCTTTAAAATAGAAAATAAAAGAAATTCATCAAAAAAAATACAAGAAATGATAAAAAAAGAAAGGATAATAGTATGAAAACAAAGAGAAAAAAATTGATCACTGTGATGCTAGGTATCATCCTTTTGATCAGCCAGCAGCTCTCTGCTGGTACAAATTACGTGAAAACGGTAAATTCAACAGGAGGAACGGTAAATGCCAGTGAATTTGTTTCAACATATGCTGGAGCAACCATTCCAAAGTGGAACAATCTCCGCATCAAAAACGGAGCAACCGTAACGATAGATTTTAGCGGGATTCCTGGTATTCAATCAGTAGAAGGTTCGAGCATCACAACTACTCAAATCACCAGTGCAGGATTTACTGAAATAAAATTCAAGACAGGCACAGGCGCATCTGAAAAAGAGTTCAGAATCAATCTCGACGTAAACTACTATGGCGTTCCTCAGTTCAATGGAGCAGACGTCCCGAGCAATATCGTGATCACTGAATCCAACAAGAACGATGTCGTAAGCGTCCCTAACATTACAAGTGTTGGATGGCGTAAAAATTCAGCAACAGGAGAGGTGATAGCGATAGCTTCATCTATCTCTTTAGCTGCCCTCCAGGCAAGCGGAGCAACCACCTTCGTAGCAGACATGTATGATGGGCAAAGTAATAGCCTTTCAGATGGAACTCCAGGAGGTGAAAGCAAGTATACATTCAGTATCACTCCTCTTGCTACGACTCCGACGCTTTCTGCAACTCTCGCATCTACGGCTAACGTAGCTGCTGCAGGAGGAATTGCTGGAGTAAACGTTGTTTCCAATACAAGTTGGAGTATAACAACGAGCGGTCTACCATCTTGGGTAACACTCTCTACTTCTAGT
>ERZ773099.1995-NODE-1995-length-14506-cov-14.184624_pt1 | contig 14506 bp, 13 predicted proteins | sample MGYA00511120_ERZ773099 | MGnify/ENA primary metagenome ERZ773099 (study PRJEB29015, sample SAMEA2738012) | human oral metagenome | biome: human oral; feature: human-associated habitat; material: dental | place: China | collected 2104 ... | reverse complement strand
CGACGACGTCGGTGGCGATGTAGCCCAGCGGGTGGCCCACGTGCAGGCCCTTGCCGGAGGGGTAGGGGAACATGTCCAGTAGGAAGTACTTCTCCTTATCCGCCCCAGGGCCGGCCAGGGCGCCGACGGGGTTGTCGGCGTTGAAGGTGCCCTCGGCCTCCCAGCGGTCCTGCCAGGCGGTCTCGATGGAGTCCGCCAGGGCCGCCGTGTAGCGGTAGGGGGTGTCGGACTCGCCCGGTGCGGTTCTCTCTGACATCGCGGCAGCGCTCTTTTCCTACTCGTGCTTCCTGGTGCTGGGGCACAGCCTATCGCCCGGCGGCAGCGGGGCCCGGCGGCGCCCGCCCCGCGGGCGGGCGAGACCGGTCACGTCGGTGGAGCCCACTGGGGTTTGAGCGGTGTCGTCCTCACTCTTCTTCCTGAGCCGCAGCCCTGAAGCGGTTGAGAGCGCCCTGCTCGCGTGCCAGCCGGCTACGGTGCCGGTTGATCCGCTCCTCAACGGCGTCAAGCTCACGGCGCAGGCCGGGGCACATGGTGATTGCGACGGCTCGGTTGTCGCCCGTGATCTCGACGCAGTCCAGGTAGCGACGGGCAGCAGCGACACCGAGGCCGGTGGCCAGGATCGGCCGGATGCGTGCGACGGCGTCCAGATCCTTCGGGCTATAGTCCCGGTATCCGGCGGAGGTCCGTTCGGGCACGAGCAGACCGGCCTCTTCGTAGTGCCTTAAGGAACGGGGGCTGACACCCGCCTGTCGGGCGAACTCTCCGATGCGCACAAGGAGCTCCTCTCCGGCGAACGGCTTCCACTTGACCTTGCCACTGGCGTGAATGTCTACCGTCGGGGTCATGGATCACATGACAGAACACTATTCCTTCGACGGACTCGATACTTTCGACAGAGTCATCCTCGTCCACGGATTCGGTGCGGGGCCGCGCAGCCACTGGTTTCCCTGGCTCGCGCGGACCGTCGGCCATGTCGAGGTGCCGCAGCTCCCTCATCCAGAAACTCCGGAGGCCTCGACCTGGGCGTCGACCATCGCCGAGAGAATCGGGACGTCGCCAGACGGGCTGGCGGGGCTCGCAATTGTGACGCACAGTCTTGGCGGCCTGACCGCGCTGCGGGCAATCGAGCGAGTCATCGCGTGCGGCTCACCGGTGAACGGCGACGGTCGGCACCTAGCGGCCTTCATCGCCGTCGCGCCCTTCGCGCAGCAGCTTCCACCGACGGGAGAGGCGGAGCTCGACCATTTCCTCGCCACCGGACTGAAGGGCTTTCTCGACGGCGCGAGCCCCGGTGAGCTGCGTCCGCTTCTGGGGCCCACCACAGTCATTCATTCCGATAACGACCCGCTTGTCCCCCGGGCGGCTTCCCGGAGATTCGCCACCGCGATCAGCGCCGACGTCGTCACCGTTCCGGGCGCGGGCCATTTCCTGGCCTCCGACGGCGTCACGTCTCTTCCGCAGATCGTTCGGGCGCTAAGTCATGCGAGCGATAAAGGCGCGGGCACGCCTGGAAAGTAGAAAACGGGCGGGAGTTTCTCCCACTCCGGCGGCCAGAGAGGCCCCTGCACCAGCCCTCATATCGCTCGACAGTTCTCCCTTACGGCATTTGGCCCGTTACCGCTCTTTGCTGTAACGACCGCAGAAGTACCAATATCGCATTAGCAGGGCAGATGGTTCCGAAGTCTCGGCGGACCGCCGCACCGGCTCCGGGGTAACGGAGGCTCCGATAACGCGGTTTTTCGTTGTTGTTGAGCCGGTTTCCGGGAATGTTGATGGGGTGCGGATGCCGGGGACTGTTGCTATACTGTACGTATGTTCGAAGGTGGGGTGTTTCCTCGTGTCCCGGCCGGTGGTGCGGTCGGAGCGTCGGGCGCGCCCGCCGGGCCTCCGATGTCGGTGCCGCCGGTCTCGGCGGAAGACGCCGCCGTCCTGCTGGCGTCCCTGGGGGCGGGCGGAGTGCTGGCCGGTGTAGTGGAGGGGTTGCTGGCTCGGCTGCTGGTGACCGCCCAGGACTCCGACGATGAGGTCTCCGCCGCTGACGGCGTCGGCGGTGTTGATGGTGAGGGCTTGTTCACTGACGAACCTGGGGGTGATGCGGCCATGGTGACCGCCGCCAAGGGGCTCAGGACCATGGACGTGGAGGAGGCCGGCACCTCGGGGCTGATTGGTCTGGGGGCGGCGGGTTTGGGGGAGCTGGCCGCGGCCTGCCATCGCCTGGCGGCCTGGGCTGCCTGGGGCGAATCAGTCGCAGCGGCCTGCCTGACCGGGTGCGCTGAGCTGTCAACCCACCCCGGCCAGTGGGGCCCAAACGGCCAGGTCTCACCCGTGGTCGGCTACGAGGAACGCAAGTTCAACACCACCTGCCTACTCTCGGTCCGACTGGGGATCTCCCGGACTCGGGCCGGCCAGATGGTCGATCACGGCAACGCCCTCATGAACATTGGCTTCGGCCCGGTCGAGGCCATGGAGCGCTCCGGGGTCCTGGACTCGACGAAGGCGTCCCTGGTGACTCGCCGTCTGGAAGACGTGCCGGTTCCTGTGGCGCTGGAGGTCCAGGACAAGGTCCTGCCCCAGGCACCCCGACGCACCGTCTCTCAGGTGGGGCGGGACATTGAGCGGGCTCTGATGGAGGTCGACCCCGACGGACACGATGAGCGGACCCGAGCCAATGTCTCCAGGCGGTGCGTGTCGCGCCCGAGGCCTGCGGGCGAGGGCCTGTGCCAGGTCCGGCTTCTGCTGCCGACCATGGACGCCCTGCTGCTGGACTCCACTCTGGACGCGATCGCCGCCAGTGCACGCGCCGCCGGCGAGGAGCGCACCCCGGGCCAGCTCAGGGCCGACGCCATCACCGCCATGACCCTCTCGACGCTGCGCACCAGCCAGCAGACCGCCTACCAGTCCGCTGTGAAAGCATCCGATGTCCGCGACGGCGCCCCTACAAGCCTCGACGACGGTGGCGGTGGCATCGATGGCGACCTCAGCACGCTGGGCTCAGTACCCCACTCCTGGGCATCTCCTAATTCCCCCGTCCCGGGGCGCCTGCTGCCTGACGGGGTACCCCTGGAAGGGCTCCTGAGCAGCTTGAGTGGCCTGGTGAGCTCGGTCAGCCCATGGTGGACCCCCTCAGGAACCGGCCACCTTCCTCTACCGGCGAGCATCCATATCAACGTCAATGTCACCGTCCCCCTGACCAGCTTGGTACCACCAGGAGACCCCGACGGCAGCGACGATCCCGGAGGCGGCGACCGCGCTGACGGCCCTTACAGCCCTGATTCCAGCCGGACCTGCCCAGACGGCGGCCGCGCAACCGTGCTTGAGCCCTCCGACCGGGAGTTTTCCGGGACCAGCGGCAGAAGTCTGCCCGAATCCAGGCAGGACGTTCCTGCTGCCCAGTCCGTAGCGGAGGTACGGATCGGGGCCCGGAGTGTGCCGGTACCGGCCATGACTACCTGGGCCCTGGCTGCAGGCGGCACCTGGAGGCGCCTGGTCACCGACCCGGTCAGCGGAGTCGTCCTGGACGTCGGCCGCACCAGGTACCGGCCCCCGACGGGTCTGGCCGACCTGGTGCGCGCCCGCGACCGTGCCTGCGTCTTCCCCACCTGCCAGATTCCGGCTGAGCGCTGCGACCTAGACCATCTCACCGCCTGGGGCCAGGGCGGGACCACGAGCCTGGACAACCTCGCCACCCTGTGCGAGGCCCACCACCGCCTCAAGCACACTCCCGGATGGGCCCTCACCAGAGACCAGACCAGCGGGGACCTGTCCTGGCACACCCCTGACAAGACCGTCTACCAGCGCCACCCCGACGGCACCATCGACCGCCTGCCCAGGAAGGTCGGGCCCCGCCAGCACCTTGTTCCCGGCACCGTCATCCCGGACGGCCTGAGCAAACAGATCGGCCCTGACCTCATCGACCGTCTCAACACCGCCCTCGACCACACCCACCCCGGCAGCGGCAGTGCCCGGCTGGTCACCCGCGGCCCTCGCCCCGGTGAAAAGGCTGGAGACTTCGAGACCACCCCCTACCCGAGAGCCGCCCACACCCTCGGACTGGCACCCCTCATCGACCAAGCCCCATCCTTCTGACGAGGACGAAGCCGGCAGCCTCGGGTGCTACGCGAGCGCGGCGCTGTCCAGCCTTGCGGGGACGAACTCGCCCCAGCCGTCCTCGACAAGGCCGCCCCGCAGGCGCTCCATGGCGGCGTCGAGTTCGGGCCCCTCGGGGTGGCGGGCCGAGGAGAAGGACAGGTCCTCCTCGGAGCGGATCGGCAGCACATGAAGGTGCAGGTGGTCGACCCCGTAGCCGGCCACGACGAGCCCGGCCCTGGGCGCCTCGAAGACGCGTACCTGCGCGGCACCGATGCGCTTGGCGACCACAGCCAGGTGCGCCACCACGTCGTCGGGCGCGTCCACGTAGGAGTCGACCTCGACCCGCGGAACCACCAGGACGTGCCCGTCGGTATGCGGCTCAATGGTGGCGAAGGCGACGCAGACCTCGTCCGCCCACACGAAACGGCCGGGGATCTCGCCCTTGATGATCTTGGTGAAAATCGTGCTCATGACCCCATTGTCCCCCAGCCGCGCCCGGATCCTTTCAGATCCGTACAGACAGCGTCCCTATCAGGCCAGCAGCCACAGGGAGCCGTCGGGGATGATAGCTTCCGGGACTGCCCCTGGCGCCGCGATGCGGGAGGCTTCCGAATCCAGTAGGGCGATGACGGTGGCCCGCCTGCGCTTACCGCCCTCTTTGGCCGGTGCCACGGTCCCTCGGTCGCGGATCCGCACCCGGCTGTCCAGTCCGATACCGGCCCGTCTGAGACGGCGCAGTGTCTCGGTGTCGTCCTGAATCCGGCCGACGACACCGTCGGAACCCACCGGTCTGGTCTCCAGGCGCACCAGATCGGGCACGATGAGCCGGCCGTCCGCCGTGGGGATCGGGTCCCCATGCGGGTCCCTGGTGGGATGCCCCAGGACGGCGTCGAGCCGCTCCAGCAGCCGCTCGGAGACGGCGTGCTCGAGCTCCTCGGCCTCGGCGTGGACCTCGTCCCAGCCGAAGCCGAGTTGGGTAACCAGGTAGGTCTCCAGGATCCGGTGGCGGCGGATCATGCCCATGGCCCGGCGCCTGCCTTCCTCTGAGAGGGTGACGGACCGGTAGGGCTCGTGGACGAGAAGTCCCTCCTCCACCAGGCGGGCCACATTCTCCGAGGCGGTCGAGGGCGCCACCTCCATGCGCTTGGCCAGGCCGGTGATGGAGGCGCCCGCACCGCCCCACTCGCAGGCGGCCCATACGACCTTGAGGTAGTCCTGGGTGACGGTCGAGTCCCCCACCACCGATGGCTTCGAAGTGGACCGGGCCGAGGCCGCCCTGCTCGAAGGCGGCATTATCCGAACATCCTCGCCAGCTGGCTGCCGAAGGCGATGATGATGGTGAGGATCACCGCCAGGTACATCGCCGCCATGACCCACCAGCGGGACTTGAGCAGGTCGAGCGCCAGGTTATCGCGCAGTCCCAGATGCCCACCGGCTGCGGTCCAGGCCCAGGAGTGAGCGGCCACCGGAATGGTGACGGACCAGATGACCATGCAAAAGGGGCAGAGCTTGCCGAAGGTCACGATGGAGACGGTCAGGAACCAGATGACGAAGGCGATCCCGCCCAGGCTGCCGGCGCTCAGCCCCCACCACATCCACCGCGGCAGGCGCGCGCCACTGAGCAGGACCGCACCGATCGCTGCTAGGGCGCCGAAGGCGATGGCCCCGATGAAGGAGTTCGGCACACCCAGGAGGTTGCCCTGCCACACGTTGAGGGAGTCACCGCACGACACCAGGGGGCTGACGTCGCAGACGAGCTGCGCATCCGAGTTGCGCAGCAGGTCGATCTGGGAACTGATGAGTTCCCAGCAGGCGACGATCCCGATGAGCCCGCACACGATGAGCAGCCAGCCGAAACCCCGCTCGGCTCCTGATCGGCGCAGCCAGTTGGGCCGGGCGGTGGAGGCCTCACCGGTATCGCGGCGAGCGCGCCGGTCGAGCTCCTGACCGGGGGCGGAACCCAGATAGGCCTCGAGCTCGGCCTCGCTCATCTCATCGATCTCGGCATCTGTGGGCATGTGCGACATCGTCAGCCTCCTCACCAGTGGTGCGTCATCAGTTCTTCGGGGAGTCATGTGGCTATCAGGGTGAGAGCGTATGCCACAACGGGCGGCCCGCGCCCTACCCGTCCGAAAGATCGGCCTGGTCCTGGGGCTCGGCTCCCTCCTCGGACTCGGCCGGTACCTCCCCAGGCACCTCGGCCGGTGTCTGTTCCGGGTTGACCGATGCCGACGGATCCGGCGTCGAAGCCGTCGTCACCGTCTCCTGGCCCGGAGAGATGCCCGCAACCGGCCGCCAGGCCCCCACCGTCACCGAAGCGTCGGGGTGGAGGATGACCGCACGCCAGGCCACAAGTGCGCCGGTGGAGTCGAAGGACAGGACGTGGAGGAAGGCGTCCTCCGTTACCGAGCCGAGCGAGGTGCCGCCCTTGCCGGCACCGGAGATGATCCCGCTCACGGGTCTACCGGTCTGGGGGCTGATCGCCGTCGTCATGCCGCGCTCGGCGTGGACGTGCCCGGCCAGGAGCAGCGGCGCGCACCCCTCGTTCATCAGTGGGTCGAAGGTGGCCGGCTGATGGATGAGGACGACGTCGACCGGCGTGCGCCCGCAGCTGACTTTGGCCAGGCGGGCGGCGACCTGCTCGGTGGTCTCGCCGCTGCGCGGCTTGGTGCCCGCCGCCGTCGTGCGGTCGGCGTCGTCGTCCCCCAGAACGGTGATCCCGGCGACCTTCTGGACCGAGCCGTTGGTGACGGTCCATCCCTGGGAGCGCAGGCGGGCGGCCGTGGCGTCGGAGTCGTGGTTGCCAACCGTGGCGACCTTTGCAGTCGAACTCGGGACCGCCTGGGTCAGTGCATCGACGCATACCCGCTCCGGGTCGGAGCCTGTCATGGTCAGATCCCCGTCATCCATGTGGATATCGGCGTCGGAGAGCTGGTCGAGAACCCCGGAGAAGGCGATGACGTCGAGATTGCAGTGCAGATCCGTGGTGAGCACGGCCGTCTTGCGGCCGCGCCCGGAAACCGAGCGGGCTCCTGTCGTTGACGTAGCCGTGGTCGAGGGGGATGCCTGGGCCGACGATGCCACGGTGGTCGCGGCGGCTGCAGCACCCTCGGTGGACTGCGGGGTCTCCTGCGGTGATGCAGATGATGCGGGTTCGGCCTCCACCACCGTCTTCGCGGAGGTCTCCTTGATCCGCGCCTGGAGATCCTCGGTGTCCACCTTTCCTTCGGCGGCCGTGACGTCCACCAGGCCCTCGGTCTGCTCGGCGCTCTTCCAGGCGGCCCGCAAGTTGGTGTCTGCCTTGGCGTAGAAGTCTTTGTTGGCCTCCACGAAGGAGCGCGCCTTGGGACCGTAGGCAGTGACGATGTCGGCGATTCGCCCCGAGAAGCGGGCCCGGGCCATCGGAGTCCCCTCCAACGCCGACAGGGTGGAGCCGTGCACAGTGGTGGTACGCATCGCCGGGACCAGTAGGGAGGCCACAGCAGCCACCACCGCCGAGACCGCCACGGCCGCCGCCCAGCGGTGCGAGGCTCCGGCGCGGACCGTCTCGCGCAGGGGCTTGGTCGGCGCCAGGCTCCATGCGGCCACACAGCACAGGAAGATCGCCTCGATAACCCCGGCCCGGCGCAGGGCGTCGCTCGCCAGGCCGTAGAGTCCCTGCCGGATCGTCAGGTCCGGGTGGGAGATCAGCGAGAGGTAGGAGGCGGCGTCGGATGACAGCGACTGTCCCACACTGGCGGCGTTGGCGGCATCGGGAGCCGGGTCACCGGGGATCTCTCCCAGAACCACCTTGACGCCGAGGAGCCCTGCGGGTGACTGCATCGAAGCGGTCCCCAGCGGTCCGAGGTCGAGCGTGACGGTGGAGTCGAGGGTTGTCGACCAGGTCGCCTCGTGCGGGCCGACCGGCGCTGAGGCCGTCGCCGTGGACAGACCCAGGAGGAGGGAGACCAGGCTGGAGGTCAGGATCATCGCCGCCGTGCTGATCACCGCACGGGTACCGGAACGCAGTCTTCTCCACCGTGTCCGCGCCGACAGCAGCACCGTGAGCACCAGGGCGCCGCAGCGACGGGCGGCTGTCAGCGCACCGGTCCACAGGTCGACGGCGCGACCGACGGTGCCAGTATCGACGTTGGTATCCGCTTCAGTGCCGGCATCCGTGTCAGTACGTGCCACGGCCCACCTCAGATACGGGCGCCCAGAGAAACCCTGGTGGCGTGGTCCTCACCGTTGTGCTCCTGGGAGGCGATGAGACCCGCCAGCGCGGTGACGTAGGTGACGGTGTCCTGCCATCCGCCAACGGCCTGGCAGGGAACGCCGAGGGCCTTGACCGGGTAGTCATTGCCCTCGGGGTCCAGGCGGTCGCCGATGAAGAGCATCTCCTCCAGCGCGATTCCGGTGACCTCGGCCAATCGTCTCATGCCGTAGGCCTTGTCGACCCCCTTGAGGGTGATGTCCACGCTCGTGGAGCCGCCAGAGCGGACCTCCAGCTCCGGCAGGAGCGGGGCGACGGCGTCGCGCAGGGCGGCCTTCTTCTCCCCCGTGGGGTCCCAGGCGCGTTTGGCCTCCAGAGGGGCGTCCTGCCCGAGGGCCGAGAAGGTGATCTGGCTGCCTCGGTCCTCCAGGATCTCCCCCCAGGTCCGTTCCTCCCACAGGCCGAGACGGCGCGCCTGGGCCTCGACGATCTCGAAGCCGATACGGATCTGCTCGGGCGTGAGGTCGTTGGCGTAAACCAGTTTCCAGGCATCACCGCCCCGGGCGGACTGCGAGGAGTCGTAGGTGTAGTACCGCGTGCCGCAGGTGGGCATGAGGTGGAGCCGGGAGAGCTCGTCGGCGTCGGCGTCGAGACGGGCCAGGACCTGATCGCGGAACTGCCCCACCTGTCCTCCGGAGATGATGCAGACGGGGACCACATCGAGCAGCCGCCTCAGTGCCGTCGCCATCGCCGGCGGCATGGCCGACTTCGAGGGCGCCAGCGTGTCATCGAGGTCGAAGGCCACCAGACGGGGCAGCTCCTGCGGGCTCACATCAGTCTGAGTCATAGGCGTATTGTGACCCACCCGCCTGGAAACCGGCCGAACCGGGCTCCAGACGGGTGGTGGAGTCGGTCTCTCTTCACAGCAGTGACAGCAGTGGGCGGGGACGGATCAGTCAACCTTCTCGGGGTGGAGCATGTGCTCACGCGCCCGCGCCGAGGCCTCCGCTCGGGCATCACGATCCTCCCGGCGTCCGCGAGAGATGAGCGCGGTGATGGACACCGCCAAGCCGCCCCAGATAATGACGATGGCAAGAAGCATGATGAGTACAGCGATTCCAGTCATCTCAGCCCTCCTCCTTGGAATCGGTCTCAAGCTCAAGGGGCTCGAACTCATCCACCGGAGTCTTCCAGGGGATGAGGGTCATGATGGCGGTGCACAGGGCCACCATTAGGAGCATCCCCCAGCCGAAGACCATGACGAAGCCGTTCGAGTAGGTCTCGTAGCCCTTGGACAAATAGGTCCCCAGGGTCTGGAGGAACATGTAGCCCAGCAGGACGGGGACGACCACGCCGACCAGGACGCGCCACCATAGACCGATCATCCGCGACTCGGAGACGGCGTTGAGATGATCCTGAAGCAGCCTAGTGCGGCGCAGGCCCCAGACCACCGCCACGCACATGATGATGGCCGAGGCGACCACACCGATGTTGTTGATGAAGGCGTCGACGACGTCGAGATCCGGCAGGCCAGAACTGGTAGCGAATAGGACGAAGGACAGGACGGCGGCCGGAATGCCGACGACGAGCGAGGCAGGTTTGGGAGCCAGACCGAGCTTCTCCCCCACGCCAGCGGCCACCACCTGGATGATGGAGATGAAGGAGGTCAGTCCCGCCATGGCGAAGGATGCGAAGAAGAGCACTCCGAACAACGCACCACCGGGCATCTGAGCGATGACCGTGGGGAAGGTAATGAAAGACAGGGAGGGTCCGGTGATCTTCATATCGCTCAAACCGACGCCCTGGGTGTGCGCCATGAAGCCGAGGGTGGCGAAGACTCCGATGCCGGCGAACAGCTCGAAGGAGGAGTTGGCGAAGCCGGCCACCAAGCCGGTGCCCACCAGGTTGGAGCGGCGGCGCTGGAGGTAGGAGGCATAGGTGAGCATGATGCCGAAGCCCACGGACAGGGAGAAGAAGATCTGGCCGAGTGCCGCCATCCACACCTTGTAGTCCAGCAGGGCGGACCACTTGGGGGTGAACAGGGCGTTAAGCCCCTCCCCCGCCCCCGGGAGCAGGAGGGCGCGCACCACGAGGGCGGCGAACATGAGGACGAGCAGCGGCAGGAAGATCTTGTTGGCCTTCTCCACACCGTCGCTCACGCCCAGAGCGGTGACCACCAGGCCGAAGGCCCATACGAGCAGCAGGGGGACGGCCACCCCCATCACGACAGCCGGCGAGTACCCGACCTCGGAGCCGAGCCGGTCCACCCCGATGTAGTGCTGGAAGAAGGCCCCTGCATCGTCGCCCCAGGCGATACTGAAGGAGAAGAACATGTACCGCAGGGACCAGGCCACAACTACTGCGTAATAGGTCATGATGACGAAGCAGATGAAGACCTGGAACCAGCCCAGCCATTCCAGCTTGGTGGACATGCGCCGGAAGACCGCCGGCGGCGAGCCACGGAAGCGGTGTCCCAGGGCGTAGTCGAGGAAGAGGATCGGCAGCCCCGCCGCCAGCAGCGCGATGACGTAGGGGACGACGAAGGCGCCGCCGCCGTTGCTGTACGCCACACCCGGGAAGCGCCAGATGTTACCCAGCCCGATCGCCGAGCCGATGGCCGCCATGAGGAAGCCGAGCTGACCGCTCCACTGCTCGCGCGGAGGCGCCTGAAGAGACTCGCTCTCCCCTGTCTTGGAGGTCATGAGCAACCTTCCGTGATCTCACAAACGAAGGCGGCCCGCCGGCCGTCTTTTCCTGCGGACTGGTCGCAGGCCCCTTTGTCGCTGGACGCTAGCCCCCGCGACCACAATGCGTCGTCCGATGTCCACGATACGGACGCTAAGGGAATGTCCTCCTGTTTTCTTTGTCACGCGATCCGTGCCACACTGCACGTCACCAGGCCCAGCCCCCCCTTCTGAGAGGATCCTCATGTCCACTCCGCACATTGCCGCAGAACCAGGCGACTTCGCTCCGGCGGTCCTCATGCCCGGCGACCCCCGGCGGGCCCAGCGCATTGCCGAGACCCTCATGGACGACGCCCACCTGGTCACCGACGTGCGCGGGATGCTGGGCTTCACCGGAACCGTAGACGGTAGGCCACTGAGCGTCATGGGCTCAGGCATGGGCCAGCCGTCTTTCACGATCTACGCCACCGAGCTGTTCAGCCAGTTCGGGGTGGAGCGGATCATCCGCGTGGGCACTGCCGGCGGCCTCTCTCCCAGAGTGAAGATCGGCGACGTCATCGTGGCCACCGGTGCCCACACGGACTCCGCCATGAACCAGCTGCGCATCCCGGGCGTCAACTTCTCCGCGGTCGCCGACTTCCAGCTCGCCCGAGCCGCCTACGAGGCCTCCCTGACCGAGCAGACAGAGGGTGACGGAAAGGTCCACCTGGGCACGGTCTTCTCGCGCGACCACTTCTACTTCACTCCCGAGGGGCAGAACGAGGCCCTGGCCGGCTACGGGGTGCTGGGGGTGGAGATGGAGGCGGCCGCCCTCTACGGCGTCGCCGCCGAGTACGGCAAGCAGGCACTGGCGGTCTTGACCGTCTCCGACCACCTGCTGGACCACTCCGGCGACATGAGTGCCGCCGAGCGCGAGACGCGTTTCGCCGACTCCCTGCGCCTGGCCGTGGCGGCCGCCCACAGCTGATCCACACGCGGACCACTGGAGCACTCCGACCTCTGAACGGCCCAGGGAGCGCAGATGTCCTTCCTCGGGACACGGGTCGCGCCACCACGCCTCCCCCATGAATGGAGCCCTTCCACGCATCGGTGAATTCCTGACCACCCCCGTTCAGGAGTGCCTTACCTGCGAGGAATAACGAAAATCAACGGCACACAACCCCATATTTTCTCAAGCCCCCATCACTGACGGAAGCGACCCGACGAGAACCGTCAAAACGTTGGAATTCCAACGTTCGTAAACGCGAAGCCATACAGGCCAGGCTGTCCTTCGTTGCCGGAGCGCGGGTGCGGATTTACGTTATTCATGTCCGCAGCGCACACCCGCTCGAAAGGAAAAGCATCATGTCCGTCACCAAGATCACCTCCTGCACCACCACCTCCTGCGCCTTCAACAACGGAGGCTGCACCGCCTTCGCCATCACCGTCGGCGGCGACAACGGCGCACCGGCCTGCGACACCTTCATCAGCCTCGATGCCCGTGGCGGCCTGCCCGTGGCCGAGGGTCAGGTGGGTGCCTGCCAGCGCCTCGAGTGCGTCCACAACAAGGACCTCATGTGCACGGCCGAGGCCGTGACCGTCGGCGGCGACACCGCCTCCTGCAAGACCTACGAAGTTCGCTGACCGGAAGGCTCTCCAGCTCGAGCGGCTGGGGGCCGAACGGGGGATACCACCGCGCGGTGGTATCCCCCGTTCCGGTCTCTGTGTCCGGAACGTTCAGAACCGCAACCGAGGTAGGCCACTCAGGGACGGGCCAGGCGCTGCGGGAGAGCCTGGGAGGCCAGCCCTTCGAGGACCGGCCCAACCTCGGAGGCACTAGCCAGGGCATCCGGGAAGGAGACCACCAGTGTGGAGACCTCTTCCCCGGTAATGGACATGAGTGTCACCCCGTGGGCGTCGACGTCGACGCACAGGGTCCGGTCCCACAGCGTAGGGCATACGCCGACAGCGGGGCGGGAGGAGCAGGTCCACCCGGCCATCTGCCCTTCTCGCACGGCCTCGCAGACGGCGCGCAGGCCCAACTGGCCGACCGCGCTGACCGCCTCATGGGCATCCATGACCTCCTGGGGACTCCAAGAGGCGGATGGTACAGCTCCGGCATCGGCGGAGGCGATGTCGAGGATCTCCTCGATGTCGTGGCTGGAGACACCGGAGACGCAGTGGAGCATGACGCGTTCGCAGGCGATGACGCCCAGACGCCCTCCGGGACCCGAGGCGATCTCTCGGACCCGCTCGAGCGGATCCTCGCCGACGATGGCGCAGTGGCAGGCGGGAGTCCGCGAGGAGGACAGGACAAGGGCACGGTCCTCGCCATTGACCCAGGTCAGGTTGCCCAGCAGGTGGGCCGTGGCGGCCGTGATACGAACACCGGGCTCGGCGGCGTCGAGAGTGACGTCGAGCCGGACATCGACGGCGACGTCGTCGGGAGCGATGGCCAGCGGAGTACCTTCCGACGGGCAGGCCGCCACGAGGATCCGGCCGTCGGCCCGCATAGCGTGAGCGACGAAGGCGGCGGGGGCGGAGGGGTCGATGCGGTAGGCCGTCACCGCGGCGCTTCCGCTGCCGGTCAGGAGACGCCTGGCCATGCGCCTGGCGCGCTGCATGATGTCGGGAACCTGAACAGACGTCACACGATTACCTTCCTGCAATGTTGCTGCACGTGGGAGCGGGGCGCCCCCGACAACATCTGAAGGTGAGGCTACCCTCAGACTCCCCGAGGAGCCAGTTCCTCGGGGAAACCCACACGTGGAGCGCGTCTCAGCGAGCCAGCCCGGGGAAGAGGTGCTGGATCCCGACGATGATCATCTGTACCGCGATCGAGGCCAGGATCATGCCCATGAGACGGGTCATGATGGTGCGCATCGTCATGGACAGACGTGCACCGATGCTGGCGGAGAAGTAGAGAACGATCCCGAGCGTCACGAGGACGGCTGCCAGCGCAGCCGCAACAGCCGCATGCCCGCCCAGCCCCCGAGCCTGGGACTGGATGACGATGATGGTCGCGATCGTTCCCGGCCCCACAAGGATGGGAAAGGTCATGGGGTAGAAGGCGACGTCGTTTCCGTTACCGGCAACGGCGTCGTGCTGCTCCTTCTCCTGCGTGCTTCCCTCGTGGGCGCTGGATCCACTGCCGTTGAGCATGGACAGGGAGATAATGAGCAGGACGATTCCGCCTGCGATCCGGAAGTCGTCGACGCCGATGTCGAAGAATCTCAGGATTGTCGCACCGAGGAGCAGGACAACGGCACACATGACGGTGGAGGAGATCGTTGTGCGAACCGCCGTGCGCCGCTGGGTCGCGGCATCCTGATCCTGGGTGAGACTCAGGAACAGGGGCAGGTTGACGAAGGGGTTCATGATCGCGAAGAAGGCCCCTAGGGCCTTGACCAGCACAGCGATAGCCATATCCGCATTGTGCCGCACACGCCGGCAGAGCAGAGAAACAAAACGGCCCTCGCCTGACGGCAGGGCCTGTTGCTGAAGACTTGTGGAGCTAGGGGGATTCGAACCCCCGACCTCTTCCATGCCATGGAAGCGCGCT
>ERZ773099.1994-NODE-1994-length-14510-cov-6.686614_pt1 | contig 14510 bp, 13 predicted proteins | sample MGYA00511120_ERZ773099 | MGnify/ENA primary metagenome ERZ773099 (study PRJEB29015, sample SAMEA2738012) | human oral metagenome | biome: human oral; feature: human-associated habitat; material: dental | place: China | collected 2104 ... | reverse complement strand
GCAGGCCGGTTTGGCGTCCGTATCCGTACACCTCGGAGGAGGAGCGGATCTCGGGAAGGAGCGACGTCGGGATGCCCGCGATCTCGCAGATGTCCTCGCGCCATTGCAAGGTCCGCAAGTCCATGAGCATCGTGCGGGAGGCGTTCGTCACGTCGGTGACGTGGACGCCGCCCTTGGGGCCGCCGGTTATGTTCCAAATGAGCCACGTGTCGGGGTTTCCGAAGGCGAGCTCCCCGCGCTCGGCCCGCTCACGCACGCCCGGGACGTTCTCGAGGATCCACATGATCTTCGTGATCGAGGCGTAGGTCGAAAGCGTCTCGCCCACGGTCGAACGGAACCGGTCGGGGCCGCCGTCGGCCGCGAGCCGATCGACGAGGTCCTGGGAGCGGGTGTCCTGCCACACGATGGCGTTGTAGACCGGCTCGCCTGTTGCGCGGTCCCAAATGATCGTCGTCTCGCGCTGGTTGGTGATGCCGACCGCCGCGACTTCGTGGTGGTTGGCCTCCGCCCCGCCCAACGCCATGCCGACCGTCTGGCGGACGTTGTCCCAAATCTCGTTCGGATTGTGCTCGACCCACCCCGCGTGGGGGAAGATCTGCTCGTGCTCTAGCTGACCGACGGAAACGACCTCCCCCGCGTGATTGAAGAGGATCGTCCTGGACGACGTCGTACCCTGGTCGATCGCCAGGACGTACTTCCGTTCGGTATCAGTCATCTTTAACTGTTCCTTTCTTGGTGAGTCCGCGGGGGCCGAACGGCCCCCGCGGCGGTGGCGCAGCCCGGATCAGCCTTGAATCTCGGGCGCGACGTCGAGGAAGGGCGTGATCTCCTCCGCCTGTTCGCGGACCTTCTGAGCCTCCGCCTCGCTCGCGATCTTCTGAGCGGCGGCCTCGGCCTCGCACCTGGAGCGGTAGGAGGCGAGCTCGGCCTCCTTCTTGGCCTCGTCCCAGCCGAGCAGCTCGCCCGCGAGGGTCGCGACCTCTTCGGCGACCGAGAGCCCGCGGTCTGCGTGCTCGTAGGTCAGCCTCGTGCGGCGAGCCAGGAGGTCGTCCAGGTGCAAAGCCCCTTCGTGGCTCACGCCGAAGGCGATCTCGGCGCGCAGGTACTCGGGGGCGCCCTTGAGCTCGTTCCCCAGGTCGGGGCGCTCCTCGATCATGTCGAGAAGCAAGTCGATGTCCGAACCGTAGCGGTCCAGCAGATCCTCGACGTGGTCGATGCTCAGCCCGCTCTCGCGCGCGATCGCGGCGCGGCGGCTCCACATCGAGTGGTATCCGGCGGCGCCTTCCAGCGGGGTCTTCTTCGTGACCGAGGGAGTCTGCTTGGCTTTGTCCTTGCCGATCGTGAAGTCGACGGCGTCTTCCGCCATCTGGCGGTAAGAGGTCAGCTTGCCGCCGGCGATGACGGTCAGGCCCGGGGCGGCCTCCGTCACGGTGTGCTCGCGCGAAACCTGCGTCGACTTCGACTCGTCGCCGTCGAGCGTGCCCGGCTGCAAAAGCGGGCGCAGGCCCGCGAAGGTGCCGATGATGTCGTCGTGCGTCAACGGCTTGGCGAGCACGGAGTTCGCCTGCTCCAAAACGTAGTCGATGTCCTCGAGGTCGGCCACGGGGTCGCGGCGATTCTCGTGGTAGGCGGTGTCGGTGGTTCCGATCACCCAGTAACGCTTCCACGGGATGATGAAGAGGACCGACTTCTCGGTGCGCAGGAAGATGCCCACCTTCGAATTGATCCTGTCCTTGGGCACGACGATGTGGATGCCCTTCGAGGCGAGGACCTTCAGGCCGCCCGTCGTTCCGGCGAGGGACTGGGTCTTTTCCGTCCACACGCCCGTGGCGTTGATGATCGCGCCCGTCGGCGCCTCGTACTCGCGGTTGGACTCAAGGTCGAGGAGCTTGGCGGCGGTGACCCGCCCGGCCGCGTCCTTGACCATGTCGGTCACCTGCACGCGGTTGGCTGCGAGGGCGCCGTGGCGCACCGCCGAGCGGACGAGCGTGACGACCAGGCGCGCGTCGTCGACCCTGGCGTCGTAGTAGACGATCGAACCGGTGAGCGAATCCCTCTTGAGCGCGGGGGCCAGCTTGAGCGAGCCCTTGCGGGTGTGGTGGCGCTGGATCGGCACCGAGCCGCGATGGGCGAACTGGGCGATCGTGTCGTACATTCCGACGCCGACGGCCGAATACATGCGCTCGATGACCGGCATCTTCAGAGGCCACAGGAAAGGCTGGGCCTTGACCAGGTGCGGAGCCGTCTCCGTCAGAAGGAGGCCGCGCTCGCGGAGAGATTCGGCGACGAGCGCGAAGTTGAGCTGGTACAGGTAGCGCAGGCCGCCGTGGACAAGCTTCGAGGAGCGCGACGACGTTCCCGAAGCCCAGTCCTGCGCCTCGACAATGCCCACGCGCAGGCCGCGGGTGACGGCGTCCAAGGCGATGCCCGCTCCGGTCACGCCTCCTCCGACGACAAGGACGTCGACGCCGTCCTTGGACATCGACTCCAGTGCACGCTGGCGGCTTGCTGCTGAAAGGTGGGAATTTGGCATGTGTTCACTCCTCGTTGACGTGTATACCTTCGTAGGTTGTCGATACAACCCACCCTTTATCTATCATCTCAAGAAACGTTCAAAGAACGAACAAATGGCCATGTGTGCAGGGTAAAAGCCGTATGTTGAGCATCTGCACTATTTGACGTATAAGTCAAGTGGCAATTTAAGTGGTATGCATCTCGCCATATTCGGGAGGATCAGCTATTTTGGCTGGATTGACTTTGAGAGATCGTGCACAATGGAGGTGTGGCAACAAGATCTGAACGACGCAATCTCGCTTACGAAGCGGCAGTCCTGTACTTCGTCGAGCAACAGACCATGGAGGCGATAGCCAACAAGCTTGGCATATCGCGGTCGACGGTTTCACGCCTGATCGCCTCGGCGCGCGACGAGGGGTTGGTCCGCATCTCCCTTCACGCACCCGAAGAGCCCCGCGACTCCCTCTCCCGGCGCATCGAGGACCTCTATGACGTAGACGTCACGGTGGTCCAGGTGCCGGGGGCCACCACGGAAATCCGGCGGCTCGAACGAGTGGCGGGCGTGGCGGGGAACCTCGTCGGCGACGTCATAGAGGACAAGATGATGGTGGGCATCGCCTGGGGAACCACCGTCTCGACGATCTCCGAGCGGCTCATGCCCAAGCGCATGTCCGGCGTGACGATAGTCCAGCTCAACGGCGCGGCCAATCCCACGACGACGGGCCTTCCCTACGTGGGCGAGATACTCGGCAACTTCACGCGGGCCTTCGGCGCGAAGGCCTTCCCCTTCCCCGTCCCCGCCTTCTTCGACTACGCGGAGACCAGGGACCTCATGTGGCGCGAACGCTCCATCCAGGTGGTCAGGGACATCGGGCGCAATGCCGACGTCGCCGTGTTCGGCGTCGGCTCCTTCACGTCGCCCCTTCCCTCGCACGTCTACGCCGGCGGCTACCTTTCGCCGGAGGAAGTGACGGAGCTGCGGCGCGACGGAGTGGTCGGCGACGTGTGCACGGTCCTCCTCCGCGCGGACGGCACGTACGAAGACATCGAGATCAACACCCGCGCGACCGGGCCGACCCCCGCGGAGCTGGCCAAGATCCCGCGGAGGGTCTGCGCCGTCGCGGGTGCGGCGAAGGCTCCCGCCTTGGCCGCCGTGCTGCGTTCAGGCGCGGTGACGGACTTGGTGGTCGACGACGAATGCGCCGCGGCCCTGCTCGAAGTCGAGAATGACGGCAAGGCGGAGTCCGACTACGGAGCCTGGAGCTGAGGCTCGGTCCTGAGTCCGGCGGCTAGCGCTCTTCGGGGAGCGCGTAGCCGCCGGGGCGCAGGCAGGCGAGGCCGTCGTCGAGCAGGGAGTCCAGCGCGGGGGCGAAGCGCGAAGGCGCGAGCGAGACCGCAGCGGCCAGCTCGTCGCGGGAGACCGGCGACGCGGCGCCTCTGAGGACCGCCATGATCTTTCCCCGGGCCTCGCGGTGGGTGCCCGTGAATCTCTGCACGCGGCGAGGCGTGCCGCTTTCCGGTTTGCCTGCGGCGAACCAGGCGCAGTCGGGGCGCAGCGGACACTCCTGGCACGCCGGATTCTTCGCGGTGCACACGAGCGCGCCGAGCTCCATGAGCGCGGCGTTCCACTGCCAGGCCAGGTCGTCTTCGAGGGGGACCATCGCGTCGGCCCGCGCGATTTCGTCCTTGCGCAGATGAGAGGGCGGCGCCGCGGTTCCGTGCAGCCTGCACAGGACCCGCCGGGTGTTCGTGTCCAGAACCACTGATCGCCTGCGGTAAGAAAAGGCGATGATCGCATCCGCCGTGTAGGGCCCGATTCCCGGCAACGTGAGGAGATCGTCGCGGGAAGAGGGGAGGACGCCGTTCCAGTCGGCGGCCACGGCGGCCGCGCACTCCCGCAGCCGCAGGGCGCGACGCGGGTAGCCGAGATTGCCCCAGGCCACAATGACCTCGGCCGGCGAAGCCGCCGCGAGGTCGGCCGGCTCCGGCCAGCGTTCCATCCACTCGTGCCACGAGGGCATGACTCTGGCCACGGGAGTTTGCTGGCTCATGACCTCGCAGACGAGCACGGCCCACGCCGACGTCGTCGGCTCGCGCCACGGAAGCGGGCGGGAGTTCGCGGCGTACCAGTGCAAAAGGCGAAAGAGCACGGGCCAAGTGTGCCCTATTCGAAGCGTCGACGCGAGGTTTTGCGCTCCCGGTGATAGCGTGGTCGCGTGAAAAGCGATCCCAGAAAACGCCGTGGCGACGGACGCAACCGCTGGAAGGGTCCGCGTTTGGGCGCGGCGCGCCCCGGCCGCAGCGACGGAGGCTCTGGGCATGCCGGCGAAGGCTCCGGGCGCGTCGGCGGCTCCGGCGGGGGCGCACGCTCGGGCCGCGCGAGTGGATCCAAACGCTCGAACGCCTCCGACGGCGACGCCGCGAGCTTCGAGGAAGGCAGGGCCTCCTCTGACGGCGGGCGCCGTCCGGCGTCCAAGGGCGGTTCGTCCAAGCGCGCCGACGCCGCACGCGCCGGCCATGCGGGACGCGCGCGCTCGGGTTCTGCGCACTCAGGCGGCTCCGGATCGCGCTCGCACACGCCGCCCCGCAGTCTCAGCGGCGCACGCGGAGCCGATCGCGCCGATCGCGGGCGCGGAAACGACGTCGCCCGGAAGGCGCGGCCCGAAGGCGCACGAGGCGCTCGGCCGGCAGCCAAGCGGCAGGCCGGCAAAGGGAAAGCGCCGCAGCTGAAAGACCGAGAAGCCGCTTCCAGGGGCGGAAGCCAGAGCAAACGTCCGGCGGCGTCTCCGCACGGCGCCGGGCAGCGGCACGGTTCGCGCGGCGCGCGCCCGGCCGGCGAGCCCCGCGGCTCAGGGAAACGCCAGGGGGTCCGGCACGGAAAAGCCGGGGCGCAAGGGCGAGCGGGGGCGCGGGGCGCGCCCGCCAGGCGGCAGCAGCCGCGGAGCAGACCCAGTGCGGCCGCCCGGGCCCGCTCCCGGGCGGCCGCCGAGAGGGAGCGCAGAGCCAGGGTCAATCGTCGCCTCGGATTCGGAGCGCTCGTCGCCGTCCTCGTCGTCGTGGTGGTCGTCGGCATGAGATTCGTCCTTGCCAGAATCAGCGAGCAGGACGAGACTGCCACGAAGGTTCCGACCAACGACTACAAACCGGTGAAGTGCACGTCCGAGCTGGTGCAGACGACGCTGACGACGAAAGGCGGCTCCGCCGGGCGGCCGGTGGCTTTTCAGGCGACGCTTCGCAACGCCTCCAAGTCCCATCCGTGTTACATCGACGTCGGATGGTCCAATCTCGACGTCAACATCACGAGCGGGTCGGCCCAGGTCGCCTCGATCGCCGCGTGCCACGGCGGCGCGGAGAGCAAGCGACTGCTGCTTGACCGCGGCTACACCGCAACCGTCTCGCTCACGTGGAATGGAGGAACGTCCGCGTCGGGCTGCGGAAACACCGCCAAAGGCGCCAAGCCGGGAACGTACAAGGCTGAGCTGAAGTTGAATGACAACGCAGCCGCCAAGGCGCAGGCAAGCTTTGCGCTGGAGCAGACTGCGCCTGCGCCGAGCGCGAGCCAGCCGGGGCCGAACTCGAGCCAGCCCGGCCAGCGGAATCCGAGCCAGCCGGGGCAAAACTCAGGCGACGGCCAGTCGCCGAACGGGAACCCGGGCGGCCAGAATCCGGGGAATGCAGGGCAGAATCCGAGCCAGCCCGGCCAGCAGGGCTCCGGGGGCTCGGGGCAGGCGCCGGGCGGCGGGCAGAGTGCGTCCGGGCCCGGGCAGTAGGGCTTCGGCGTCATCTGACGCCCCGGCGAGGGCAGGAATCCCGGAGGCTCCGAGGCCCTGCGACGTTCGCGATGGGAATCCCGGCCTCACCGGCCTCAGGCGAGGCCTTCGCGGGCAGCGGCCTCAAGGATGTCGTCGCATTCGAGCAGCGCCAAGCCGTCGGGGGCCTTGACGTTCGCTTCGCGCGTTCCGCGAGGGACGATCGCCGCGCCGAATCCCAGCCTGCGAGCCTCGGCCAGGCGCTGCTGAAGCCCCGTGACCGGCCGCAGCTCGCCGGTGAGCGAGACCTCGCCGATCGCCGCGGTTCCGGCGGTCAGCGGTCTGCCCAGCCGCGCGCTTGCAAGCGCCAGAGCCATTGCGGCGTCCGTCGCTGGCTCGGACGAGCGGGCGCCGCCGACGGTGGAGAGAAAGACGTCGCAGCGGTCGAGGTCGAGGCCGAGGCGCGATTGCAAAACGGCGATCGCCATAGCCGCGCGAGAAGACTCCAAACCCGACGTCGTCCGCCTTGGAGGCCCGGAGCTTGGAACGATAAGGGCCTGTACCTCGACCGGCATCGGCCGCCGCCCCTCCAGGGCCATCGTCACGCATGTGCCTGGCACGCTCTCGCGGCGCGAGGACAGGAAGAGCCCCGAAGGGTCGGCCAGGCCCCGAATGCCCGCCTCGTTCAGCTCAAAACAGCCGACCTCTTCGGTGGGGCCGTAGCGGTTCTTGACGGCGCGGACCATGCGCAGGGGCGAGTGGCGGTCGCCCTCGAACTGGCAGACGACGTCGACGAGATGCTCGAGCGCCCTGGGGCCGGCGATCGAACCTTCCTTCGTCACGTGCCCGACGAGTAGCACCGGCATCGATCGGGTTTTGGCGTCGGCGACGAGCGCGCTCGTGACGCCGCGAACCTGGGCGACGCCGCCGGCCGCCCCCTCGATCTGGGAATCGGCCGCAGTCTGCACGGAATCGACCACGAGCAGGCTGGGCCGCACGGAGTCCACGTGGCCCAGAATCGTTGCGAGGTCCGATTCCGCGGCCAGGTGGAGGCGATCATGGAGCGCGCCGATGCGCTCGGCGCGGAGCCTGACCTGGGAGGCCGACTCTTCGCCGGAGACGTAGAGCACCGGGGCGCGGCCGGACTGGGCCGCCGCCTCGGCGGCGCGCGCGGCGACGTCGAGAAGCAAAGTGGATTTGCCCACACCCGGCTCTCCCGCGAGCAGGACGACCGCCCCGGGGACGAGGCCGCCGCCCAGGACGCGGTCGAATTCGTCCACCCCCGTCGGCTGCTTGACCGAGGCCGTTGTGGGCACCTCGGTGATGGGCGTCGCGGGGCTCGCCGGAGCGAGGGCGGCTGCGCGCGTGCGCGGCGAACCGCCTTCCTCCAAGCTTCCCCACGCCTGACACTGCGGACAGCGCCCCACCCATTTCGAGGCGGCCCATCCGCATTCGGAGCACGTGAACGTGCGCGACGCCGCTTTGGCTGCCATGGACTGCGCCGTCCTTTCAGCGGTTGGCGAACTCTTCGAGGAGGGCGGAGTCGCCGGAGACGATGATGACGTCCTCGGGGCCGATCTTCGTCTCCTCGGTCGCGTACTCGAAGGGCTGGCCTGGCGCCTTCACGCCGATGATGGTCACGCCGAACCTCTCGCGCACCTTCGATTCGGCCATCGTGAACCCTTGGATGTCTCGCGGCGGGCGCATCTTGATGATCGAGAAGCCGTCTTCCATCTCGATGTAGTCGAGCATCTTGCCGCTGACCATGTGGGCGACCCGCGCGCCGGCGTCGTACTCGGGATAGACCACGTGGTGAGCGCCGATGCGGCGAAGGATGCGGCCGTGCGAGCGCGACGTCGCCTTCGCCCAGATCTGCTTCATCCCGAGGTCGGCCAAGTTGGCCGTCGCCAAAACCGAGGCTTCGAGCGAGCTGCCGATGCCGACGACGGCCACCCCGAACTCGCGCGCGCCCGCCTGTTCCAGGGCGTCGGCGCTGGTCGCGTCGCCCTCGATGATCCTGAACCTGTGCGACCACTGCTGAACCAGGACGGGGTCGCGCTCAATGGCGAGGACGTCGCGGCCCAGGCCGTCGAGGGTCGAGGCGATCGCCGTGCCGAAGCGGCCCAGGCCCACCACCAAGACGGCGTCGTCGTCGATCTGTTTCTTCTTCATCCGTGCTCCTCCGTCATCCGATCGTAGGCCACTCTTCAGGGTAGTGGATGACGCGGCGGCGGGTGCGCAGGGCAAGCGCGGCCGCGAGCGTCATTGTGCCCGTGCGCCCGGCAAACATGAGGACGGCGATGATGTACTTGCCCGCCGTCGGCAGCCCGGGCGTCACGCCCGTCGACAGGCCGCATGTTGCGAAGGCCGAGATAGCCTCGAAAAGGGCGTCGGCGAGCGGGAGGCCGGAGACCTCCATGAGCGCCGTCGTGCCCGCGGCGACGATGATCGAAGCCAGGAAAGTGGCCGCGATGGCCAGGCGCAGCACCTCCGAGGGCAGACGCCGCCCGAACGCCTGGGTGTCGCGGTCTCCCCGCGCTTCGGCGACGATCGCCAGGAACAGCACGGCCAACGTGGTCACTTTGATCCCCCCGGCAGCCGACGTCGACCCTCCGCCGATGAACATGAGCCCGTCGAGGAGGAGCCACGTCGATTGCGTCATCGAGCTTACGTCGAGAGTCGCCAGGCCCGACGATCGCGCGACGGTCGAATGCAGGAACGTCGCCTGGATCTGGTCGCCTGCGGAAAGGTTCGCCAGTGTTTTGGGGTTGTCCCATTCGAAGAGGAAGAAGAGCAGGGCGCCGAAGAGCAAGAGAACCGCGTAGGTGACGAGTGTGAGTTTCGTCGTAAGCGACCACTTCTTCACATGGCGTCGACGCCTCCACATGTCGAGCACCACGGGAAAGCCGATCGCGCCGACGACGGTGCCGAAGACAATGGGCAGGGTCAGCGTCCAATCGCCCGCATACGGCCCCAGGCCGTCGCGCATGATGACGAAGCCGCCGTTGTTGAAGATCGAGATGGACATGAAGGCCGCGTGCCACAGCGCGGAGAGGAGGGCGTCGCCCTCGCGGATGAAAAACGGCGTGAGGGTGAGGAAGAGGATCGCCTGCGCGCTGAGGGCGACGACGACGACGGCCCGCACGAGCAGGCCGACCTCGCCCAGGCGCGACTTCGTCTCTGAGGCCGCCAGGAAGCGCTGCGTCAGGCCGATGCGCCGCGACACCACGATTCCCAGGATCGAGGCCATCATCATGATGCCCAGCCCGCCGATCATCATCCCTATGGCGATGAAGAACTGCCCCAGCGGCGACCAGTAGGTGGCGGTGTCCACTGTGACGAGCCCGGTCACGCACACCGACGACGTCGCTGTGAAGAAAGCGTCGACGAAGGGGGCGCGTTGGCCCGACGAGGTCGACGCCGGCAGGGAGAGCAGCGACGTCTCGACGAGGACGATCCCCGCGAAGACGAAAAGGGCCAGGCGCGCGGGCGAATCGCGGGCAATGCGGTCCATTCGCTCCCGCGCCCGAAGAGAAAGCCCGGGCGCCGCGGACGGACGGCCCTGAGCCCGCACTCGCTTACGCACGATGGTCGCTCCTTACTGTTGCCTGTTTCACGTCTCGCCTTTTTCAGAGCTCGAGGGCTCTGAGAAAAGGAGTCGATTGGCCAAGACTATCGCCATTTGGTCCCTGTTGGCAGCGTCGGCGGGCCTGACCCGGGCGTAGAATCGCGCCGTCCGAAACGCCGAAATGTCGCGACGCGCCCGGGTGATGGCGCCCGGCTGCTGTGACTGATGTGAAAGTTCATGTACCCTTGCGGTGTGACCGCCGCTAGCCTGTGCGGAGAAGGTTCACCACACGTATTCGCAGGATGGGATTCATGACGCAGTTGCCGAACAAAGCGCCGCAGTTCTACACGGTTGCCGAAGTTGCCGAACTCACCCGAGTCTCGCGCATGACCGTCTACCGCATGGTCCACTCGGGGGAGTTGCCCGCGGTTCGCTTCGGCAGTTCATACCGGGTTCCTAAGTCGGCCATCGACGCCCTTCTAGGCGTGCAGGACGAACCGACCGCCCGCGCGGCGGGCGAGTGACGGGTTCGTTTACCGGTACGGCGCTCAAGGCGCTAGTATGTTCCTGAATATTTCGAGGGCACAAGCCCATTAGTTTCGGAGGTAACCTGTGGGTTCCGTCATCAAAAAGCGTCGCAAGCGCATGTCGAAGAAGAAGCATCGCAAGTTGCTTCGGAAAACTCGGCATCAGCGTCGCAACAAGAAGTGACCTAAAAGGCCCGGGCGGTTTCCGGGCCTTTTGTGTGGGAGGTGCGATGACTGACGTTCAGTGGCTTTCACCGGAGGAACAGAAAGCTTGGCGGGCTTTCTTGCGTGCTGTTTCCCTCGTGATGGAAGTGCTCAATCAGGACATAGAGAATGAAAAGGGTATATCCCTCAACGAATACGAAGTGCTTGCGCACCTTTCGGAGTCGCCTGGGCGGACGATCCGCATGTCCAATCTCGCGGACAGGCTCGTCCACTCACGTTCCCGGCTGACCCATACGGTGCGCAGACTTGAAGACGCCGGCCTGGTCAAGCGCGAGCCCTGCGCCGACGACCGCCGAGGCGTCAACTGCATACTGACTGAGAAAGGATTCGAGTACTTGGTTTCGGCTGCCCCTTCTCACGTGAATTCGGTTCGCCGCGTGCTCGTCGACAAGCTGGGCAGAGAAGACATGCTGGAGCTTGGGCGCCTGTCGAACATCCTGGCCGACGTCGCCAGCGAAGTGAGGCCCGTCAGGCCCGCGGACTCTCCGGCGGGGTCGGGAGGCTCCGCTGCCTCTCGCGGACCGGCTGGCTCGGTTGGTTCGGGAAGCTCAACTGGTTCGGAAGGCTCGGTCGGTTCGGCGGGGCCCCGAAGGTCGCGGCCTTCTGGCCGTTCGGCGGGCTCCGGAGGTCCGTCGCCGTTCGGCGAGTCGGAAGACGCGCCGGACTCGCGGGCGGGCTGAACCCCCCCCCGAACTCCGGCGACGCTCAATCCCTCAAACCGAGCTGAATCCCTCAAACCGACGGCAGGCTGGACACATGAACGACAAACTCACGACAGTCCATTTCGTGCGCCACGGGGAGGTGGACAATCCCAGCGGGCAGCTTTACGGACGGCAGCCGGGTTTTCATCTCACGCCCCTGGGGCGCGCCATGGCCGAGAGCGCAGCCGACTTCTTCGACGGGCGCGACCTGCGGCTCATCGTCTCTTCGCCGCTCGAAAGGGCTCGGGAGACGGCCGAGCCGACGGCGCAAAGGCACGGGCTGCCGGTTGTCCTCGACGAGGGCCTGATTGAGGCGGGAAACAAGTTCGAGGGCGTCAACGTCAACAGAAATCGGCTCATTCTTGCCCATCCGCGGTACTGGCCGTGGTACGTCAATCCGGCCGAGCCTTCCTGGGGCGAGCCTTACAGGGAGATCGTGGCACGCCTGTCCGGGTCCGTGCGCCGCGCCCTCCGTGAGGCCGAAGGCGGCGAGGCGATGCTCGTCTCTCACCAGCTCCCGATATGGACGATGCGCCGTTTCGTCGAAGGGCGCCCGCTCGCCCACGACCCGCGCAAACGGGAGTGCGCCCTGTGCTCCGTGACCTCTTTGACGTTTGTCGGGCGTCAGCTCGTGGGCGTCGGCTACGACGAGCCCGCCGCCGAGCTCGTGCGCCGCGCCCGCGACGTCACGCCGGGCGCGTCGGAGGCCGCAGTTCACACCGGGCTGTGAGGGACTCCGGCCGGGGCGTCTGCCTTCTGCGGGAGGGCGGTCTGCTTCGGTTCGTTCGGCGCAGCCGCCCGTGCGTGTATGAGGAGGCCGCAGAGAGTTTCATTGGACGAGGCAGAGGGTGCGCGAGGCTCCGGTCGCAAAGGCGATTGGGTCCCTGCGCGTTGACGGCGGAGGCGGGCGTCTGTACAGGGAGCCGATGTCGGGGCAGGCTTTGTCGGCTGCATACCGCAAGAATATTCCATTCGGTCGGGATGGCTTCAGCGTCAATGTCGGGATGGCCCTACTTGCGCATTGGCCTGGCAGCCGGATGTCTGCGCTGCTCGGAAGCCGCAAGACTGGTTGGCATGAGCAAAACAACGAATAAAACAGTGAAATGGTTCCGTCGCGACGATTCCGATCGGTTTGCGGATCGCTCCATTGCAACGAGCGGCGCGGAAGGAAGCTCCGCGGACGGAAGTTCTTTCTATCCTTCGGTTGCGCCGCGGTCTGCCTCTGCCGGCCGTTTCGCATCTGCGCCGCGGGCGAGGTCGCTGCGGCTGGCGGCTGCCTCGCTTGCGGGGCTCATCGGCATTGGCGCGGCGTCCTTCGGCGCGGTCTCTGCGCAGGCGGACGAGGTTGCGCCGTCGTCGGCCTTGGTTTCATCCCAAAGCTTGGCGCATGGGGCGTCGGTCCTGACGCTGGATGGCCCGACGCCGTCGCCGTCGGGCCAATCGGCCAAGCGGGGGAAGTCGAGTGCGGCCCAGAAGCGGGATTTGAAGGCGACCATTCAAACCCTTGTGGATAACGGGTACCCGGGTGCGTTGGCTGCAAAGGCCGATAAGGACGGCAATGCTGTCGGGGCGACGGCGGGCAAGGGAAACCTGGCCACCGGCGAGGCGCCTCCGCTCGACGGCGAGGTGCGGATCGGGTCGAATACGAAGACGTTCGTGGCGGTCCTTGTCATGAAGATGGTCGAGGAGGGCAAGGTCAAGCTTGACGAGCCGATCGAGACCTACCTGCCAGGCTTGATCAAGGGCCAGGGCGTGGACGGCAAGAAGATCACGGTGCGCCAGCTGCTCCAGCACACCTCGGGGTTGCCGGAGATCATGCTCGCTTTGCCGGACTTTTTCGCCATTCGCAACGATTATGTCTCGCCCAGGGACGTCCTCGATACGGCTCTGACCAGACCGGCGCAGTTTGCTCCTGGGGCGAAGTTCCAGTACACGAACACGAATTACATCGTGTTGGGGCTGCTGGCCGAGCGCGTGGGCAAGCGGCCGATCGCCGAGCAGATCGAGGCGAAGATCGTCAAGCCGCTGGGGCTCAAGCACACCTACATGCCCAAGGACGGCGAAAAAGCACTTCGCGGCAAGCACCCCCGCGGGTACCACACGCGTGACAACAAGCCCGGCAAGCTTGTGGACATCACCGATTCCGATCCGTCATGGGCGTGGGCCGCCGGTTCGATGATTTCCACGCCGAGCGAGCTCAACAAGTTCATGCAGTCGGTCTTCGACGGTTCGCTGCTCAATCAGGCGAGCATTGCTGAAATGAAGAAGTCCGTTCCCGCGGGCGAGGACGGCGACGTGTATGGCCTGGGCCTCATCGGGCACAAGCTCAGCTGCGGCGTGGCCTGGGGCCATGGCGGAACCATTCCCGGCTACCAGACTGACAACGCGGTGGGACCCGACGGAACCGCGGCCGTCATCGCCACGACCGCAACTCCGCATACGAACGTCAAAGACACGGCTGCCGAGAAGACCGGAGGGAAACGGCTGGGCGTCCAGGCGCTGGACAAGGCCCTCTGCGGGAAGTGACGTGAAGCCTTTTGGGGTGAAGGGTGAAGGAGGTGAGCTAGTTGCGGGCAGGGCATGGTTCACCGTCGATCAGATTGTGTTTTTCTGAGAAGTGAAGGATGTCTGATGTAGGGATCTAGTTGGTGGGGCTTGGTTAGTTTGAATGTGTTTGGTTCATTCGAATATGGAGGTGAGGCCTCGTCTGCGGTAAGCGGGCGGGGCCTCACGTGCTGACAGTGGTGTCTTGAGTGTTCTTATATTGAATATATGCGATCTAAATGTATATGACTTGAATACGTATTAATTAAATGTATGTGATTCGAATTCGTGTGGATTGAGCGCATGTGGTCTGTGTGCATGTGTGGGGTGAATGTGCAGAGTGGCGATCCTTGTACGTTCCTAGCAGTGGTCGCGTACATCCCGAGCGGTGGCGGGTCTGCCGTTTTGATCTCGTCTGGCTTTTGAACGAGTTTAGATCGGGCTATGTTGCGAGAATATTCCGACCGGGATGGGTATCTTCAGGGTCGACGTCGGGATGGCCCCACTTGTGTATTGACCTGACAGCGGGATGTTCGCGCGTCGTCGTTCTCGCGAGACTGGTGGCATGAGCAACTCAAAGAAAACAACAATGAAATGGTTCCGTCGCGGCGAGTTTCACGAGGCTGCGGGCGATGGGATCCAGTCTGGAAAAACGTCGGGGGCCGACGGGCGAACGGCCTCC